>Ga0116149_1000703_pt1 | contig 43404 bp, 29 predicted proteins | sample AD_UKC057_MetaG_FD_89787 | JGI IMG/M metagenome (GOLD analysis project Ga0116149, IMG submission 89787) | Active sludge microbial communities of municipal wastewater-treating anaerobic digesters from USA - AD_UKC057_MetaG | ecosystem: Engineered > Bioreactor > Anaerobic > Digestate | place: USA...
AAACAGGTAAATTATGTATTTAATTCCAACACAATTGATTCAGCATGTTTTGAGTTAAAGGGTTTTATTAAAACTGATACTACGGCAGCCCGACGTCCCTACCGCTGGAACGATACAATCATTTATAATCAGTGTTTTTATAATTATTACGCCTACGACGATGGCTCTGCTGAGCAGGGGTATGGGATTGCCGGTCAGGGAACAGCCGGTTCGGCAGTTGCGTTAATGTTTGAACCTTTACAAGCCGACACATTGCGTGGTGTGAATATTTTCTTCAATCATGTACTTAACGATGCAAATATTCATTATTTCTACCTGATGGTGTGGGAAAACGATGGAGGCGTACCGGGTGATACCCTGGTTGAACAGATTGGGGTAAGACCAATTTATACTGATAGTCTCAACGAGTACCGATATTACGCACTCGATACTCCCGTTTTTGTTTCAGGCGCTTTTTTCATTGGTTGGGTAAAAACAACCGACGATATGCTTAATGTGGGCTTTGACAAAAACAGGGATGCTTCATCAAAACTATTGTATAATACCGATGGCAACTGGACTCAGTCGTCGCTACAGGGTGCTATTATGGTACGGCCTGTTTTTGGGAAAGATCCCAACCCAATGAGTATTCCTGTTGTTCCTGAATCCAGATTTGTATTATACCCAAATCCTGCTTCAAATCAGGTGAATATTGCATCCGAATACGGAACTTTAGATGGAGAGTGCTTCATTTACGATTGCTCAGGAAGGTTGCAGTTTTCGGGTAAGGCTTACGAAACCATCGACGTATCTCAATGGAACAATGGATTGTATATTGTTCATGTGATGCGTGACACAGGTCCGACTACCTTGCGCTTGGTTGTTTCTCACTAATGTTACAGCAGGATTACATTAACAACGCCGAGACCGAAAACCAGTCGGCCCAGGAAGATTTGTTCGAACATTTTCGTTTTGTAGTCGATGCAGGTCAAGCCGTACTTCGTATCGATAAATTTCTGGGCGGTAAAATAGCCAATGTTTCAAGAACCAGAATTCAGGCAGCTATCGAAGCCGGAAACGTCTTTGTAAACAGCAAAACCGTTAAATCGAATTATAAAATTAAACCCGGCGAAGTAATTACCATATTGCTAAGTTTTCCTAAAATTGAATTTGAACTTATACCCGAAAATATCCCACTTCAGATTGTTTACGAAGACAACGATTTATTGGTAGTCAACAAGCCGGCTGGAATGGTCGTGCATCCGGCGGTGGGACATTTCACCGGGACTTTAGTAAATGCATTGGCGTTTCACCTGCAGGGAAACGAATTGTTTTCCGAAAACGATATCCGCTCCGGGTTGGTGCACCGCATCGATAAGGATACCAGTGGATTGCTGGTGGTCGGAAAAAACGAGAAGACGTTGAATGGCTTGGGCAAACAGTTTTTTGAACATACCGCTTCACGAACCTATCATGCACTGGTTTGGGGCAATTTACCCGATGATGAGGGAACCATTACGGGTAATGTCGGAAGGCATCCCTCGAACCGAAAAGTTATGACGGTTTTTCAGGATGGTTCATCGGGTAAACATGCGGTTACCCATTACCGTGTTTTGCAGCGTTACACCTATTGCACCTATGTTGAGTGCCGACTCGAAACAGGCAGGACTCATCAGATTCGTGTTCACTTCAGTAATCTGGGATTTCCACTTTTTAACGACTCGGAATATGGAGGCAATAGTATTGTAAAAGGTGCCTTATTCAGCAAATACAAACAATTTGTTGAAAACTGCTTTCAAATTTGTCCACGGCAGGCTTTGCATGCAAAAACACTGGGCTTTGTACATCCGGTTACAAAAAAGAAATTAATGTTCGACTCCGAAATTCCCACCGATATGGCCGCGTTATTGGAGAAATGGGATGCGTATATCTCGGGTCGGAGCGATATTGAAAAAACGATTTAATCAATTGATTATGAGAAGAATAATTTTTGTTTTAATTATCACAATTCCTGTTCTTATTTCGTGTAACACGAGAAATTCGAAATTGAACGAAACCGGAGGTTCTGTTGAGCATATTTCTGTGTCAGATACAATAACAGACAGTGCAAATACTGACGGGAACCTGATTCCCGATGATGCTGTGTATCAGATTGAACATGCATATCTGAAGTATACTTCTACCATTGGAGTCATTCGCGAGGTATGGTTTAGCGCTTATGGAAAACTTCAATACGAAGAAGCATACCGAATCGAAAACGGAACGAAGAGGGGTACCTGCTCGTATGTTATCGATGGATATAAATACGACATGCAGATTGGGTCAAAAGAGGTGGTAAAAACCCCTTTCCGGCCTGAACCGGCCACCGAATACGAGAAGCTTACTGCCCAGCAAAAAGAACAATATGGTGTGAAGAAAATTGGGGACGAGAGTGTGTTGAAACATTATTGTACGGTGGTGAGTTTCGAAAAGCCAATGCCTACCACTGTATGGCTATATAAAGGTATTCCGTTGAAATCGGTAAGCAGTAACCGGGGTGATGACCTGGTGATTGAAGCGGTACAATTCGACGAAAATCCGGTGGATTCAACAAAATTTGCGCTTCCTCAAGGGATTAGGATAATTCAGATTTAAAGCTTTTTGTACAATCCTATTGAATATTGTATAATAAATGCTATTGTTTTGGATAATGTCGGATAGAACTTGCATGTCTTATTTATTGTCGTATATTTGCACTGAATTACATAAGGTAATTTGAGTTATTTATAATTAATTAAACTTAGTATTGTACAATGAACATTTATGTAGCAGGAATTCCATTTAAAGCTTCCGAAAGCGAACTTAAAGGATTATTCGAAGAGTATGGCGAAGTAGTATCTGCAAAGATCATCATCGACAAATTTACTCAAAAAAGCAGAGGTTTTGGTTTTGTTGAAATGAGCAACGATGAAGAAGGACAGCGTGCTATCAGCGCGTTGAACAATTCAGCGTTCATGGGTAAGAATCTTATCGTAAACGAAGCTAAACCCAGAACCGAAAACTCATTCAGTAACAACCGGAACAGCGGTTACGGAAACAATCCTAACAGACGTTACTAGTCCTGTTATTGAAGATACCTCGGAAAGCCTCAGTGATGAGGCTTTTTTTTTTGCATGTCGTTGCCAATTTTTATTTTGTATAAAATTTGTTATTTTTATGGTTCGAATAGTTCTTAATTCTAACTCTGATAGAAAACTTATATTCTATGAAAAAACTGAATGAAGATTTAATTAAGCGTGTTTTTGATGCAATGGTAAAAAACCGCCCGGCACTGGCAAAATTTGTTGTCGTTGACGAGGATGATGAGGATGATGCGATTGATCCGCGATTATTGGGTGATTTAATTATCAGAAATTTCCCCTGGCCTGTTGGGGTCGAGCTTCGAAGGTTATTTTCAGGCTCAATGCGCCAGCTCGACCGTATGCGCCTCGATCAGATTTTTAAAACCATAGAGCGTAGCATGCAATTCATGAGTTTTATTATGATCAGCCAGCTTTGGCGAGATGTTGCCAATGGATTGATAATGGTTCCCGATAGCTTTAAAAAGGATTTTGAATCGCGATTTTCGGTTTTGTCTATGGGTAATTATGCATGGATTATTCGCATGCTAACGAAGTTTTATTCAGAGCAAGAGCGTGATTGGTTTCTGCCCGAAACAGTGGAATTCGACTCTAAATTCTTGAACGCCCTTGATTTTTGGGTTCCTGAACGCAACGAAATTGGACATTATCAGATAAATTTAACTCAGGAAGATATCGAGAAACGTTGTGTGGAGTACGAAGATAAACTGGCATTCATTCTCGAAAAGCTCAGTTTCCTTGTGAAGTACAAATTGGTATCGGTACGCGAAATTAAAGTGGTGAAGCCCAAAAATCAGGATCCGGTATTTCAACACTCTGTTGACATTTTAAACAGTTCCGACTCAGGTTTTAAAATTCAGGAAATCGATGAAACCAAGTTCACCGATACGCAATCGGTGCTGCTTATGAAAAGCATTAAATCAATTGACGAATACCTTAATCTGTCACCACTGATTATTGACACAAATTGCGAAGTTATCAATGACAAGGAAAAGTTCGATATTAAAAAGGACATTTTTATGTTTACCAAATTCCGAAGCGACCACCTGATGTATGTTGGAACCGAAGTAACTGAAAAATGCGATCTTCGTTCGCTAAGCAATTATGCAAACTTGTTACAGGAATATAAAGATTTGGTGAAAGTGGTTTGCGGATGATGGGAGATTTAAGATTTTAAATTTTTGATTTAAGATTTTTGATTTAGAATTTAAGATTGATGATTTTTAATTTTTTTAATTGGAGATAATAATAGATGACTAGTAAGGAATTATCAGATCGGTTTATAATTTTTGCGGTTTCTGTGTATCGGCTCGAAAAGTTGATGGTTAAATCTTTTAGCGGGCGACACGTTTATATGCAGCTTTTTCGTTCTGCAACGTCCTGTGGGGCAAATTATCAGGAAGCCATTGGTGCCGAAAGCAAAAGAGACTTTGCGCACAAGTTGCAAATTGTTTTAAAAGAAATCAGAGAAGTTGATTTTTGGATTGGTTTTATGCAGCAATCGAAAATTATGAATTGCGATGATGCAAATCTGTTGGTTTTAAAAAAAGAAAGTGAGGAACTTGTAAGTATTGTTAGTAAGACGTTGATTACACTGAAGAAGAATATGAATAAAACTAAGTGATTGGAGATTTTATTTTTTTTGATTTAATATGAAACGAAATAGAATGTAATACCTTAATTATCAAATGCTTTAAAAACAACTAATGTCCCACTAAATGAACCCAATTTTAATTTGAAATCAACAATAAACACTTTGAAAATTTTGGATTTCAAATTTATGATTTTTGATTTAATATCAAACGAAATAGAATGTAATAACTTAATTATCAAATGCTTTTAAAACAACTAATGTCCTACTAAATGAACCCAATTTTAAATTTGAAATCAACAATCAATAATTTGAAATAAAATAACCAGCTATGCAATCTCCCTTTAAATTTCTCGATTCTTACACGCGCGACGACCGGAATGTGTTTTTTGGACGTGACCGCGAAATAGAAGCACTGTATCAAAAGGTGTTTGAGAGTAAAATATTGCTCGTTTACGGTGTTTCGGGAACCGGAAAATCGTCGCTAATTCATTGCGGATTGGCGTCGAAGTTTAACGACAGCGACTGGCTTCCGCTGAACATCCGCCGTGGGCGTGACATAAACGAAGCGCTTGCTGGTGAACTTACAAAAGCCTCTATCACAGAACTGCATCCCGATTTGAGCAAACCAAAATGGATGCTCAAGGCTATACGCTCACTGTACCTCGACCACTTCAAGCCTGTGTATTTGATTTTTGACCAGTTTGAGGAGTTGATGATTTTTGGCAGTAAAACCGAGAAACAGCAGTTTGTTCAATCGGTAAAAGCGGTAGTTGACAGCGATTTGCAATGCCGTTTTATTTTTGTAATCCGCGAAGAATATCTGGCCGGCATCACCGAGTTTGAGCGTATTGTGCCTGAAATTCTCGAAAACCGGGTGCGCATCGAAAAAATGGGCTTCGAAAATGCACGTCAGGCTATCGAAGGTCCGTGCCGCGTGGCCCGAATAGGTGTGGAAGAAGGCTTTGCCGAAAATATGCTCAGCCGCCTTTCGCCCGGTAGCGGCGATATCGAACTGACCTACCTGCAGGTGTTTCTCGACAGGCTGTATAAAATGGCAAGTGCCGAAAACCAAGAAGCAGAGAATACCATACATTTTACCAATGCACTGATTGACAACTGCGGCAACGTAAAAGACCTGCTCGGTACTTTTCTTGATGAGCAGATAAAATCGTTTGCCGACAGCGAAATGGCGATGACGGTTCTCAAGGCAATGGTATCGGTAAAAGGAACGAAGAAGCAGGTGGGAGAGGCGGAGATATCTGATTTTTGCCACAGCATGGGTAAACCGGTGGATGCCGAGATCCTGCGCAGTCTGCTAAACCAGTTTGTAAATCTGCGTATATTGCGCGACAAGGACAATTACAACCGCTACGAGTTGCGCCACGATGCGCTGGCCGAAAAAATCTATGAAAACATCAGCATTGCCGAAAAGGAATTGTTTGAAGTGCAGCAGTTTGTTGAGAATGCGTATGAATTGTATTTGCGGCGCGGTGTACTGTTAAGCAAAAGTGACCTGAATTATCTGGCGCCATATAGCGACAAGCTGTATTTATCGCGCGAACACGAAACATTCATAAAACGCAGCCAAAGTGAACTTACCAAAGCCCGCAGGCGGAGAATCTGGATACTGTCTTCAGCAGCCATTGTGCTGCTCATTGTGCTGAGTGGATTTACATGGTGGGCAATGCGGGAGAGGAGCAAGGCAGAAGAGAATGAGAAAAAAGCGTTGGCAAATTATTATAATTCATTAGCTAAGGGAGTTGTTAACGAAAACCCTACAGTTGCATTGCGATTGGCAGAATATGCCTACAGCATTGATACTGCTAATAAAGAAATCCTGGAAAATATTTATTCGATTTACTATTCTAATAATTTGTATAAAACAATATACGGGGTTAATACAGGGATATCTTGTGTGAAAAAACATCCGCAAAAAGATGTTTTGTTTTTAGGCATGGTCGATGGTTCAATGCATGTGGTAGATACTTCAGGAAACCTAGTAGCTAAGTACGATACAATTCATAATCGTGTAATTACAGAAATTTGTTTTTATGATGATAATACAATAATTACAGCATCGTTTGATTGTACGGCTAAAGTATGGGATAGTTCGATGAATTTAATTGCAGTATTGGCTCCAGATAGAACAGGCACAGCAGATTATATTGGGCTGAAAAGATGTATTGCTGTATCGCCAGACAGGCAAAAAATTGTGATCAGTGTTGCTAGACACAGTTTTCAAATCTACGATAGAAATTGGACGCTTTTGGTTGATAAAGATGCGCACAATGAGAATATTGCAGATTTGAAATTTCTTGACAATGAAAATGTTTTTATTACATGCTCTGACGATAAAACCGCCAAATTCTGGGACACCAATGGCAACTGTATAAACACTGTTGAATTCAATGATAATGTATCAGGTTTTGTTCAAATAGGTAAAACTTTACTTTTTAGAACGTCAAATGCTATTCTTGAATATGATAGTGAGGGCAACTTTATTGACAAGATTCAAACAAATTCCTCTGAATACGCTAAGTTATGGAGAATAAACGATTTAATGATTTACACAGAGGATAACAATATTTACAGCTATTTGGCATCTTATGGTCAGAGCGAATTTTTATCTTCATTTCTTGGCCATAAACACATAGTGCTTGATGTTGAAGTTATTGGCAGCTATTTGTTTTCTGCCTCTTTTGATGGCAGCTTGAAACGTTGGAATATGGAACAACAACTATTGCAATCATTCACGGTACCTGCTAATGCCAAATCGGACGCAATTTACACAGGGAACGCTATTAGTAATAATTATTGCGACGGCGGTAGAAATCAGATAACACATTTGTCATTTATAAATAATGATGAAAGTTTGTTTATATGTTCCAGAGATTCCATTTCGAAAATTGTTGATCTGACAACAGGTAGAGAAACTTTGTTAATTGGTCACAAACGAGGTATCAACGATGCTGTGGTTTCTTACGATGGAAAATTTATGCTCACATCTTCTTCAGATAGCACAGTGCGGTTGTGGGGGTTAAATGGAGAAAATATTCTGACAATTAAAACCGAATGTCAATATATTACTAATATCGACTTGTCGAGAGATAACAAGCGAATTGCTGTATGCGACAATAAACGTTGCATTTATATTTACAACCGAGGTGGTGAATTGATCCGAAAAGTAGAAAAAGACGAAATTCCTGGGACCATTATTCAAGCCGTTAAGTTGCTAGACAACAATCAAATTATTGCTATTGATGCAATGAAAGGAGTAATACTTTTGCTCGATAGTGTTGGGAACGAGCTTAAGAGATATCAAGGGAAAGGAAGTATTTATTATCCATTTGAAACTTTTATTAAAGAAGACAAAAAACAAAAACTTTACTATTCTTCCCTTGGAGGAAGTAATTTATATGTATTTGATTCATTGTTAAACGTAAAATTGATTATACCCGGATATGAGAATGAAGTTGCAGATGCTGCTATCAACTCGGTTTTTTCAATTTTTACAGCTGGCGGGTTTAAAAATATGAATTTGGAAATGTATGATAAGGTTGGTCTAAAAAAATGCAGCTTGATTTTTCGTAATTCTCTTGCCAATATTGATGTGTCACAAAATGGTAAACTCCTATCAGTAGGTTTCTATGGTTTCAATAAGGTGTTACTATTCTCGTTAAAGTCAGATTACAAATACCCATTAAGTGAAAACTGCGCCGATGTTTTAAGCTTGAGTAATAAAATGCAATACGAAATTGTTTTTGATTTTCAACAATCAATAACTACAGCATCTGAATTAGAATTGAATGAATTATTTTTTTATTTGAAACGCAATTGTGATTTAACTATTGACAGTGTTTCAAAGGCGGACTATTTAATAAAAGCAAGCTTAGTTAGCTCTGAACTTATTAAAAAAAATCCCGAAAAACTACATTTTGTTTTTCGGAAATTAATATCAGATATTGAACTGATTAAATATGATGTCGAGGTAGATCCGATAGAATGGGGTTTTTATCACATGAAGATTATAAAATCAAATAATTTTTGGGATAAGTACGAGCTATTAACACTATACAATGAAAACTTGGAAGTTTTTTATGATTCAGAAATTCATCCAGAATACCTTTTAGTTTCCTTACTTGAGGCAATTGAAAATTCAACTGAATTTGATGAAAGTATGAGTTTTTTTGTGATGATTCTAAACTTATTCATGGATGAAAATATCACAAAAATGGTTAATGTGAAGTATTTATTTCAGGTTAACCAATTCATATTGAAGCATAATCCTTTAAATAAAGCTGCCCTCGCTAAAAAGCCAGTAATATATTTACTGCAAAATAAATATTTTATGGCAATGAAGTGGTATGCAAAATATAATAATGAAATGTATGATGAAAAACGTACATTCCAATCGGTATTTATCCAAGACATTGAAAACCTCCAAGAGAAAGGAATCTATCATATTGGTTATGCAACGACATTAGAATTATTGCGAACTGATAAGAAATAAAAGAAAATTATTTCTTAAAGAAATGGAATGATGTTTCCGACTCTATATCAACGAAAGTTGCTTTACTTAGTGGAGAACATTTTCCATTTTACATATTAAATCAATACATGAAAAAATAATAATACCCTATGCAAAGTCCCTTTAAATTTCTCGATTCTTACACGCGCGATGACCGGAATGTGTTTTTCGGACGTGACCGCGAAATAGAAGCACTCTATCAAAAGGTGTTTGAGAGTAAAATATTGCTTGTTTACGGTGTTTCGGGAACCGGAAAATCGTCGCTGATACATTGCGGACTGGCGTCGAAGTTTAACGATAGCGACTGGCTGCCGGTGAATATCCGTCGTGGACGCGATATAAACGAAGCCACGCTGATGGAGCTGCAGAAAGCTTCGCTCACCGAAGTTAGCGCCGACCTGAATAAACCCAAATGGATGAGCAAAATGATACGCTCGTTGTATCTCGACCATTTTAAACCGGTGTATTTGGTGTACGACCAGTTCGAAGAGTTGATGATTTTTGGCAGCAAAACCGAGAAACAGCAGTTCGTGCAATCGGTGAAGGCTGTGGTTGACAGCGATTTGCAATGCCGTTTTCTGTTTGTAATCCGCGAAGAATATTTGGCCGGTATCACTGAATTCGAACGCATTATCCCCGAAATTCTGGGTAACCGAGTGAGAATCGAAAAAATGGGTTTCGAAAATGCGCGTCAGGCAATCGAAGGACCATGTCGTATTGCGGGGATCGAAGTGGAAGAAGGTTTTTCAGAAAACATGCTGAACCGCCTGACCTCTGGTGGTGGCGAAATAGAACTTACTTATTTGCAGGTATTTCTCGACCGGCTGTACAAACAAGCCACCGGGAATGGCGAACACAAACAGGTTCCAGCATTTACTAACGCTCTGGTCGATAATTGCGGGAACGTAAAAGACTTGTTGGGCGACTTTCTCGATGAGCAGGTAAAAAGCTTTGAAAACAGCGATTTGGCGATGACGATGCTTAAGTCGTTGGTATCGGGCAAAGGCACCAAAAAACAATCGACACAGGAAGAAATTGCTGATTTCTGCCGAAGTATGGGTAAAACCATCGAATCGCAAACACTTACAACCCTGTTGAATCATTTTGTAAACCTGCGTATTTTGCGCGACCGCGACAACTACGGGCGTTACGAATTGCGCCACGATGCGCTGGCAGAGAAAATATTCGAAAATATTAGTATTGCTGAAAAAGAATTGTTCGAAGTGAGGCAGTTTGTTGAGAATGCGTATTTCATTTACGAAAAACGAAACGTTTTACTCGGAGTATCCGATCTGAAATACCTTGATCGTTACGAAAGTAGCCTGCATTTTGATGATAAGCTCTCAGCATTTATTCAAGCCAGCAAAAGTGATATTGTTAAACGCCGCAAAGTGCTCAACCGTATTACCGCTCTTTCGGTAGTCGTGCTGGCCCTTGTTTTTACATTACTTACTATTTACGTTAGACGCGAAGTGAAAAAGACAGAGTCCCAGAAAAAAGCATTGTTTGCCTTGGGTAACCATGGTAATTACCAACTTGCATTTAGCAGTGCAGTCGAGGCACACGAAGAATTTCCCACGGCATTTACTCAAAAAGCTGTAATCAATAGTTTTTATGGATGGCGAAACGAAATTCTCAAAAATACCGGAAATGACAGACTTAGTTTCTCATTCACACCCTGCGAATCAAAAATTTGTGAAGCGCATTATTCCGAAGAAGGAAATTATATTTATGGTTATCTGGCCGATTCGACCATTGTTATCTGGAATACAGATGGTCAGGTAAAAACCCAAATCAGCTGTCATGCAGGTATTGTCTCGTTGAAAATGTCTAATGACGCCAAATATGTTGCATGTGTAAGCTCCCAGGATTCGATAATTCTCTTTACGCTTAATGGTGAAAAAATATTTGCGCTGCAAACCCAATCAGGGCTAATTAATACCCATGATATGCTTAGTTTTGCACCAGCGCAACACCATCTTGCATGTATTTCGGCCGATAGCAGTGTGGTGATTTATGATAAGCGTAATGGGGAAATGTTACAAAAACTGTCATCCCATTCGGCCGCAGTTACTTCGGTTTGCATTTCACCAGATGCAAAATGGTTGGTAACAGCTTCGAAAGATGCAACAGCGCAGATTTGGAAATACAACGAAAAGACTGAGAAATACGACAAGAGAAGCGTTCTTAAGGGTCATTCTGACATCGTTTGGAGTGCTGTTTTCAACAAAGAATCGAATTATATTCTGACTGCGTCTGCTGACAGTACAATTCGGATGTGGCGCTTAACCGGAGAAGAACATGGCTATTTGAACGATGACAGAAGTATATATGCCTGTTCGCAGATGTCGCCTGTTTACCGGGCAGTATTTTCGAAAACAAAATCAGCAATAATTATCAACCGGTATGGAAACGCAGGAACATTAAAGACTTTCGACCCTGCAACGATAAATCGCGATTTTGTTTTATCAGGTATGAGCATTGATAGCGTTGCTGAAGGCACAATAAAGCGGTATAAAAACGCTATTTTTTCAAGTTGGTTTATTCCTGAGCTGGAAGGAGATACAATTTATTCGTCAATTGATGCGACCGACAATGGAAAATTATTTGCCCTACAGGTCGAAGGCCTTAACGAGACAGTTCTCATCAGTGTTTTAGACAGGAATAATGGATATCCTGTGTTTGTATTCGATGGCCAAAAGCCGGAGTTTTCACCCAATGGGAAACACTTGCTGACAATTAATGAGAACAGATTATATCAGTATCCGATTGATATTTCGTATTTGAAGGAACTTGTATTTGATGGGCAAATATTTATGCCATAATATTATTCGGGAATTTCATATAGAGTCATGAAAAATGCTTCTTTTTTTGAGTTTAGTTGAAACAATTGCTGAAAGGTTTCTGGAAATACATAAGAAAGTGATAGCAAGCTTGCGAAAAAAATGACAGGGATCAGTAAGCCTCTGTAAAACAGAAGTTTGTGCTGTTTTGTCCACTCTATAAAATTTGAACTGGGCAACAGAAAGACAAAGGAAAGTATCGTAATGATTATTGTCACCAGGCTGATTAGTTCGAGTAAGCCGCCAAAGGGGAAGTGCTGAAAACGGAACATTGTGGCAAAATAGCTTATAAACAGTGTGATGCAGATGAAATTCTTGAAAAAATTCAATTTTACATTGATGTGACTTTCGTAGGAAGTAATCTTATAATGAATAAGTTGCATGTTCAGGATTGCCCCAAACCCAAATCCGGTAATCATAAAAATTGATGCTCCAGGAAAGTGATACATTTTAAAAATAAAGCCGGTCAAACAGATCAAAATTGAAATCAGAACAAATAAGTCGGTTTTTTGCTTATATACAATCATTGATAAGGCAGAAAAGATTAATAATAGCGCACTTAAAATAACTACAAAGATGATGAAATCGTTTTCGTAAAAAATAAAAACAATTATCAGTGCAATTAGTATTGCCAGTGCAGAGAATAATAGAAATCTCGATATTTTGAAAGACTTTTTTGTTGAAGCATAGATATGTGTTAATCCCGTTGCTGATAAAATACCAGAAAAAATTGTCAGCAAAATAATAATAGCAAAACGGTTGGGGTTAATAAGTATGCTTGAAACTAATGCTGCAACCGAAAAAGCAAGCAGCCCGAAATAAATGATTTTTTTGGTTTTCATATTGCGGTTAATTATCGTTTCTTATTACGAATTAAAAAAATCGCACCTATTAACGATACCAGTAATACACTGAAAAAAAGGCTTCCATTGGGATAGACAAATTTATCTGAAATCCCCAGTTTTACAAACCAGTCGGAAAAGGCAACAATTGACTGCACAATGCCCAGCAAAGCAATGATATAGAGGATTAAGTTGCTCGATTCCATTTTTGCCTCTTGCGATAGCTCGTTGATGCGCTGTACTTTTTGCTCAAGATGTTCTGTTTCCGAAGGAATGTCAAGAGCAATAAACAAACGGTCTTTAATTTTGTCGGGCAGAAACTTATACGAAATTTGAATGTGTTGGTATTTGTTCAGAAATGCAATAAATTCGTTCCGGATAGCCTTGGTGCGCTTCGAAACATTGATAATATCGCTCAATTGTGAATTGGTGTAGTACATGTAAAACTTCAGATGCAGGCAATGCACGTATATGTTAAAATATTCATTTTCCCATGCTCTGTATGTGTCGGGATAGTTAATGCTTATACGTGTGAATGTGTCGTACAAAGCCAAAGCGGCCCAGTTATTATAAACCGAAATGGTATGGTTTTCGATAAGGTCGTTGTAATATGTTTTTGATGGTGAAAATTCATTGTTGCCAGCTGCTGTTCCTAATCGCGCAACATTGCCCAAGTCATATAGCATTGCAAGCAAATCACCGGTATCAATATTGTTAGCAATGTCTATTAAGCTAAACAACTTCAGTTGGGGGTTATAGGCAGTCCAGTCGCTGGCTCCGTTGATTGGTTTTATAATTTCATCTTCGATAAAATTATATAATGGTTTGTGTTCACCATTAATGCAAAGAAGCACCGAGGGTTGACGAATCAGATACATGCAGTTACTTATTTGTGCCAAGTCAGGTTTGCCCTCTAAAACAATGTTAATGCTGAATACACCTGTTTGTTCAGGAAACAGATAGACATCGATATATGAAAATTTCATCGAAAAATCGGAAAGTCGGTCTTGCAATTCGCAATGGATAGCCTCATAATCTGTGGGTTTTTCGATGAGCTGTTTGTCGGTGAAATGATTCAAAACATTGGCACGGCTTGCGCTGTTAAACATTTCAGCATGCAGAACTTCGGGATACATGTTACTTAAGAAACTATCGTAGTAACTGTTCAGTAGGTGCTTTCTCGTTGGTTCGCGCTGTCTTTCGCTAAGGCGGTGCTGCCATGGAACAAAATAATTCTCAATATCATTGCGTGAATAAAAAGCTGCTTTATCGTATCGGAACATTCCGCATATTGTAAGCGAGAAACTGTTGACAGTGATGTCTTTTTCGGTTATACTCATGACAATTTTTAGGATTTGATGGATTCAAACAATGATGTGAGTATCTGTTTTTCGTTGCCCCAATGCAGAGTTTCAGCAGCCTTAAGGCAATTCGGATGATATAATTCTCTATAAGATTTATTGCCTATTATTTTTTGTATTTCACCGGACAACTGTTGTACTGTGGTTGCTAATGAACATTGACCTACAGTATATAGTGTAACTAACTTTTCCATTTCCGGCAATTTACTTACCATCACCGGCACACCTGCCTGAATATAGTCAAAAATTTTATTGGGCAAAGCAAATCGGTAGTTCAGTCCCAAATCTTCTTCGAGCGAAAATCCGAGAATTGCCTTACAGGTAAGTGCATGAAGTGCCTCAGGCGGGATTCTTCCCGCAAACAATACATTATCGGCTTTGTGTTCAGCAGCAATATGTTTAAGCTTATCTTCGATATCACCACTGCCGGCAATTATCAACTGGTATTCTTTTAAATGAACCATGGATTCAATCAGCATCTCGAGTCCACGACCCTTATTTAAAACTCCCTGATAAATAAATACATTTCCTCTTTCATGAAAAGGTATCTGAATTTCTTTTTTAGTAGGAACGTTTCTTACCACATGCATCTCAATTCCATATTTTTGATTGTAGTAAGCTGCAATACTTTCGCACACTGTATAGCTGTATTTAATGTTGGGAAGTATTCGTTTTTCGATGCGTTCCCAGAATGCTTTTACGCGTGGCCGGCCTTGCAGTTCGGGTACTTCGGTAAATAACTCATGGCTGTCGTATACCAGTTTCTTGCACCGTATTTTTGCAGCATAATAATTGGCGGGCAATGTATCGAGGTCATTGCTCAAAAAAATATCGGCTTTGACGAAAAGCAAATAAAGAAATAGCCGCATATTCAGACATGCGTAAAACAATGGACCTTTTTCGAACAGTAACCTGAAACGCTTGGTTTCGAATGAATATATGCCCAATGTTGGAGAATTTTGTTTTTTACGACCCAGAAGTACAACTTTAAAGTCATTGTCAATCAGTGTGTTGCACACCCGATGTACCCGTTGGTCGGTAACAATGTCGTTGCTTACAGAAACTACAATTTTCACTATTGCTGTTTTTTCGATTTTAAAATTATACTTTTGAACCGAAGAATAGTAAAATTAAGTAAATTTTTGCAATGTCGTTCGAAATAGCCGAAAATGTATCTCTAAAAGAGTTCAACACCTTTGGTGTTGATGCAAAAGCAGCGAAGTTCTTTAGTTTTATAGATGAGGATGATTTGGCGGAATTTATAGGTTCTGGTCTGTCACAGGAGAACGTTTTCGTGCTGGGAGGCGGCAGTAATGTGCTTTTTGCCGGGAATTTTGAAGGCCTAATAATTCATCCTGTCAATAAAGGAATTCGTGTTCTCGACGAAACCGAAGTATGCACTGTGGTCGAGGTGGCTGCTGGTGAGGTCTGGGATGATTTTGTAAACTGGGCAGTTGAAAAAAGGCTATACGGTATCGAAAACCTGTCAGCAATACCGGGTTCTGTAGGGGCGGTTCCTGTCCAGAATATTGGAGCTTATGGTGATGAGGTCAGGAATGTTATTAAACTGGTAAAAGGCATTGAGATTGCAACAGGTAAACCTGTTTCGTATCTCAACTACGAATGTCGGTTTGGCTATCGCGACAGTATTTTTAAAAACGAACTGAAGAGTAAAGTTGTAATTACTTCGGTCATTTTCAGCTTGTCGAAAATTAAAAACCTGAATTTGAATTATGCCGATCTGGTAAATTATTTTGGAAATAATTGCAATCCTGAACTCAGCGAGGTGCGAGAAGCGGTTTGCAAGATACGTGATTCCAAATTACCTGATTATAAACTCATCGGAAATGCAGGCAGTTTCTTTAAAAACCCGGTGGTTTTAAAAACAGAATTAGAAGATATTCTTTGTAAGTTTCCTGAAGTCCGATATTTTGATTACACCACTCATTTTGTAAAACTGGCTGCCGGTTGGCTCATTGATCAATGTGGGTTTAAGGGTTTCCAGAAGGGCAGGGCGGGGGTTCACAAAAACCAGGCTCTGGTTCTGATTAACCTGGGTGGTGCCGAAGGAAAAGAAATTATTTCTTTAGCTGATGAGGTAAGGCAAAAAGTAAAGGATAAATTTGGTGTAGAACTCGAGTATGAGGTAAATATTTTACCATAAAAAAAGACGCTGTTCGCGTCTTTCTGTTATTCAAATTTTAATCTTAGTAATTTTCGGCCTGAAGCTCAAAGTAAGCCTGAGGATGCAGACATGCCGGACAGTTTTTTGGCGGTTTGGTTCCTTCGTGAACATAACCACATTTGCGGCAATACCATGTAACTTTTTCTGATTTTTCGAATACCGAATTGGCTTCGATATTCGCAATAAGCTTACGATAGCGTTTTTCGTGGGTTACTTCGGCCTTAGCAATAATTTTGAAAACGGAAGAAACTTGAGTAAACCCTTCTTCTTCGGCTATTTTAGCAAATTCGGGGTACAGTTCTGTCCATTCTTCGTTTTCGCCATGCGCTGCTTCCTGAAGGTTTTCGTAGGTGGTTCCCACTTTGCCTGCCGGATACATGGCAGTAATTTCAAGCATTCCTCCTTCGAGGAAACTGAAGAAACGTTTGGCATGCTGATACTCCTGATCTGCCGTTTCGGTAAAAATTCCTGAGATTTGTTCGTAGCCTTCTTCTTTAGCCTTTGAGGCGAACATCATATACCTTGCGCGTGCCTGCGATTCACCTGCAAATGCTTTTAGCAGGTTTTGTTCTGTTTTAGTTCCTTTGATACTTTTTTCCATAATGATATTATTTAATATTACGTTTATTTCACGCTAGTTTTATGCTCATTTATTACTCACTGGTCATTCTTTTATCAAATGCTAAAATAATAAAAATGCACAATAAAAAAAAGCGGATAATCATCCGCTTTTTCAATAAGTTTTTTGAAAATTATTTAAACACCGTTACATTTCCTGAAAAAGTATGGTCTTTTCCCCATTTATCTTTCAGGGTAATTATCCAGGCATATACACCTTGTGGCACATAATCTCCCTTGTTCTGGTTATACCGACCCTGCCAACGTGCGTAGAAATCGTTGGTGTGGAATATTTCTTCTCCCCAACGGTTAAAGATTGTCATCTCATACGATAAGAGGTCAACACCGGAACCTTTGGGATAGAATTCATCGTTGCCCGGAGTTCTGATGTTTATGGCATTCGGAACGTAAAACAACAGGCTTTCAATAATTTCCACATTTTTAACCACGGTATCGGAGCAACCTTCCTGACTGAATGCTACCAGTTGCACAGGGAATAACCCGTATGTGAAATATGTATGCTGCGGGTTTTGTTCACCTGAAGTATACCCATCACCAAAGTCCCATTGCCATGCTATGGCACTATCGGTTGCATCGGTAAATGTAATATTGGCATCAAACATACCGGTACTCCAAGGATGTGCCACAAAATCAGCAATCGGGGAGTCGTGTACGAGTATAATCACTTCTCCTGTTCGTGAGCAGCCAAGGTTTGTAGTTACTTCACAGGTTATGGTATAGGTACCCGGCGTTTCATAAAAATGACTGGGCTGTTTCAAGTCAGACCAGTTATTGGCACCCGATGTTGGATCACCAAAGTCCCAATCATATGTGTAGGTAAGTATGTCAGTTGTATTGTCGAAAACAACGGTAAGCGGAGCACAGCCTTTGTACGGTGTTTTTGTCAACGAAATTTCAGGTTCCGGAGCTATGTTGATAACAACAACCGCAGTATCAGCCGGAGAATTACAACCATCTGTTACAAATACACTTAGCGTGGTTGAAGTTATAGCACTGAATTGTAAGGTATTATCCGTACTGATTAATCCTGTGCTCCAGTGGTATACATAGTTTCCATCTCCACCGCTTGCATTAGCAATAATTGATACTACATCTCCCTGACAAACGGTTGAAGGTGTAATGGCCACAATGCTTAATGGTGGATTTACTTCAATTCGTACCACCCCATTTTCTGATACACATCCATTGGCATCGGTTGCAAAAGCAAAGTAATCGGTAGTAATAATCGGATGAACAAAGAAAGAACTTCCGGTTCCGATATTTTGCCAAGTGAATGAATAGGGTGGTGTTCCACCGCCAGCCGTGGCTGAAACGATTGCAGAATCTCCGATGCAAATCAGCTGGTCACCGGCTGTATAAATTTCAACCGCCTCTGGTGTCGAAATTGGGATATTTGCGTACAATCGGCATCCATCAACGTCTTCAACAGTAACCGAATATATTCCGGCAGCGAGGCTATAGTTTGACCAGGTGTTACCCACGTTGGGGCTCCATTGGTAAGAATAGGGTGCACTTCCTCCCGAAACGAACACTTCAGCCCAGCCATCTTCGTATCCATAACATGAAGTTCCTCCATAATTTACATTATCGATGTGCGGAGGTTGTGTGACGCCAACACCGACATTGTAGGTTGCAGTACAGCCGTTGATATCAGTGATAACTACATTATAAGTCCCGGGCTGCAAGCCGTAGATTGAATCAGTAACATAGCCACCGGGATTCCAGAAATACGAGAATGCACCTGTCCCTCCAAACTCAGCAACAATATATGCTGAGCCGTTGGGTTGTCCACAGGTCGCATTTACTGTTTCGATGATGGCTTGCACCGGATTGGGCTGAGGCACTGTATAGGTTTGAGTAATAAAACACGATGCATCAGCCTGATCTGAGATAATTACGGTGTACGAACCGGCAGTTAAACCCTGAACTAATGGTCCGCTCTGACCAATTTGTGGCCAATTGAATACATAGTTGCTGTTACCACCCTGAGCCTGTACCGAAATTACGCCATCGGTACTGCCAAAGCATGTGGTTGGTGTTATAGTTGCAGTGGCTGTGATTGCAGGCGGTTCGGTAATTGTTACCGAAGATGTTACTGTGCAGCCATTGGCGTCAATTACTGTTACAGTATAATTCCCGGCGCAGAGACCGTTCACATAAGCAGTATTTTGACCGCCTGACCAATAGTAATTGATTGGTAGTGTTCCACCTGTTGAAACAGCAGTAGCTGTCCCGTTACAAATGCCAAAGCAGGTCGCATTGGTAAAGGCTGCAATGCTCATGGCCAGTGGCTGGGGTTGGGTTATCGCTATTGAACCTACTGCCTGACATCCATTTTCGTCCGTAACAGTTACAGTGTAATTTCCTACGGTAAGATTGATTGCTAGAGCACTGGGTTGCCCATCACTCCAAAGCACCGTATTGTTTATTGTAGAGCTTGTAAACAATACTTCAGCCGAACCGGTTGTATTTCCGTTACAATCAATATTGTCCACATCGAATCCTGTGATTTGAGGACCGGCAACATCGTTAAGCGGCACAGTAAGCATGGCTGTGCAGTTATGTGAATCGGTGATAGTAACGGTATATGATCCTGATGGAATATTGTTCAGCGTGTTTGTTGACCCTCCCGGGGCTGACCATTGATAGGTATATGCCGGAGTACCACCAATTACACCCACCTGAATTGATCCGTCGTTGTTGTTGCAATGCGGTGAAACTGTGCTTTGAGCTACTACTGATAAAGCTGAAGGCCCAGTAATGGAGGCTGATGAGTAATATTGACATCCATTGGCATCAGTAACGGTTAGTAAATATGTACCGGGACAGAGGTTGTCAATTGTTGGAGTAACCTGAAGATTTGACCATAGATAAGTATATGGTGTAGTTCCTCCCGTTATCGAGGGTGTGATAGAACCATCGCAGGATCCACTGCAGGTTTCGTTGTTGGCCAGCATATTAATCTGAACCATAACCGGCTGTGTGATTGTGATACAAGAGTCGATATAACAACCATTTACATCAGCTACGGTAACGCAATGCATTCCGGGTGTCAGGCCTGTCGGGTTGGAAGACGTTGATCCATTGCTCCAAGTGTATGTATATGGAGGAACTCCTCCGGTTGCGGTAACCTGTACACTTCCATTTGCCGAACCACTGCAATTTGCATTACCTACCGCGATATTTACAAATTGAAGCTGAGGAGGCGTTGCTACAGTTACCGAAGTGCTTGCAGAACAACCATTATCGTCGGTTACAGTGACATTGTAATTTCCTGCACATAATCCAACAGCAGTTTGTGAGGTTTGTCCGAGATTACTCCAAAGGTAGGAATAAGGAGGTGTCCCACCGAAGGGATTTGCAGTAGCTGTACCATTGCAAACTCCATTGCAGGCAACCGGAGTGGAAGATGTAGGTATTGTTACGAAAGTTGGATTATTTACGGTAAACGAACGTGTAATCATACAACCGTTTGCATCGGTAATAATTACCGTGTAATTGCCGGGACACAGATTGAAAATATCCTCGTTTGCAGGTATCACACCAGGGCCCGTCCAGTTAAATGTATACGGTGCGGTGCCATCGTATGGAGTCAGTTGAATACTCCCTGTACAGGTGTTGTAGCAGGTTGCCGGAGTAACGGTACTCAAAACATCCATCGGCATTGGCTCTGTAATGGTTGTCCCAGCAACTGCAGAACACCCCGTGGTAATATCGGTAACAGTAACTCCGTATAATCCCACACATAAATTGGTGGCAGTAGCAGATGTTTGAACAGGCGTGCTTGACCATTGGTACTGGAAGAATCCGGAGCCACCGGACACTGAAACTGATGCTGTTCCATTGCAGTTTCCTGAGCAAGTGACATTTGATGAAGCGGATATTGTCGCAACAGGACCCGAAATATTGCTTACAGCATAGGCTCTGATTGCCTGACAACCTTTATTATCAGTAATTGTAACAACATATCCGCCTGCACCTATATTTAACAGGTCCTCGGTAAGTTGTCCATTGTTCCAGCTGTAACTGAAAGGCGGGGAACCACCTGATATTGTTAAGTTAATGGAGCCGTTTGTCTGATTACAATTCGAATTTGTAACAACCTCGTTTACAACAATAGGGTTACTTTGAATAATTGTTGTACCACCGGTAACAGAACAACCGTTTTGGTCGGTGATGCTAACCGTGTAGGTTCCGGCACATAATCCGGTGGCATGCATGGTTGTGTTCAGGTTACTCCAGATAGGATTGTAAGGGGTAACACCTCCGGTTACAATTGCCATGGCTTCGCCACTACAATTACCATAGCAATCAATGGCTGTGGTAATGATATTCAAAGTCATTGTAGCCGGTTCAACAATGGTTATACCTGCGGTAGTTGTACATCCGATTTGATCGGTAATGGTCACTTCGTAATAACCGGGACCCAAGTTGCTGGCAGTTACGTTATGTTGTGCCGGTGTTGTATTCCATGTAAATAAATAGCCAGGATGTCCTCCTCCAACCGAAACAGTGGCGGATCCATTGTTCATTCCCGAACAGGTGATGTCGTTGTATGCAGATATACTGGCCATCGGGCCGGCAATATCAGCAATGACCACCGATGTGGTCTGTGAACAGCCATTATTATCAGTTACAGTTACACTATAAGGACTACCCGCAGCACTTAAACCTGAAACAGTCTGGCTGGTTGGGTTTGTTCCACCTGACCATAGATAGCTATATCCTGTGGGTGCTGTACCTCCTGAGGCATTTACAGTCGCTGTACCATCAGCAAAACCGCAATTGGCATCAGTAGTCGATGTGGATAGAATAATGGGAGTGGGTTGGGTTATAGAATAATTGAATTGAGCTGTACAACCATTGTTATCTGTAACGGTTACGTTATGAGAACCTGAACAAAGGCCGGTGTTTGTCGGATTGTTGGGATTGACCCCACTTCCCCAGATATATGAGTAAGGTGCTGTTCCTCCTGAAACATTGATGGTCGCGATTCCATTGCAACTACCATTGCAGGTAACATTCGTTGAAGAGGCCAGCGAAATACTTACTGGAGTAGGCTGCGTTACAGTAACCGAACCGGTTGCAGTACATCCGTTGCTATCTGTTACGGTAACACTGATTGGACCTGCAGGCAAAGTTGTCGCTGTGCTCGTGGTTCCCGCTATAGTCTGGGTGAATCCATTCGACCAAAGATAGGTGTAATTTGGGTTACCTCCCGTAACCAATGCAGTGGCAGACCCTGAAGAAGCTCCGTTACAAGCAGCGGGTAAAGTTGTCAGGTTGACCGATATTCCGCCAAGGTCAGCAACAGTTCCCGATGCTGAACCGGTACAGCCATTGTTGTCGGAAATGACAACCGTATAAGCTCCGGCAATAATATTAGATGCTGTTGGTGTAAATTGTGCCGGTGATGTGTTCCATGAATAGGAATAACCCGGAGTACCCCCGGCAGCAACTACTGATGCTGAACCATCGGGAAGACCGCAGTGTGCTCCGACAGTGCTGACTGTTCCCGTAACCGCTGTGGGTTCAGTTATTGTAACATTACCTATAACAGAGCAACCGCCTGCTGTAACGGTAACATTAACAACACCATCGCAGAGACCTGTTACGGTTTGTAAGGCAGGATTTGTGCCACTGCTCCAGGCATAGGTGAAGGGGCCTGTTCCTCCGGCAACTGCTACGGTAGCAGAACCATTACAAACATTATTGCATGTAGCATTTGAAATTACACTGGGAGTTATAGTAAATGGTACTCCCAAATCAGGAACAGTTACCGAATTTGTAGCAGTACAACCTGCACCATCGGTAACAGTAGCAGAATAGGACCCCGCAGCAACTCCGTTAATCGTTCCGGTAACTCCGCCGCCCGGTGTCCAGTTATAATTGTAAGGTAGTGTTCCTCCACTTACGCTAACACTTGCGCTACCATTAGCAAGCCCGCAGGTTGCCCCGGTCGAAGCCATGGTAAGCGACATCCCAATTGGGTTTGTAATGGTGAAATTTTCGACTGTGGCACACGACGGATTTGTTCCATCGGCAACGGTAACAGAATATGAACCGGCACACAAGCCACCTGTTGTTTGATTATTGGGTGTTGATCCGGCTGAATAATTATAGGTGTATGAAGGAGCTCCTGAGGCATTTACCGTAGCAGAGCCATTGCATCCGCCTGCACAGGAAGGTGGAGTTGTGACTACTGTAACAGTCGGATTGCTTCCTGAATTGGCTATATTAAATGACGCTGAGCCGGTACATCCATTGGCATCAGTTACTGTAACTGAATAAGCTCCGGGGCAGCGACCACTGATGCTGTTACCAGTGCCGCCGGTCGACCATGAATAAGAACTGTATGCAGTAGCAATACTGGCTCCACCGTTACAGGAGCCACAAGTGGCATTGGTAACAGTAACTACAGGGGTTGGGTTTGGATAAGCGGTTACACTGATTGTTTCAGTATCACTGCAACCACCAGCAGTTATAGTCAGTGTTACATTGTGAGAACCTGATGTGCCAAAAGTTACCCCTGTCGGGTTATGTGCTGTTGAGGTTGCCGGTGTTCCACCGGAAAATGTCCATAAATAGGTTTCTCCAGGTACTACAGTACCGGTATGTGTAAAGTTAAACGAATGTGCAGGACTAAAACACTGATTCCCGTTATATGTAAATGTAGCATCGGGATTAGCAGGTGCTGTCAGCGTTACAGATTGACTAGATGTACAACCCGATGCATCAGTCACAATCAAGGTGTAAGTGCCCCCTGCCAAATTGGTAAAAGTATAGTTGGTTGTTACCCCGGATTGTGTAGCCGCACCCAGTTGTAATGTCCAGGGTGAAACCCCGCTGGTTGGTGTTACCAATACGCTTCCATTGCTGACTCCGCATCCCGGATGTGTAATAGATACGTTTGCCGCGACTGCGGGAGGAGCGGTTAGTACTACAGTTCGTAACCACTGACAAATTCCGTAGGTATCGGTGACGGTTACACTATATGTTCCCGGTGAAAGCCCGGTCAGTGAATTTGATGTTGACGTAAATCCACTTGGACCTATCCATGAGGTTGAATACGGTGGAGTTCCACCGGAGATTCCTGAAAGCGTAATTGTTCCATTGGTTGAATAGCTACAGGTAGGATTAGTGGATGCAACAGAAGCGTTGATACCGGCAATTGTAAATGATAAACTATTTTGGGGTGAATAATTTGAACAAATATCGGAAACACCCCCGCCAACTGCTGTTAAAGTATAAGTACCTCCCTGCTGCAGATAATCACCTAATGCCAGATTCCATACGTCATCATAATACGTGTCGCCATAAGTGCTGCCCAAACCGGCCTGACAAAGGTCGCTCCAAACATTCAGGATAGAATAAGTACCGTTGGGTCCGGTAAGAATAAAATCGGAAGGACTAACTCCAGTACACCATATTCTTTCAGAAAACTGAACCACAAGGTGAGATGATCCGCAAACTGGTGCGTATACAAGGTGATCCATTACAGCACCTGTGTTGTCAATAATTGAGGCTGTTGAAGCCCCAAAGTTAATATTGTAACCATTTTGCGTTGATGAATAATTACTTACATTGACGACATAAGTATGACCCACTGTTACGGGAATTGCAGCATTATAGGGATTGTCATCAGCATCCCCGCAGTTGATACCTGAGCCTCCATTGGGTCCTGTGGGGTATACCCCGTAGTAGGATCCATCATACCAGTTGCAGCTTACCTGAACCGAAGAAATATTGGTGTAAATGCCTTCGCACCCCAGTGTTGTAATATCGTAAACAGCCCAATCATAATCATCTGCTGCATTTGGCGTAATTAAAAAAGAAACATTACCCGCGGTTTGAGGGGTAAAGGTGTACCAGACATCATTAAGCTCTCCACTTAGCATACAATTACCGGGGCAACCACCGGTAGTGGGTATCTCTCCAGGATAGTGTCCCGTACCTGAATAGGATGCCGATGTTGAATATGTGCTTAAACACAGTGGTATGGCTCCGAGACAATCTTGCACACTGGGCGGTGTAAGAACTCTGTAGGCTAAAGTACCTACCGCTGAACTGGTGGTTTGGCAGGAGTAGCGGTATATTACAATGCTATAGGTACCGGTTGTAGGACAGGTCCACGACAAGTGACTTCCCAGTCCGCAAAAATCGTCATTATATGCATATACTGTAGTACCGGCCGAATTGCAAATTTCTATTTGGGTATCAGCGGTGTTTGTACCGCCACCTTCGCAAAACGAAAATATGTAGGTTATTGTAGCATTGGCTGTAAATGTGTATCGGGTACCAGAATTTACGGCAATTGTTTGGTAAAATGCTTGCATGGTCAGCGACCCGGCCAGGGTAGTGGAGCCCCCCAGATTACATTGTGTATAAGCATTGAAGGGCTTAACCAAGGTTAATCCCATCAATGTTAGTAATGCTATGCGAAATAGTATAGCTCTTTTCATATGTTGAGGTTTACTTTAATATCTTTTTCGGTTCTCTATTTTTTTTCAGTTTCGTTCAAAAGCTGTTGGTATTCTTGCGGGTGCTCACTAATCCATTTGTTTTTAGCATCCATATAGTTTTTTTCATCCTGCTGGGGATTGCCGGTATTCACAAATTCAGGGAAACCCGGGTAATCGACCGCTGATCTCTTGATATTTGAAGGAGGTGCCGATACGGGATTTTCTTTTGGAACAACACCGTTTCTGATAATGGAACTGTAATCATAATCGCAACCCTGAGACTGCAAAATGCTTAATATATAGTTAGCTGTCACGTTGGAACTTACATAAAGCTGGTAACGGTCTTTATTTGCTGAACTTACAAAAAATCTGCCTCCTGAAACATTGGAATCATCTAAAAATATTTCCAGCAAACTTTCAGCATGAGCCGTGTTGTTCAGACCAACCACATCAAAGTAAACCACGTAACCGGTATCGGTTGGTTTTTTACTAACGAATTCTAGCACGTCGGTCTGTGCAAGTAATAAACTGCCAGTTGAACATATCAGAAGTAGAAAAATTGCAAAACGTTTCATAGTTTATTTAGTTTTAGTTAGTTTTTCAGTAATGTTACCTGTCCTTTTTTATGCTTTTTTGTACCATATTTATCCACTGTCATTATTTCCCACGTATATACGCCGGGTTCTGCCATAACACCTGAGCCGTTTATTTTCCCGTTCCAGAGATTGTCGATATTATTGGTTTCAAAAATCATGGTTCCGGTTTTATCAAAAATAAACATTTTAAATGAATATTCAAATAAATTTTCACCAATTGGTCCAAATGTTGAATTTACACCGTCGCTGTATGGCTTGAATGCATTTGGAACAAAATAGTCGTGCTCAATTACGATATCTATCTTTTTGTAAGCTTCATCGCTACAACCAGCTTCATTTTTAACCATCAACTTTACAATGTAACTCCCATCTTTTTCGAAAATATATTCCAAAGAACTTTGTGTAAAAACCTGATTATCAACACTCCAGATGCTTGATAAACTGTTTTCTGATAAACTGCTAAATGTATATAAATTATTTTTATTTTCAAAAGAAATATTTGCTTTTGGTGAAGGATAAACAGTGAAGTCATTCAAATAGACTCTTTTGACCATATTCCCTGATGGATCGTATATCTCAAGACTTGAACTGTAATTTCCCGGTTCCGGGTAATAATTTTCAACGACAGCTTGATTCCAGACCTTGTTGTTTCCGGTATTCCAGCAATAGGTATAGTTGGTTGGAACTTGTTTAATTTCGAAGGATACCAAGGCCGGATTGCAGATTTCGAGTACATTATAATTTACAACTATATTTTCAATTGTGTAATTACCTGATGTTTCCTGATTATTGTTGGCAGTTGTATTGTTTTGGTTTTGATTATTGTCGTCTGTTTTTGTCCCGGAGTTGATGTTCGGCATTTCCTGCAAATCAGTCGTTTTTTCGGTCGATACATAATTTGTCAGAGTTGCCTGAGTCGATGAATTTATCGGATTATCAATAGTGTTCTCTGTAACACCTGGGTTTTGATTGTTGTTCCCAGTGATAACTTTATCGCTGCTGATCGTATTTGTGTTTGTATTTGTGCTGTTTTCGCTTATTTGAATTTCATCGGATTTTAATTGATTGGGTTGATTTTGTTTGGAGTTTTCCCAAAGCAAAATGCTACCTGTTATCAGGGCAATAAGCAACAGGCCTGCCAGCCCTGAAATCCAAATTTTACCTGAAGAAAACTTTCCTCCGGATGGAATTTTATGGCTAAATTCTTCCCATGCTGCCGGATTCTCCGGAGCATCGAAGTCTTTTAGTTTATCTTTAATAATTTGGTCAAACTGTTTCATTTTCAACATGACTATATTTTTCGACATACATTTGTTTTAATCTCAATTTTGCCTTAGCCAGATTCGATTTCGATGTCCCAACACTTATACCCAGCATTTCAGCAATTTCTTTGTGTGAATATTCTTCGATCACATACAGGTTAAACACAGCTTTGTAAGCGGGGGAAAGGGTCTGAATAAGTTCGATAATTCTTTCGGCTTTCAGGTTGGCAAGTTTCATTTGATTGATTTCGTCATCCGATTGATCTTCGAGCCTTTCAAACTTGTTTTCGCCTTCGTATTCAAGAAACTCCGAACGATGTTTCCGAAGGTTGTCGATGGCATTATTAACAATAATTTTTCTGATCCAGCCTTCGAGCGAACCGCTGTGCTTAAAGTATTTCAGTTTTTCAAAGACCTTAATGAACCCATCATGCAACAGGTCTTTGGCTTCTTCGTTACACGATGCGTACCGAAGGCAGACCCCAAGCATTCTGCGATACAGGCTCTCGTAGAGAATCTGCTGGCATTTGGAATCGCCCCTGATGCAGCCGTCTAAGATTCTTTCCGCATTATCCCTGCTGTTCAGATCCATATTACCCTTTTCGATGTATTGACGGTAAAATTAATAATGAGTTGTCTGTTTCAAATAAAAAACTTTCTGACTCTGAACGGCGAATTTAAAATTGTTTTAAAGAACATAAAAATCAAAGCTCATTTTTTAATGAAAAAAGAATTAAACCTTTTCAGAATATGTATATTTGCGACGAAATTTCAAAAAAAATGAAAATCTCCCACATCGAGCACATTGGCATTGCTGTAAATAGTATTGAAGCATGCCTGCCTTATTACGAAGGCGTATTAGGCCTCAAATGTTATGCCGTAGAAGAAGTCCGTGATCAGAAAGTAAAAACGGCATTTTTTATGGTTGGCCAGACAAAAATCGAATTGCTTGAACCTACCGATCCCGAAAGCACAGTAGCAAAATTCATCGAGAAAAAAGGGGAAGGAATTCACCATATTGCCTTTGCCGTGGATGATATTGCGGCTGCATTGTCGGAAACCGAAGCAAAAGGAGTTACCCTTATCGATAAAGCACCGCGCAAGGGTGCCGAAGGTCTTCATATCGGATTTTTGCATCCGAAATCGACCTGTAGTGTTTTGACAGAATTCTGCGGACATGCTGCAGAAATAAAATAATACGTAATTATAAGATTTTAAAAATGGCAATTGAAAACAAAATTGGAGAGCTTGTAGCAAAGCGTGCCGAGGCCAGACTTGGTGGTGGCGAAAAACGCATACAAGCCCAGCACGACAAAGGAAAACTCACTGCACGTGAGCGCATCGAATTACTGCTTGATCCGGGTAGTTTCGAAGAATTCGACATGTTCGTAACACACCGTTGCGTTGATTTCGGTCTCGAAAAGGAAACTTATCTGGGTGATGGTGTTATAACCGGTTACGGTACTATCGACGGGAGATTGGTGTATGTGTTTTCGCAGGATTTTACGGTTTTTGGCGGGTCTCTCTCCGAAACTTTTGCAAAAAAAATCTGTAAGATTATGGACATGGCCATGAAGGTGGGTGCTCCTGTTATCGGACTTAATGACTCAGGCGGTGCGCGTATTCAGGAAGGCGTTCAGAGTCTGGCTGGCTATGCCGAAATATTTCAGCGAAACATCGAAGCCTCGGGAGTTATTCCCCAGTTATCCGCCATTTTCGGACCCTGTGCCGGTGGAGCGGTGTACTCTCCTGCACTGACCGATTATATTCTGATGACTGAAGACAACAGTTACATGTTTGTAACCGGTCCCAAAGTGACCAAAACGGTTACCGGCGAAGATATCACCGTCGAAGATCTGGGTGGTGCAAAAGTACATGCTGTAAAATCTGGTGTTACCCACTTCACTTCGGCAAACGAGGAAGAGGGCATAGCCACCCTGCGTAAACTGCTTTCGTTCATGCCACAAAACAACATGGAAACTACGCCGATGGTTGAATGCACTGATCCCATCGACAGGGTTGACGACAGGTTGAACACTATTGTACCTGAAAATCCGAACAAACCATACAATGTGCTCGATATCATCCACCTGATTGTTGACGATGGCGACTTCCTCGAAGTACATAAAGACTATGCACGCAATCTGGTGGTGGGTTTTGCCCGTTTCAACGGACAATCGGTGGGTATTGTTGCCAATCAGCCTGCGTTTCTTGCCGGTGTGCTCGACGTGGACTCATCGAAAAAGGGAGCTCGCTTCGTTCGTTTCTGCGATGCTTTCAATATTCCACTGGTTACCCTGGTTGACGTTCCCGGATTTATGCCGGGTTCGGTACAGGAATATGGCGGTATTATTACCAACGGTGCAAAACTGATGTTTGCCTATGGTGAAGCAACCGTTCCTAAGGTTACTGTTACTCTTCGTAAATCATACGGAGGTGCACACGATGTAATGGCCTGCAAGCAACTGAAAAGCGATTTGAATTATGCCTGGCCATCTGCCGAGATTGCAGTTATGGGTGCTCAGGGAGCTATCGAAGTGTTGATGTTCAAAGAACTGAAAAATCTTGCATCACCCGAAGAAAAAGCTCAGTTTATGGCCGAAAAGGAAGCCGAATACCGCGACAAGTTTGCCAATCCCTATCAGGCTGCCAAATATGGTTTTATTGATGATGTAATTGAACCGCGCAATACGCGTTTCCGCATTATCAGGGCTTTGGCTTCGCTTGCCAGCAAGCGCGACAGCCGCCCCGCAAAGAAACATTGTAATATACCTTTATAATATAGGCTTATGTGGATAATTAATGCAATTTCGTTCGACACCTCTGCCATAGATGAGCAAGCCTGGACTATTTTCCTGACAGGAATTATTGTAGTCTTTATTGCACTTTATGCAATCGCAGTAATTTTAAAACAGTTTCAAAATGTACTGACGCGTAAGGAAAGAAAAGCCGCAAAACTTTTGGCCAAACAAAACCAGACCGGACAGCAACCCGTGCCAGATACTACTCCTGTTGTATCTACCGAAGACGACACGCGCATCGCTATTGCAATGGCAATGCACCTCTGCTTTAACGAGCACCATGATGATGAATCGTTTGTGCTTGGAATAAATGTTCACGAGCGGGTTGCCTCGCCCTGGGCACATAAGAAATTTGATGTATTCAAGAATTAATAAAATATTGAAGATGAAAGATTTTAAGTTTAAAATTAACGGAAACCTTTACGAAGTAAGTGTTGGGGCCATCGAAGACAGCATGGCTGAGGTAATTGTAAACGGCCAGACTCACCGGGTTGAAGTTTTGTCGGAAGTTGAAGCTCCTAAACCAAAACCGGTGATTAGTCCTGCTGCTAAACCAAAAGCAACAGAACCTGCAGTCGCAAAAACAGTAGCCGAGCCAAAAGCAGCAGGTAAAGGAAAACCGGTAATGTCGCCGCTTCCAGGTCTTATTCTCGAGATGAAAGTAAAAGAAGGGGATATCGTAAAAAAAGGAGATATATTGCTGGTGATGGAAGCCATGAAAATGGAAAATAACATCTTGACCGAGTTTGATGGAACGATAAGTTCTGTCAAAGTATCCAAGGGTCAGGCTGTAATGCAGAACGATGTTTTGGTCGAAATTGCCTAATTTAACAGATTTAAATGATGAAAAAAATATTATTACTGTTGCTGGCTCTTCCTTTGTTGTTTTCGTTTGCCAAAGCCGGCGATGAAGACGTAAAGAAGGTATTGCTCAGTGGCAAATGGATGAACGAATCGGATGGGTACTTTGCTACCCCGATAAAGCCTAAAGCGGGCGAAAAAGCCAGGGTTACCACTCGATTGAAATCAATCGAATTTAACGAAGACGGAACCTTCGAGATGGACTCAGCAAAGCAAACCTATCAGGGATTCTGGTCGGTGAGAAACGATACCATTTTCATGGAATTTTTACCCAAAGCCACGGTTCACTATGGCAAAAAACTGGGCACAGCCTCTACCGGTTATAATCTTAAGTATGACACCGTGAAACTGTGCCCGCGGCATGGAAAAATTTCAAATGAGATTTTGCAATTGAGCGATAAATTGCAATATGAACAGCATTCCGGGGCTTATATTGGCATGAAAACTTTTTGGGAATATACCGGATTCGCCAATGCCACCTGGGGTCATGGAATTATGTTGCTGGTCGGTTTGTTTTTTATTTTCCTTGCTATTAAGTATCATTACGAACCACTGTTATTGGTGCCCATAGGTTTCGGTGTAATTATCGGTAATATCCCAATGTTTCAGGCCGTTGACTTCAATCTGGGACTCGGTGTATATGAACCCGGATCGGTGATGAACTTTATCTATGGCGGGGTTATCAATGGCTGGTATCCTCCATTGATTTTCTTAGGCTTAGGAGCTATTACCGATTTTTCGGCTCTTATTTCGAAGCCGAAACTGATGTTGCTGGGTGCTGCTGCCCAATTTGGTATTTTTGCAGTATTTATCCTTGCCCTTATGGTGGGTTTCCATCCTGCCGAGGCCGGTGCAATTGGCATCATTGGTGGTGCCGACGGACCAACATCTATTTTTACTGCGTCAAAGCTGGCCAACGGGGTGAATATTCTGGGCTATACTGCGGCGGGTGATCCCATTATAGCCAAAAACCTGATTGGTCCGATTGCCATTGCCGCATATTCCTATATGGCCCTTGTTCCTGTGATTCAGCCGCCGGTGATTCTGCTGCTTACTTCGAAGCGTGAGCGTAAAATCAAGATGAAAGATCCACGACAGGTTTCGAAACTCGAGAAAATCCTTTTCCCGATAATTGGACTTCTGCTTACCGCATATCTTACACCTACGTCACTGCCACTACTCGGAATGCTCTTCCTGGGGAACCTGCTTAAAGAGAGCGGAGTTACCCGACGATTGGCTGATTCAGCAGGTAATGCACTGCTCGATACCATTACTATTCTTGTGGGTGTTTCGGTGGGTGCCTCAACTCAGGCGGATGTTTTCCTCACCTCCAGTTCTATTCTGATTTTTGGACTGGGTGCACTTTCGTTTATGTTTGCTACTGCAGGTGGGGTTATGGTGGCAAAAGTGATGAATTGGCTGTCGCCTAAAGATGATCCGATAAATCCAATGGTTGGTGCCGCCGGTGTTTCGGCAGTTCCCGACAGTGCCCGTGTGGTTCACGATATGGGTCTAAAAGCTGACCGTACCAACTACCTTCTGATGCATGCCATGGGACCCAATGTAGCCGGAGTAATCGGATCAGCTATTGCTGCGGGTATTTTGCTGAGTTTCTTATTGTAAAAATCATATTTGACCTTAAAAAAGCCTGTTGAACGCAGGCTTTTTTTATTGTACTCCGGATATAAAATATGGATAGAGAATTGGTAGCGCGAAATTGCATATCAAATAACATTTTCGGGAAACCATTTTTTTGCTTACTTTGCACTATGAAGCGTTTGGCATTCATACTGTTTTTTGTTCTGAATTTTGCCTTTTCGGGACTATGGGCAAATCAGTTTGCGCAGTCTGAAGTAATCTTGTTCCACGAGTCGGAGCCGTCAATTTTACCCAAAGATTTGTTGTTGGCATACAATCTGTTCCACCCAACCAAACTTCCTGTTTCGAACGACCTGCACCAGATAAAACAGACTCCTCAACGGGTAATGCACGCCTGTTTTATCTCGTTCAACCCTGAATATAGCACATTTTTATCATTCTATTTGCACAATGTAGCTATTCCCAAATCTGTTTTTACCCAAAGCAATTACTTTTCGGTTAACGAAAAGCGTGGCCCTCCACTGTCATAATTCATCCGGTTGTTTTTAAGTGTCTTTTGTCCGAAAGGGCGAAAGCATTATGCGTATTTACTGTTCCGCCCAATAATTTATGGGAGGTAAATTGGTAAGCATAAGATATTATATCACATTAAAAAAATGAATTATGGAAAATAAAAAATATGGAGAACCCCGTATGGGCAAGGATGATAAAGAGCCCATGGATAATATATCGAAAACCCTGCTGGTGGTTTTTATCGTGATTTTTGTAATCGCAGTGGTTGTGGTTAAAGTGTTCTTGTAATTGAAATTTCAAAGAACAAACGGGATTTTTAAACTCGAAACATGTGACATGTCGAGAATAAATAAAATGTATAATAATCGAATAAAATATTTAAAACTATGTTGAATTTTCTTTCAATGACTTTTAATCCATCGGCTGTTGATGAGCAGGCGTTAACCATTTTCATCACCGGTATTTCGGTGGTTTCTCTTGCATTGTGGACAATTTCGATTGTTCTCAGGCAATTTCAGCGGGTTCTGAACCGAAAGGAATATAAAGCGGCGAAGCAGCAAGCAGCTGAAAAAACTGAGATTCAACCCATCGCAAAATCACAGGTAGAAACCATTGAAACCAACGAAGTGCAAGTTATCTCTTCTGATGATGAAACACAGGTAGCCATTGCCATGGCTTTACACATGTATTATTCTCAGCAGCATGACGATGAATCGTATGTATTGACAATTAAAACTGCTGAACGGCTTGCTTCGCCATGGGCTCAGAAAAAGTTCAACACCTTGCAAAAATAAATTATAACAAATTCAGATCCGCAGGATTTTCTCGTCCTGGATAGAGGTATTACAAAATAATTTTGTGAGCAACTATTCCCGATTCCAATATCGAAATCCTGCGGATTGTTTTGAAAGGCTAGGCTTTCTTCTTATAATTGTTCAGGTACAAGCCAATGCCGAACTCAAGATACTGTGCCTTGAACCCGACCGATTTCAGTGTCAGGTTTAGTACAACCGGCTTGATATAATACCGGAATCCGGTCCTGAAATACGACCAGTCGTAGGGTTTAATCTTACTGTACACATAAAACCCTGCATAAGTAAGAAATCCGAAATTTTTGTAAGAAAACTCGTGACCTCCACACAAACCAATTCTGAAATAATCCATAAAAGTCTGATCCGGGACAGGAAGTATTTTGTCCCAGTTCACATCCCAGTAATGGTGGTCGGCGCGGTTAATAATTCCATCGACCGAAATACCTGCTTTCCCCCAAAAACTGTATCGGTATGCTGCACCCAGGGTGATGGTATTGCACCAGAACTGAACACCGGAGCTGTTGATTCCGGTAGAATAGGAATCGCAGCGGCCTGCGGTTCCAATAAGCCAGCCTTCAAAGCCTTTTTCAGGGTAAGATTTGGGTATTGTACTGTCGTAGATTCGCTGAATAATCCACGCTGCTCCCAGCGAAATATTCAGCTGGTTCAATCCCCGGTTGGGGTAGCGTGTTGCCCCGTTTGAGTAATGGGTAATTGAAGCTGTTGTCGTCAGGCTCAGGTTTTTGTTAAGAGAATAGGCAAAGCTTGAAGCCAATTTGAAATAGATGTTGTTGTGGTTGCTGATGGCTGTATTCTCGGGATTGTCGATTCCGTAAATTTTCGAAACGTATGCCATACCCGGTGCAAACCAGAATTTCAAGCGTATTTTTTCGTTTTTAATTGCATGAAATCCCCAATGCAGGTAAAGTGCACTGGAACTGCCCAGCATTTCGGGATTACCCAGATTGATAAATTCGATACCCAAACCATATTCGGGTCGCTTATAGCTATGGTCAAATACATTGAGTGCTTCCGGTGAATAGCTATACTGTAAACTTGCACCGAGAACCGGACTTTGCCGGAGGACTGCCATATCTGAGTAATGAGGGGCTATCACACCGCTGATAATATCTGCGCGTAGCTCGTGGCTTTTCTGGGCATGGCCATTCAGCGAAAACAAAAAATAGAATATGGCTGCTATTATGCCCTGTACTTTTCCCATTTCAGAATTTTATGGTTATCAGGGCTTTTTTATCAAGATTGAGCAACGAGGCTGCATCGTCGTCTCTTACTGCTATTTCGAGCAGCCCCATCGAATTGAACAGTACCACCAATTCGCCTGATGCCACCTGATTGTACGCTGTGTAAATCCGTGAAACTTTATTAAAATTACTGTTCACAAAAATATTAAAATCTTTTGAACCAATGTGTTTGTCAAATAGTTCACGGCTGATATTGGTTATGCCGTTATTATAAGAATCCACATACATAATATGCCCTGTAATTGTGCCAGGTTCTATCGAAGGACTTAGCCCTGTTTTCCGATGAACATCACTTGCAGCAGTTCCTAATTCCTCGATTCTCCCACCCTGCAAAATGAAGCCTGCAATTTTTGAGTATACCGATACACAGGGAAAGCTTGGAAAATCTATCTCGTCCGGGAATACATGAATTATTGTTTCGGGAGCCCTGTCGAATATCACTCCAAAAACGCCATTATCGGTGCCTACGAAATAATGACTTTTGTGCCTGATAACCACATATGGGTTATCAGGACCAGCTTCTGTGTTCACGCAAACAAGATGTATGCTGCCGGCAGGAAGCGATTTATAGGTGCAGCGCAGAATAAATCCGGCCCGTTGGTAGCTGAATGCGGGAATGTTGTGGGTTACATCAAAAAACTTCACATCAGGTACCAAATGCATTACAGATGCTTTCAGTAATGGCAAATAGTAATCGTGATTTTTCCAATCAGAAATTATACTTACCAATGCTTGCATATTTTACTATTTTTGCTGTAGGTTGTAACCAGTGTTTAAAAAGGTAAATTTACATATTTAATATTATTTAATACAAGCATGGGGTGGGTTTTATGATTGAAAAAACTATGGTACTCGAAGTGGCTGATTTGTCGCAACTCTATGGACTTAAGGATGAGAACTTATATACCCTGCAACGTTGGTTTGCCAAGCTCAAGCTTGTTTTCAGGGGAGATTTGGTGAAAGTTTCGGGCGATGAAGAGGAAGTTAAGCGTTTCGAGGAAAAAATTCAACAGGTATTTTTGCATATGCATAAATATAACCGGTTGAGCACTGATGATTTAAGTGCAATTTTAAATGGAACTGCAAGTCAGTTGACCGAAGAACGTGAGAAAGGTATTTTGCTTTATAGTACAACAGGAAAGCCGGTTAAAGCCCGTACCAAAAACCAAAAGGCACTGGTTGATGCCGCCGAAAGCAACGATATGATGTTTGCCATTGGTCCGGCAGGAACAGGTAAAACCTACACAGCCATTGCTCTTGCTGTGAAAGCCCTGAAGGAACATCAGGTGAAACGTATCATCCTGAGCCGTCCTGCAGTGGAAGCCGGAGAAACACTCGGTTTTCTTCCCGGCGATTTGCGCGAAAAACTGGACCCCTATCTGCAACCACTTTACGACGCTCTGATGGACATGATTCCATCGCGTAAGCTGGAACAGATGATTGAGGATAAAGTTATTCAGATTGCTCCTCTGGGTTTTATGCGGGGTCGTACACTCAGCAATGCTTTTGTTATTCTTGATGAAGCGCAGAATGCTACCTACAGTCAGATGAAAATGTTCCTGACACGTATGGGTGAGTTTTCGAAATTTATTATTACCGGCGATGCTACCCAGATTGACCTGCCCGACAAACGACAGTCAGGCCTGCTGAAAGCTGCCGAAATACTGCGAGATATCGAGGGCATCAGCTTTATTTATTTTGATGCCGATGATGTGATTCGCCATAAACTGGTAACCTCAATTATTCGGGCTTACGAAAACGAAAATTAACTAAACCAAAACAATAATTATGAATCAGGCATTAACGAAGACCAATTTTTCTTTTCAAAGACAAACCCATGTTTACAAAGGAAAGGTAAGAGACGTGTACACCATTGGGAAAGACTTTCTGGTGATGGTTGTAACCGATAGAATTTCGGCATTCGACGTGGTTTTGCCCAGGGGAATACCCTATAAGGGACAGGTTCTCAATCAGATAGCCGATAAATTTCTCCAGGCAACTGCTGATATTGTGCCTAACTGGCGCATTTCGACACCCGACCCGATGGTAATGGCCGGATATCGTTGTGATGCGTTCCCGGTTGAAATGATTATCAGGGGATATCTCACCGGCAGCAGCTGGCGCGATTATAAAAATGGTGCCCGCGAAATCTGCGGCGTTCCCATACCTGATGGAATGAAGGAACATCAGGCCTTCGAAAAGCCGATTATTACCCCCACCACCAAAGCCGATCAGGGTTTCCATGACGAGAATATCTCGAAAGAAAGAATTATTGAATCGGGAATGGTGTCAGCCGAAGATTATGCGATGCTCGAAGATTATACCTACCGCCTGTTCCAAAGGGGATCCGAAATTGCTGAAAAGCAGGGTCTTATCCTGGTTGATACCAAATATGAATTTGGTAAGTGCGATGGTAAAATTTATCTGATTGACGAGATTCATACCCCCGATTCATCACGATATTTCTATAAAGACAGTTATCAGGAGCGTTTCGACAAGGGTGAATCGCAGCGTCAATTATCAAAAGAATTTGTTCGTGAATGGCTTATTTCCAATAATTTTATGGGTAAGCCCGGCGAAACAGTTCCCGAAATGACCGATGAAAAAGTGATGGAAATCTCGCAACGCTATATCGAATTGTTTGAGAGAATTACCGGCGACAAATTTGTAGCTGAGCCCTGCGAAGATATCGAAAAGCGCATCGAAGGCAATATTAAAGCTTTTCTGCGCTGTTTGTAACCTATCGACGGTTTATTCTTCGTATATAAACACCATCAGTGGTTTCAATGTGAAGTATATAGGTTCCGGCCAGGGTTCCTTCGAATAAGCCGGCAATATTCACCCCACTTGAGTAATATTCACGACAGGCGATTTTTCTGCCGGTGATATCACATACGGTTACAGAATAATTTTCGCTGCCTGTTCCGGTAATAAACAACTCATCTCCGAAGGGATTGGGAAATACCTGCAAATTGTTGTTTCTCAGCACGCCCAGGTGTGATGCCGATGAAGTTGCATTCACTTCGATATCGTCGACATATAAGCAATTCCCGCCTTTATTCAGGGTTTCGAACCTGATTCTGACTGAGCCACAGGTAAAGTTTGCCGGTCGGTTAATCTGGAAACTGTCGGTGCGCCACTGATTCTGATTTGGAATAAATGTGCCTGAAGGATAGTAATCATCCGTGGTTTTCAATGAATTCCCTGATTTATAGAATCTGATTACCCATGATTTTCCGCAATCAAGCGAATAGTACACCCTGAAAATGTCGTTGGTTGTGTTGCTCGCTTTTGCATAGGCTGTTTTGAAATTTACAGTAATCGGGAAACTATTGGTGTCGATAGCCAGCAAAGGTGTGTAAAATGAATTGCTGATATTTTCTTCGTTATTCAGGTTTTTGATACGAATGGACCAGCTTCCTGTGGCTGCGCCCGATGAATTGCGTGTCCAGAATGCGCTTCCCTGCGATACAATGGTGAAATCGTTAAAATCGGAGCCGCTGACAGCCGGGAATGCGGCATCCTCAAATCCATAGGAGTACGGAAGATCAAAAGCATCTTCATGGCTATATACTGCCGTAGTGTTTTCGCGTAGTTTTGTGTCGGTACCGGTGGGATTGGATACTGTAAGCTGGGTGTCGAATTTACCGGGGTTTTCGTAAACAACAGTTACGTTTTGTTCCTCCGAAACCTCTGGAATTCCTCCCTCGAACTGCCATTGCCAGTCAGCGATTGAGTCGGTATTATAAGTCAAATCGTAATATTGAATTTCGGTATCAGTGCACACGATTTTCTGACTTTGTCCCCAATCAGCAATAGGATCACATATAGCTATGGCTTCGGGGTCGAAAACTCCGGTAGCAATCAGGTTGGCTTCCGACCAGAGATTGTTGCGTTGTGAGACACTTGAATTCAATGTAGCGCGCATCACGGCTCCCTGACCGTGGGTAAACATATTCCCGCAATAGGAATATTCCATGTAATTCTGCACATTATCGAGTGACCCGCAGGTTACAGCCCACAGGTTGCACGTTGTGTGTCCAATGGTGTTGGGTGTGTCTTCGATGCCATCGTCAATATCACAGTTTTCGGGAAGCCCGGGCTCGTTGGTGCTCCCCCAAGGGTGAGCCAGATTCAAATAGTGACCAATTTCGTGTGTCAGCGTACGCGACCGGCCAATGTCACCGGCTCCTATCGAACCAATATATGCATGGTCAATCAAAATGCCATCACGACCATCAGGCGCTGTACCCGGATAGTATGCATAGCCTGCAACTCCTCCCGGAATGCGGTTTACAACCCAAACGTTCAAGTATTTTGACCTCGGCCACGATGGTGCGATTTCTTTAATTTCTTCGCTGCCGTTGTAGGTTTCGTACGAAACAGTACGGGTTATACCATCAGTGCAATTTCCATTCGGATCAAGCTTGGCAAGCCTGAACTCGATATGGCTGTCGGTAGCCAGATTTTTAAAAGGTGCGATAATGTTAACGGTATCGGAGTTCTGTTTCCTGAAATCGTTATTCAGAATACGGATCTGATCTTCTATTTGTTCCTTCGAAATGTTTTCGGGACCGTAATAGTGAACTACATGAAAAACAACAGGAATCACATATACCTGATCGTCTTTAGGATTCTGGCGAATAAAATCATCAACAAAACGCTGAAGGGCTTCACGGTCTGCACGGGCCTGTGGATTTTTTTCCAGTTCAATTCGGTTCATTTCAGGGGTGGCACAACGCCAGGTCTGCTCCTGCGCGTTCAAAAACTGCCATCCGATAATCAAAATCAATGCTAACGATAGTTTTCTCATTGTGTTAAAATATCTGCAAAAATAGACTAAAATCAATCCTGAATTCAACAATTATAACAAGTTGAATTTTGTTCCTATCAAATTAAAAACAGACTGAAAATATTACCGGTTGTAAAATAATTTTTTGGTAATTGTTTTTCCTTCTGTGTGAATTGTCAGCATATAAACCCCTGACTGAATGCCTTCATCGGGAACCCAAACCATCTGAACACCCCCCAAATCATTCGATTGCCATAGTTTCCGACCCATTATATCACTGATTTCGATTGAAACAGGTTCGTTTGAATTACCGGCTTCGATATAGAACCGGTCTGCCGACGGGTTTGGAAATACATTGATAGAATTAGCTGCATCAACAACCGGCACATCAACACCCATATCAACATAGAGTTTTACGGGGAGCGATACCGTGTCGACTTCAGAATATATTTTGAGCATGCATTCGTAGATACCCATCTCCATGCCTTGCGTATCGAAGCTTACAAGAATGGTATCGATTTCGCCGATAATAACCTGACCATTCAGGGGGTCGGCAGCAAACCAATCGATTGGGGGACCCAGATTCACCAGCGACACCGCTCCGTTTATCGTATGAGGTTCGCTGCCATATCCTTCGCCCATAAGTTGATATTCGATATCCATATCGCCCTGAAAATCTTCGGAAATATTACCTTCGATTGTCATTGTTCCAGTGGTGTTGTTGTGAAGTATTCCCCAACCGTCGCCATCTTCACCGAACCAACTGATAATTACACCATTGCCGGTAGTTCCCGAAGTAGTCATAATTCCATTCGGACAGGTGATATCGGTGCTCGAAGTTACCTCGAAACCTGAAGGAAAGTCAAAATAAATCTGTTTAATCCATTCATTGTCGGTTGATGCGTTAAAAATTGAGAAATTCCATGAAACCTGATCGCCGGTGATAAATGAGTTGGCATTGCAGCTAACAGTACTTCCTGCAATGCTGCGTGGCGAACTTGTACCCGGTATTACATTCAGAACCTCTAATGAATAATCTAGAATACCGCCACCATTATTCATGATAAAAATGGTATCGATATCAGTCTCATCATGATTCATATGTTTCACGATGCTATCGTGGCTGATGACCAGCAGGGGAGGAGCGTCAAAAATTGACGGGAATACGATATTATCAATCCAGGCACAATCCTGAAATGAATTGACAGATCCGTCTTTTCGGTACTGCCACTTGAAGATGTGAACTCCGGCAGCCACCGGATAGCTCACCTCTTCCCAATCCAATTCGCCGTCCCAGCGTCCCATTTCGTTGCCATCGATACTAAATGCAAGGTAATCCCAGTTGTTATTCGCATCGTTTTCGCATGACACAGCGCGGTAGAACGAAATCTGTCCGGACGCAATTACTTCGAGGGCAATGGTGAGGTCAGAGGTCTGATTATGAGTTATAACCCCCGATTTTAAACAGTAGGCACCGTCGTAGGCATTGTTGTCGGTTACGAACCAATTGACATTGCCACCCAGTTCCCATTCATAAGAACTCAGATCTCCGGTTTCCCAGTCTTCGATGATTTGCCCTATGGTAAGCATGAGGGGTATTGTTGCCGAATAATTATGGTCGCCGGTAACCTGCATTGTCAAATGAGCCAGATAGCCAATAGGTGCTTCATCGCTGGCTGTAATATTGAAAACAGCCGGGCTGCTTTGCTGTGAATTGAGTAAATCGACGTGGGCTGTATTGGTATTGATGGTGATAAATGGGTCGTTGCTGCTAATTGTAAAATCAAGGTCTCCAACCTCTGAGCCGCCACTATTGAGCATGGTAAAATGTACATCGGCAGTTTCACCAATGTCGAGACGGTTGTTGTCGTTGTCGTCGACCCATTGATCGCTGTTCTCAAGAAGAGCCGTATAAATGGTCTCGGTGAGGTCGATGTCCCAACTGCTTTGATCGCAAACCGCATAAATGTGGAACGGAACCAGCTGCTCATTTTCGAAATCAAACAAGGTGTTGAAGGTAAAGGCTGTGTTGAATACAATCTCCTGACCCGGTGCAATGTTAATATCGTTTTGCACCTGCTGAGTGAATACAATCTGATTATTACTGCTGTTCATGGTCACATCAAGATTGGTAATGGGAGTTGAAGTGGCATTTCGTAAAGTTAGCTTAACCCAGGCATTTTCACCCCATTCCAGCATGTTGTTATCGTCAGAATGAAACTCGGTGGATACAATCAAACCTTCGGTCGATACCGGAATCGTTTTCCGGTCAATAAGGTTATTGTTGTCATACACTTTAAAATTCAGATTGTAAGCCAGCAATTCCTGTGTTGGATATCCGGTAAGCAATCCTTCCGGCGAAAGCTGAAACTCTTCGGGTAATGTCTGTGGTTGCATAGAGTACTTCAGATTCGCAGGCAGATAGGGGGAACTGGTATAAGGGAACAGATTGTAGTTAACCTGATTGCCTGATGAAATTCCCGAAATCCATACCTGATCATAAGGAATTCCCGAGGTTCCGTAGAACAACTCAATTTGTCCTGTATTGTAAATTTTTACGGCAGTTTCGATAACACCGCTGCTTACCCAACGAATGGCAACATAATCGCTTGCGAGTTTATAGTACACCGAGGCATTGAGGTCCATCATGCAGGCTGCAATACAGGGTCGGTTCATAAATGTTGACATAAGTTCATGCTGATACGGAAGACTGTAAGGTTCACCGCTGAAATCGATGTATCCATCGTTTGAAACATAAATCTTCGAGTATTCACGTCCATAATAATTCACAGTAAACGGTAGTTGAATACTGCTTCCTGAGAAACTTGTGGTTATGTCGGAAGGAACCGTTGAAGTTGAAGTTTGCACATTATAATCCAGGTCGAATTCCCAGCGATAAGGCGGTGTTCCTCCATTTGCCTGCATTTGCTGCGAGTACTCATGATATACATTCGCAACAGGTAAAACCGTGGTTGTGATGTTAACATCATCATAGTTAATTGTTTTAACTATGGTCAATTGAGTCTTTCCATTATTGACAATATCAACATTACTCGATGCACATGGAGTTTCGGTGGTTCCCGAAATATAATCCATCAGTGAATAAGAAATTACCTGCCCATTCCCCCAAACATCCGGGTCATCTTCAATAATTTCAAAATAAAATTTCACCTGACTTCCAGGGTTTATATAATTTAAAAATGGTGTAACATCGAGTCCGAATTCCAGATATTTTTGGGCTTCTTCGTTTCCTCCCTGCATTCCCATATCGCCACCCTGATAATTAATGATGGGATATTCAATAATGTACTGGGGTTCTGCCGCCATAATATCAGTCGACATACCGGCACGGAT
>Ga0116149_1000708_pt1 | contig 43248 bp, 46 predicted proteins | sample AD_UKC057_MetaG_FD_89787 | JGI IMG/M metagenome (GOLD analysis project Ga0116149, IMG submission 89787) | Active sludge microbial communities of municipal wastewater-treating anaerobic digesters from USA - AD_UKC057_MetaG | ecosystem: Engineered > Bioreactor > Anaerobic > Digestate | place: USA...
AGATGAACCTCTCCGAAACAGCGTTTCTGCTGAAGCGGGGAACGATATGGTCCCTGCGATGGTTCACGCCCCGGACCGAGGTCGAGCTCTGCGGCCACGCGACCCTGGCGTCGGCCCATGTGCTCTGGGAAACGGGCGATCTGCCCGGCGAGGAGCGGGCAGCATTCGAGACGCTGAGCGGCATGCTGTACGCCGATCGCGAAAACGGGTGGATCCGCATGGATTTTCCGGTCGAACAGGCCGGGCCCGTGGATGACGGCGATCTTCTTGCCCGGGCCCTGGGGGCGCGTCCCGTGTACGCGGGAAAAAACAGGTTCGACTACCTGGTCGAGCTCGATTCCGAGGAAACGGTGCGCGTAATAGAGCCGGATCCCGCACGTCTCCGGAAGATCCCGGCACGCGGTTTTATCGTTACCGCCCGGTCTGCGTCGCCGGATTATGATTTCGTTTCACGTTTTTTCGCGCCTTCGGTCGGCGTCGACGAGGACCCGGTCACGGGATCGGCGCACTGCTGCCTGGGCCCGCACTGGGGCGAACGGCTCGGTAAAACGGAACTGACCGGGTTCCAGGCGTCGCGGCGCGGCGGCGTGGTCCGTGTCGTGCTTAACGGGGAGCGCATCCTGCTGGGCGGAAAGGCGGTAAGCATTCTGAAAGGGGAGGTCGTCATCTGACGGGGCCATGAGTGACAGCGACCGGACAAAAGAAGATCGGATAGAGGAGCTGAACAGGCTCCGCGCCGCGGTAGGTCAGGGCAGAATGCACGGTGCGCCCGCTGCCAGGGGCGGGTTCGTGGAATCGGGGGGCGCAGAGGAATGGCAGATCATGATGGACATGCTCGGCGATTTCCTGTTCGTCTTCGATACCCGCGGCTATATCATCAAGAGCAATCCGTATGCCTCCAGCAAGCTCGGCTATTCCTCCGACGATCTCCGCGCCATGAATATCTTCGACCTCTATCCACCGGACCGGAGGACGGAGGCCGAGGAGACCTATTCGCAGATCATGGCGGGCGATAAATTTCTGTGCGAGATTCCCCTCCGCGCCGGTAACGGGTCGCTCATCGCCGTGGAGACGAAGGTGTCGCCCGGGAAGTGGCGCGGTGAGAACGTCATTTTCAGCATCTCTCGCGACGTGTCCGCGGGCAAGGCGGTAGAGTACGAGCTCCGCCTCGCCTATGATAAGATGAAAACTATAGTAAACTCGGCGCCCGCGTACATCTGGAGCGGAATTAACGATCCTGGCGGGAAGTTTTCCTTTATATTCCAGTCACCGGCGCTCCTTGATGTTGCCGGCAGGCCGCCCGGGTTTTTTCAGCAGGGCCTGGACATATGGTTCGGTATCGTCCACGCGGAAGACCGGGAGCGCGTGTCTTCGCTCTACCGGACACTCATGTCCGGCGGATCCGAGAAGGAAGACGTTAACTACCGCATTATTCATTCGGACGGCGGGGTCCGGTGGGTGCGCGATATCGTTCTGGCCAGGGTGTTGGGAGACGGGAAGGTCCGCCTCGACGGGATCATCATGGACATCACGGAGCGCCGCATGGCGCTGCAGGCGCTGGGGCAGTCGGAGAGCAGACTCGAGGGAATTCTCTCCTCCATGGCTGACATCGTCTTCGCCTTCGATACCGAAACCCGCTTCGTCTTTTACCATACCCCGGACCCGGGAGGGCTCTACCTGAGTCCCGAACGGTTCATAGGCAGAAAAGTCGGAGAGGTCATGCCGGCCGATATCACCGCACAGTTCAACGATGCGTTCAGGAGGGCGGCGACCGGCTCCACGGCTGAATACGGGTACGGGCTTGAATTTGGCGGGACGACAAAATATTTTTCCGCAAAGCTTTCCCCGATCATGAGGGAGGGCATATTTGACGGCGTGGTCGCCGTTGTTCGGGACATCACGGAGCAGCGAATGTACAACGAAACGCTGATGGCATCGGAGCGCCGCTACCGGGAACTTTTCAATAACATCCATGACGGTTCGACCCTGATAGACATGGAGGGGCGGATTATTGATTTCAACCAGCCCTTCGAAAGCCTCCTCGGCTATTCTCGCGAAGAGTTGCTCCGCATGACAGCCTGGGACATTACACCCGAAAAATGGCATGAAGTCGATAAAACGATTATCAGGGAGCAGATCTTAACGAGAGGCTTTTCCGACATATACCGGAAAGAATATAAGAAAAAGGACGGGACCATAATACCGGTGGAAGTCCAGCGATGCCTGATCCGCGATCATGCCGGCAATCCCGAGGGGATGTGGGTCATAGTCCGCGCAGCCGTTCCCCGCTGAACTCCTGCCGTTTTGATAATTTTTATTGTTGACAATATCCAGTCATTTTTAATATGAAGAATTCCTGTACCGGAGATTGACGGTACCGAGCCCAGGTGGTGGAATTTGGTAGACACGCATGGTTGAGGGCCATGTGGGAGAAATCCTGTGCGGGTTCAAGTCCCGCCCTGGGCAGAGCGAACAAGAGCCCCGTACCGGGGCTTTTTGGATTTTACCTGCTGTGGGGCAGGGTGCCGGCCATACACCGTGCATGACAGCTTTTTAAAATAAAAAGGGGACAATCCATGGCGGTAGAACAAACCCTCGTACTCATTAAGCCCGACGGGCTGGTCAAGTCTTTGACGGGTAATATCCTTTCCCGGCTCTCCGAAACGAAATTGACCATCATCGGATCCAAGGTGGTCAAGGTTACCGAGCAGCTCGCCCGGGAACACTACAAGCATCTTCAAGACAAGCCGTTTTTCGGCGAGCTGGTTGAGTATATCATGGGCGACGTGCACAATACCCACCGGGTCATGGCGCTGATCTACCAGGGAGAGGACGCCATCGCGAAGGTCCGCGAGATCGTCGGCGACACCAACCCCGAAAAGGCAAACCCGGTTTCGATACGGGGCGCATACGGCCGTATTACCACGACCGGGGTTTTCGAAAACGTGGTGCATGCCTCCTCAAGCACGGAGGACGCGGAGCATGAGATCAAGCTCTGGTTCAAACCCTCCGAGGTCGTCGGTGATATTTACCCCACAAAGGATGTGGTAAAGGAAAAAGTCCACGAGAAGGAATGGGCGTAAACCGCCTTTAACGCAAAAACCAATCGTACGGCAAAGGGATACCGGTCATGAGAATCATCCTCCTGGGAGCGCCCGGTGCGGGCAAGGGAACGGTCGCGGAGCTGCTCACCGCACGGTACGGCATACGCCAGATATCGACGGGAGACATACTCCGCAGCGCGGTCGCGGCCGGTACCGGTCCCGGCCTGGAAGCGGCCGGATTCATGAAGCGGGGAGATCTTGTTCCCGACGAGCTCATCCTGGCGATCATGGAAAAACGGCTCCAGGAAGAGGACTGCCGCACCGGCTTCATACTCGACGGGTTCCCCCGAACCATCGGACAGGCAGAGTCGCTGAAAAAGATGCTGGCCGCTCTCTCCATGAATATCGACGCGGTGGTCAACCTGGAAGTCCCGGAGGACGTCATCATCCGGCGGCTCACCTCGCGGCGGACCTGCTCGAACAGGGATTGCCAGGCGATCTACAACATCTACACGAAGCCCTCGAAGAAGGAAGGCGTGTGCGACAAGTGCGGCAGCCCGACGGTCCAGCGCGACGACGAGACCGAGGAGGCGATCAGGCAGCGGCTCGTGACCTACGCGGAAAAGACCGCGCCCCTGATCGATTATTACCGGAACGATCCCGCGTTCATGTCGGTGCCGTCGCTCAAGCCCGAGCCGGTGATCGAGGCCATTGCTGCGCGAGTCGGGCAATAACGTTAGATTATTACTCCGTGTCATCTCCGCGGAAGCGGGGATCCATACAGCATCTCAATTATTCTTTGAATATACTGATTGAATTTAATCCTGTTTGTCATTGCGAGGAGTCCCGATGCAATCGGGACGACGAAGCAATCTTCAATCTCTCATTACGAATAAGTATAATTTGATATCTCTGTATGCTCTGAAAGAGTAAAAAAATTACTGGTGCTGGGGAATCATTTCTTGATCTTTTCAATAAAGGCGATGTAATTTTTTGCATCTTTATATGTAGCATCATATGTATGTTTGCGGTAATTTCTGCTTAAATAAATCAAATTTTGTTTTTTATCAAGACAACAGAATAAACATAGTGTTTTATTGTCTTTAAAGATAATTTTAAAATCGATATAGGAACAATCGCCGCCACGTTCTGGACGAGGAAGGTTTTTATTGTAATCTGTTGAGGTTAATTCAGAAATAATAGCGATGATTTCATTTGAATTAATAAGACCTTTATTGTTGCAATCTAAATCTGAATAATATAATTCTTTAATATTATGCGGGTAAATTTTAAACACATAATTAATATTGAAGCCTCCTCCCGGTTATGGCTCAGGCGGCACAATGGGCCTTGTCTGAACACATATGGGATATCAAATCCAAGAATTCAATACAAAAACCACTGTACGGTGGCTTATTATTAATTCTATTGGCCAATCGTTTCCCATTGCAACTTATCCCGGGCCTGCCGATGGGCTGGAATTACAATTACAATGGATTAAGCCTAAGTAATTTACTGGTCATGTTGCAGTAAATGCGCGATGGTTTATACTGTTAAACTGGTAAAAAACTATCCATTGAATCATCTCTTCCTTTATTGCAACACATATTGCAATCTGTCATAATTATGCGTAAAAAATACTTTACAAATAACGTCATTTCTCAATAAGAGTTATCTGGATGGTGCAACGGACGATCGCGCGGGCGCGCGGGCCGCAGCATAATCCCGAGGAGAGGTGCCCGAGAGGTCGAAGGGGACGGTCTCGAAAATCGTTGTGGGCTTTGCTCACCGAGGGTTCGAATCCCTCCCTCTCCGCTGTAAATGACGCCCGTCGGCCGGAAGCCGCCGGACGGAATAGCATATATCAGGAAAGGTGCCCGAGAGGCCGAAGGGGCACGATTGGAAATCGTGTGTAGCGTAAGTTACCGAGGGTTCGAATCCCTCCCTTTCCGAAGCGGTCCTACTTCATCATAGGGAAACAACTACACATGTCCTACCAGGTCACTGCCAGGAAATGGCGTCCCCAGAAATTTGAAGAAGTGGTGTACCAGGACCATGTATCCAAGACGCTGAAGAACAGCATCGAGAAGGGACGCGTGTCCCATGCGTATCTTTTTTCCGGCCCGCGCGGCACCGGGAAGACGACCATGGCCCGCATCCTCGCGAAGGCCCTCAACTGCGAGACGGGGCCCACGCCAAGCCCCTGCGGCGAATGCGACAACTGCCGCGAGATCCGTAACAGCATGTCCTTCGACGTGATCGAGATCGACGGCGCGTCAAACCGCGGCGTCAACGATATCCGCGAGCTCCGGGAAAACGTCAACTTCGCCCCGGTAAAGGCGAAGTACAAGATCTACATTATCGATGAAGTCCACATGCTCACCAAGGAGGCATTCAACGCCCTCCTCAAAACGCTGGAAGAGCCGCCGCCCCATGTCGTGTTCATCTTCGCCACGACGGAGGCGCACCAGGTTCCGGACACGATCCTCTCGCGCTGCCAGAAATATTTTTTCAAGAAGATCCCAGTGGATCCGATTGTCCGCCAGCTGAAGAACATTATCCAGCACGAAGGGTACCGCGTTTCGGACCGGGCGCTCTTCCCGATCGCCCGGGCGGCGGAGGGATCGATGCGCGACGCCCAGTCCCTGATGGACCAGGTCATCTCCTTCTCGGATTCGCGCAAGGGCGGCGACACCGAGATCAGCGAGATGGACGCGCTCTCGATACTCGGCATCGTGCCGGTTGAAAGCTACGCGGTCCTCCTGGGCTCCATCGCGGCGGCGGACACCGCGGCCGTGATGGCGGAGGTTCACCGGATCTCCATCATGGGCGCGGACATCCCCCGGTACGTGAACGGGCTGCTCGACATGATACGTACCATCCGCCTCATGCGCAACGGCGTGTCCCTCAACGAGCTGCTTGGCCTGTCGGACCAGGAGATCTCGATGGTGAATGACGCGGCATCGCGGTTTTTCGACGAAGAGCTGTCCCTGATGTTCCGCATCGCGGACGAGCTCCAGTCGGATCTGAAATATTCCAATAACGAGCGGATCAATCTCGAGATGGCCCTGCTGGACATGGTTGCCGTGAAGACGGCGCCGTCGATCTCTTCTATCATCAGCCGGCTCGACGGGGCCGCGCCGGCGGGCGGGGCGGCCGCGGGAGGCCGTACGGGAACACAGGCACCGGCGCCTCCCCGATCGCCCGTGCCGGGGCCGGCTTCCCGTCAGGCTTCAGCCGGAAAGCCGGCTTCCGTTCAGCGTGGCGGCGGTCCGGCGGCGCAGCAGCAGCCCCCGGAAGCCGGAGCGGGTGCGCGTCCGTCGCCGTCGCCCGAAAAAATATTCCGTCAGTGGGAAGAGTTCCTCAAATCGATAAAGGACACGAAGCAGTACCTGCACTGCGTGCTCCAGCCGTCATCGGTGCGGCTCGAAGGCGAAACGCTGTACATAACCTACCCGGGAGGAGCGGACCATGCGTACTATTCGCGCATCCTGGAAAAAGACAACCTGGAGCTCATCAAACGCGAGATGTCGTCCCTCTACGGCAGTACCCTGCGTATAGCGGTGGGCGGCCCCGGGCCCGTGGCGGGACCGGGGGCGGCAGCGGGGAGCGCGCGTCAGCCGGTGAAGGGTGCGAACGCTCCCGACAGCGAGGAGCATATCCCGCTTCCGGAGGCAGAGATGCTGAAAAACCCGGGTGCGAATGAATTCGAGCCGGCGAACCCGGCGGTTGAAAAGATACGGAATGCCTTTCACGGCCAGATAATTGACAAAGGAGAAAAGTGATGTTGAAGGGGCTGGGCGAGCTGGGCAATTTGATGAAGCTCCAGAAGGATTTCAAGAATGCGCAGAAAAAGATAACCGGTGCGACGCGGGAAGGGACGAGCCCCGAGGGTTTGGTAAAGGCCGTCGTGAGCGGCGATTACCGTCTCGTGTCGCTGTCCATAGACCCGAGTTTCCAGAAAAGCGCCTCGCCGCGCGACCTCGAGAAAGCGGTGCTGGCGGCGGTGAACGGGGCCGTCGCGGAGCTGAAGGACTTCTCCGTCTCGGAGATGGGCAAGCTCACCGGCGGGCTCAATATTCCCGGGCTCGGCGACTTTCTCAAATAGGGACCGGCGATGAAGTCCTCCTCATACCTGGACACCATGATACGTAAGTTCGCGAAGCTGCCCGGCATCGGGCCAAAGAGCGCGTCGCGGATCGCCTTCCATATACTGGGAATGCCGCGGGAGGACGTAGAAGGCCTGGCGCGTGCCATGGTCGAGATGAAACTGAACATCTTTACCTGCCGTCTGTGCGGCGGCATATCCGACGGCGAGATCTGTTCCATCTGCCTGGACGGGGGACGGGACCGCAGCGTGGTCTGCGCCGTGGAAGATGCCAAGGACGCGATCACCATCGAGGGGACCGGCGAGTACAGCGGCCTGTATCATGTCACCGGCGGGCTCATATCGCCGCTGGACGGAATCGGGCCCGATGATCTGAACATCGTGCCGCTCGTCGAGAAGTGCAGGGACGGCGGGGTCCGCGAGGTGATACTGGCGCTCAACCCCTCGGTCGAGGGCGACGCGACCGCGCTCTATATCGCGCGGCTCCTCAACCCGTTCGGGATCATGGTGACGCGGATTGCGCACGGTCTGCCCGTCGGGGCGGACCTCGAGTTCGCGGATAACGCGACCATCATCAGGTCGATAGAAGGGAGGGTGAAGATGTAGCGCGGGCTACGCGCCCTGTTTCTGGTCTACATAGCGGGCTATCAGCTCGTTCCTCTGCGGGTCCGGGTCGGTAAACTGGCACCCGTACCGCCATCTCGTCATGAGCTTCTTCGCGAACCGTACCGCAAGCCTGTCTTTCCGCATATGCGGCCCGATTTTATACAGGATGCTTACCACCGCGTCTTCCAGCCCGGGCTGCTCGCTTTCAAAGGCCACTCCGCCGAGCGAGATGTTGTTGAACCAGCATTCCGCGGTTGCCCTGTTGACATTGCTGTCGACTATGAAGTACGATGGCTGGTAAAAATCCGCGCGCGGATATGTACGATTGTTCTTTGATGATTTCTTGCCGAATATCATATGATCCCCCCGGTCCTATGATTGTCTCGCGTTACACCTGCTGTGGGACAGCATAATAGCCGCTGTGCGTACACTCTGCGGGGATACCAAAAAAAATTGCAATCAAAAAGCGGTTATTTTTTCTTTTTTCCTTCAATACTGATTACGATGGGTATGCCCTTGAGATCCAGCTCTTTTTGCAGGGATTTTTCGAAATAACGGACTATATCCTTCCTGAAATGTGCCGGGTTATTGACAAAAAGCTTGAACCGGGGGGGGACCGTGTCGGTCTGGGTGGCATAGTATATCCTTATGGTGCTCTGGAGCTGGGGGATGCGCCGGGAGTCCTGTATCTGCGCTATAAGGCGGTTCAGCTTCGGGGTCTCGATCTTTCGCGACGCTTTTTCCTTGAGCGCCAGGGCGGTATCAATGATCCGGTGTATCCGCAGTTTGTTCTGCGCGGAAACCGATATGATGGGGTAATCGCCCGCTTTATAGAAATCGTACACCAGGCGCTCTTTAAACGCGTCAAAGGTTTTATGGTCTTTTTCTATGAGGTCCCATTTGTTAATTGCGATGATGACCGGCTTGTTCGCATCAATGATCTCGTCCGAAATCTTTTTATCCGTTTCGGTAAGGCCCGCCTCGGCGTCAATGAGATGGACCACGACGTCGCTCCGCTTTATGGAATCGATGGTGCGGGTGAGAGAATAAAAATCGATGCTATCTGTTATGCGGCTTTTCTTCCTGATGCCTGCCGTGTCAATGACGGTGATCTTCTTCTGCTTGAAATTGAACTCCTCGTCGATGGAATCACGCGTGGTGCCGGGAATATCCGAGACGACCGCCCTGGTGTACCCCAGGAGCGAATTCAGCAGGGTCGATTTACCGGAGTTGGGCCGTCCCACGATGGTCAGCTTCAGGTCCGATCCGGCCCGGGCAGTTTTCCTGACAGGGAGTAAGTCCAGCACCTTGTCCAGGAGGAGCGGGAGGTTAAAGCCCGTTTTCGCGGACACGGGGACGATGTCCTGGAACCCCATCTCGAAGAAGTTCGTCATGTTCTCGAGGTGCTCGGTCCCGTCCATCTTGTTCACGACAATGATCGTCGGCACGGAGAGCTTGCGGACGATCTCCGCCAGGTCCATGTCGAACGGGGCGGGCGCCGGGTTCTCCAGGAGCAGGATGATGACGGCCGCCCTGTTCAGGTAGTCCCGCGCATTGGCGAGGATCGGCTCGGACAGGGCCGACGAATCGGGAAGGTCGAGGCCCGGCGTGTCCGCGAGCGTGAAATGGACCGAACTGTACTCGATTGAATATGAAACGACGTCACGCGTCAGCCCCGGGACCGCATCAACGATCGCCCTCTTCTGCCGTATCATGGCGTTGAAAAGGGTTGATTTTCCGACATTGCGCCTGCCGACGATTGCCACGATTGGTAGCTTGCTCATTGAGGTCCTGCTTCGGGGAATATTTGCGCCAGTGTCGGGGCGTCGCCGCTTAAATTCAAGCAATTATCATTCTTAATGCGACATAAATTGTTCTTGAAATTATTGCAATTACTTGGTATTCTCTCCTCTAATATAATCGACATGTCGTTTTATGGTCCGGGCGGATCACAGTGGTATTCATTCACCTGAAAGATAAAAATGAAAAAAAGGTGATTATTAACTGTTTTTTCATCAATGAAGCTGGTAATTATCAGATAGGGGAGGGGCGCGGTTCCTCTATTTACGGGACATGTATAATGGCAGTGGGTAACGGCTGGAGCCTGTAACTGACGGATCGGAGCGTATCGTGGCGTATATTATAAGGAAAAATTTGTATTTGAAATATTTTCCAATTGCTTCGATAATATATACAGATGCTGCCAGATGCGGCAGCGCATCCATATTTTCAGCCAGGGGATTGTTTTGATCCAGGTAAACCAGAGAAAAAACAGGGATTTCCAGGAGTTCGAATCACTGGATGATGTTATCGACATACTGAAGTCCCAGTTCACCAACCGCAAGCTGTATATTAAATATGCGGTCGAAAAAACGGAAATCATCATCAACGAATATCTCCCCGACGGTTCGCTGATGCTGGTAACGGACCCGAACTACCGGAACGACGGCTCGATACTGATGATCTACGGTCTCTCTGACAAGTATCTCGAGGTCGACCTCGAGATCATCGAGGAGCGGGGGCCGGGGTATTACCACTGCAGGGTAAAGACCGCGCGGCGGGCCATGCATGGCCGGCGCGATCTCAGGTTCAAGGTTGCACCGGATGAAGTGGTGGCGACCAATTTCAGGATCTCGAAGCACACGATCGACGTTTCCAGCTTCACCATCCCGACGAGCATCAAGGTGGTGCTCGAGCAGTTCCAGTCCCAGAATTCCAAGATGAGCGATGTCGTCCGGGTCGACGTGTTCAAGCCGGACGACAGGGACCGCCTCCTGGTCCACCTGAAAAAGACCGGCAAGACCCTGTGGGTCGCCGATACCGCGGACCCGGCCTCCTACAAGGCCATGAACGACGACTTCGTCGAGCTTGCCGAGCTTTACGGCGACGACCTGAACACGGTGATGAAGCGGTACATCGAGCGCGGGTACAAGTCCCTGCTCGCGGTGCCGATCATCTATATCACCGAGTCGTCGAATTCCGTGCCGTTTGCCTACATCCAGCTTATATCGAAGAGCAAGCAGTTTTCGATCGACGATGTCCTGATGCTGAAGGACCACTCGTTCAAGCTCATCGACCGTATACGGGACGCAAACACGCACCTGATTCCCATGCACCAGCGTGTCATGGACATCAGCCGCGGCGGCGCGAAGCTGAAAATCACGGACAAGAACCTCCAGAAATACATCATGAGGTCCAAGGGCTTCATTTTCGACCTGGTCTTCAGGCTGCAGGCGCCCATCACCATCTTCGGCGAGGTGAAGGTCTCGTATACCGATGACGAGGGGAACCTTCTTGTGGGAGTCGACTTTGAGGGCAACTCGTCCCGCAAGGACGAGATGAAGCGGTACTACTCGATACTCAAACCGATGGAAACCGACTACAAGGCCCGTCTCCTCAAATCGATGAAGCAGGCGCGCAAGGAGACGCCTTCTCCTCCGACAGTGTAGACCGATCCCGCTATCGTTTCGATTCCTTCGCAGTTTCCGCGTCCGATTTTCTCGCGTAACAGGGGACCGTGGCGTTCAGGTCCGCGTATGCGTCCGGATCCGCGCGGTAGTGCGCGGCCGTCAGCCCGCACAGTGCCCTGCCGTCGGGTGCGAAATCCTCCCGGAACACCGCAAGCTCGAGCGGGGCAAGGGCTTCGGCGTATTTCACCGTCCCGTCGCCGATCAGGTGCGTCCTCCGTGTACGGTCCACCCCCGCGATGAGCGCGTCGATTGCGTAATCGCCCGGGGGAACGATCTCCAGGGGGGCGAGCGGGTCGGCGGCGCCGCGGTAGAGCGCGCCGAACACCCGGCCCTTCTTCGCGTCGAAGGCGACCAGTATGTTCTCGCCCGCCTCCGCCCCGGCCGATACCGCGAACAGGAGCTGCGTTTTCACGCCCACCAGCGGCTTGCCCAGGACCTGCGCGAGCATCCGGGCGGTCGTCACGGCGATCCTGATGCCGGTGAAGGAGCCCGGGCCGATGCCGACCCCGATGCAGTCCAGGCCGCGCAGCCCGAGCCCGAGTCTGTTCAGACACCCGTCGATCGCGCCCATGAGCGTGGTCGAATGTGACGTCTGGATGAGGGTGGAGGCCTCGGCCGCGCCGGAAGCCGCGCACGCGGCGACGATCTCGAGCTGCGAGGCAGTGTCAATCACCAGGATATTCAATCGTAATGCTCCTGCCTGTTTCATCGATATAGCCGATGGTTATATTCACGCATCCGTCGGGAAGCCGCCCCGTGGCACGGTCTGCCCATTCGATCACCGACACGCCGTCCCCCTCCCAGTATTCCTCGAAGAAGAGCTGGTCCAGCTCCTCCTCCCTGTTGATGCGGTACAGGTCAAAGTGGTAGAGAGGAACCGTCGCCTCGTATATCTCCATCAGCGTAAAGGTCGGGCTGGTTATCTCGTCGGTGATGCCCATGCCCCGCGCCACGCCCTTGGCGACGATGGTCTTGCCCGCGCCCAGCTCGCCCGTGAGAGCGAATACCGAGCCGCGTGCGGCGTTTCTCCCGAGCTCTTCAGCAAGGGCGCGGGTCTCTGCCTCGGAATGGGTGATAACCGTTCGTTTCATGGTGAAAGCATTTTCTGCGCGAAAGGCCGGATATTGCAAGTAAAAAGTATTGTCCGCGTTGCATTCGCACGTGAGGCAGGGTTCATGAAGATCGTTTCTGGAAAGATGTATAATAGGCTTGTTGCATAACTTTTTATCATTGGCGCATATGAAGTCTGTCATTCCCGACCCTCGACCGGCTCGGGACAAACTCCATCGGGAATCCATGCGAAAAAAATGGATTCCGGCTCTTCGCTGCGCTTCGGCCGGAATGACAGTTGGATTTTGCAACATGTATAATATAAATTAATATGTATACATCTATATTTTGATTGTATTTTTTTCTTGATTTATTATAGTAGGGTAAACAAATATGCCTCTCAATCAAGATCGGGGGGACGCGCGATGACTGTAATTCCGAAGGAAGAAAAAGCAAAAAAAAAGCGTAAAATCATAATAGAGGCCCTGAAGAGGCTGCTCGACAGGGAAGTGTATTCACGTATAACCGTTCAGGAGATCGCGGACGAGGCGGGCTTTTCCAAGGGCGGCATCCTTCACTATTTCCCCACGAAGGAAGACATTTACCTTGAGCTGATAGAGGAGATCTTCACCGAGTTCGTCGGCGCGCACAGCTCCATCCTGGAATGGGAGCTGGGAACCGAGGAGGTGGCCCCGATATCCGCGCTCGTCGGCGCCGAGAACTTCATCATTGACAAGAGGAACATCAAGATCATCATGAACATCATCCTCTACGGCTTTGAAGAGGAAAAGATCATGAAGATCGTGAGCAAGTATATACGCCTGCACAGGAACTTCTATGATAATATCATTTCCGAACTGACGAAAGACGGACGCACCAGGAGAAAATCCGACCTTCCGTCAAAGTACCTTTCGCGCATAACCCAGACCATCGTGCTATTCATCGGCCTGCTCGAGTCAATCGATCCGTCCGACCCGAAAGAGATGGATTACCTGGAAATCGTCAAGTTCGTCACGTCCCTGCTTAAAGGCTAGGCGGGGCCCGCATGCCGGCCCGGCCCGGCGGAATACATCGCGATGGAACCACACGTTGACAGGGACCGGCTCTTCGGCGATCTGAACGAGGGCATTCTCGCGGAGCGCCGCACGGCGTTCGAGCGTAATCTCGGGCACAACCTTCCACTCATACGCCGGTACGGCGGCCTGAAAAGGATCATCCCCGAATTGAGCGGAAAGGGTGCCGTCGTCATCGGCGCCGGACCGTCACTGGAAAAGAACCTGGGTCTGCTGAAGCGCTGCCAGCTGAGGCGCGAGCTGGTTTACATCGCCGTTGACATGGCGCTCGGGCCGCTGGCGTCCGCCGGGATCAGGCCGCGCTTCGTCATCTCGTGCGAGGCGAGCCCGGTTGATTTTTTCCAGGGTATCGATACGGCGGGCATCCACCTGCTGGCCTTCAGCTGCGCATCGTGCGTGAACCTCCGGAAATGGCGCGGGGACATGAGCTTCTACAACTGGATGATCCACCGGCCGGAATATGCTGCGCTCTGGGACACGGCGGGCCGCGACCTGGGGTTCCTGGGCACCGGAAGCCTGGTCACCACCCAGGCTGCGGCCTTCGCGCTTGGCTGCGGCGTCGGGTCTCTCGTGCTGGTCGGCAACGACCTGGGTTTCGAGGACCGGTTCTACGCACGGGGCACGGTGGCCCACCGGAACATGAATAGGACGACCTGCAGGATCGCCCCGCCGGAGACGCTGGAGATGCAGCGGTCGATGAGGGCCCGGGAGTACCGCATCCTGCGCGGAACCCGCGAATTTTACACCACCCGGCAGTTTCTCGCCGGAAAACTGTGGCTCGAGGACCTGTTCCGAAACGTTCGTGTCCCCGTGTACGATTGCAGCGACCCGGGGTGCTCGGAAAAATATGTTGCAAAAATGGAATTGATTGATTTCATGGGTGCCATCGACAGCAGAATGGTTAAAAAAAGGAGGAATACATGATCGCAGTCCACAGGCTTAACGGAACCGAGTTCATCCTCAATGACCATCACATTGAGACCCTGGAGCAGACGCCTGACACAATCATCACCCTCGTGAACGAGAAGAAGTATGTGGTCAAAGAGACCACAGACGAGATAATAAACATGATCATCTCCTACCAGAAGAAGATTAATATCAAGCTTCAGGAAAATGAATAGCGATCGTTAAAAATTTAATCTTGACACCGAATAAGTTGATATCAGAGTGGTATAAAGGGAGAACAGTATGGTTTCTATTGCGTGCAATGATCATGGCAAAGTTATCGTCCTTGCGATTGATGGTGAATTCTATATTGAGAGCATAGAATACGCTGAAATGATATGGAACGAACAAATTGCAAAAAGGCCCAAGGTAATGGGTATTAATTGCAAAAACATCAGGTATATCGACTCTTCGGCAGTCGGGATCATGGTCAAATTTCTCAATAGCGCAATGAAACAGAAAACCGAGCTGATTTTTTTCGACCTCAGCGAAAGCATATTCAACGTCTTTAAGACAGCCAAGCTCGGCAATTTCTTCAAGATCATGACGCGTACCCAGTTTGAAATGGAATACCTGGAAAAGTAGCGTCTTCGCCCTTATGCCGGGTACACTTCTCATTCTCTTGCTTTCGTCATTGTTAATAGAATACATGTATTGTGGGCCTGGCCGCCGATAATTCTATCCGCTGATCAGGACACGATGCAGAATTACTCGTAAAAGTATCAATGGATTGGTGCTCTGACCCCTCGAACAGGGTTTTTCCTGAAAAAACCGCATTAAAAAAGAGTTCTTCACTTAAGTAAAAATACCGAAATATATAACAGGCTGATCTGTTACCTTGCGGAAAATCAGTCAAAAATACCAGGGAATGGAGTTTTTTGATAATTGATTTTGGTTGTAAATGTGGTTTTTTTAAAGAAAAACAGTGTAATTGGCGGTTAAAAATAATAGCCCATACACTTTTCCAAAAATGAATAAATTAATTGACATAAATAGTCATCCATGATAATTATGTCACATATTTATACATTAATTTGATTATATCTTTATTTTCGTGGTGTTCAAAAAAAAAAGAGGAATAAACTAAATCACATTCAATGTGATATTGAAATTAACAGGGCAAGGATTATATTTCAAATTAGAGAGATTTCAATTAATATTCTACAGACCATAAAGAAGGAACAGGTATGGGTGAAGAAGAAAAAGACGAAATAATCGAGGAAGAGGAAGAGGCGCCCCAGGAGGAACCATCCGGGCGACGTTTCGAGGCTTCGAAGATCGTTAAAATACTCCTGTATGTCGCGGGGGGCATTCTGCTCATCGTGCTGATGGCGGGGATCGCGTTCCTGGTCTTCAAGTACATGCGGGAGAGCGACTACCAGAAGCAGCAGGATATCGTGGCGGCGCCGCCGGCGGCACCGCTTTCCGTGTACGAGCTTCCGGATTTTTCGAAAACGACGGCGGACGCGGAGCCTCATTTTATCAAGATGAAGATATCCCTTGCATACGAATCGAACATGGAGCTGAATACAGAGCTTGTCAGCCGGCGCGATCAGATCCAGCACATCGTGAACATAATTCTGCAGGGGAAAAAGTACGAGGACCTTGACGAGGTGAGCGACACGATCGCCCTGGCCGAGGAAATCAAGGCGCACATCAACGTGATCCTTATCGCCGGCAAGATCAAGGAAGTGTACTTCAAGGAACTGATGGTCAACTGAGTTTTCTATTTTTCACGGGAGGAGCATATGGGTGACGGATCATTATCGCAAGACGAAATAGATGCTTTATTGCAGGGTGCCGATGATATGCTCTCCCCGGCCAGCAGCCCCGCGGCGGCGGACACTGGTCGGGGGAGGGGGAGTTTGCCGTCGAGTGAGCTGAATTCGATTCGCGACGCGCTCAACTCCGCCGTCGGATCGGTGGCGCCGTCGCTCTCCGGATATCTGGGCGGAAGAAACCTCCGCATTTCCCGGCCCTTTATCGAAGTGAAGTCGCCGGACGGCGTGCGCGCGGACCTCTCCGGCCGCTATGTGCAGGTCTCCATGGATTATTCCGGGGCACTCAGCGGCAAGAACCTCATCGTGTTCAATTATCCCGATGCAGGGGCAATCTCCTCCCTCATGATGGGGGACGACCGGGGCGTGCCGCCCGCAGAGCTGTCCGAGGCGCACCAGAGCACGATACAGGAATTTACCAACCAGCTCCTGTCGTCCATGGCGACGCAGTTCAGCGGCTCGCTGGGTGGCGGCATCAGCACGACGCCGGCCTCCCTCTCCATGGCGGGCAGCGGCAACGAGCTTCAGCTCCCTCCGGGCGGGGACCTGGTAAAGGTAACGTACGATTTCGCCATTGACGGCGTTCTGAATTCGAAGCTGTATCATATAATGGACATGAACATGGCGCAGGGGCTTTCCAGCGCCACCGGCGTCATGCAACAGCCGGTAAGCCAGCCACAGCAGTTCCAGGCACACGGCGGCCAGGTTGGCATCAGCCCGGTCAAGTTTCCGCCGCTCGACGAGGGCATCCCTCCGGGGGTGGGCGGAAATATCTCCCTCATCCTCGACGTTCCCATGACCCTGACCGTCGAGCTGGGACGCACGACCCAGCTCGTCCAGGACATCCTGGGACTGGGCGAGGGCTCAATCATAGAGCTCGACAAGCTGGCCGGCGAACCGGTTGACCTGCTGGTCAACGGCAAGCTGATAGCCAAGGGTGAGGTCGTTGTCATTGATGAAAATTTCGGGGTCCGGGTTACGGACATCGTGAGTCCGGCAGAGCGACTGTCCGGGCTGCAATAACATGCAAGGCGGTGGCGTCCATCGCCATTTTTTTACTTGTTTTTTAATGAGACATAACACGGTTTATGATGAATAACAAATCACTCGCAATCGTCATCCCCGGGGCGGCTATATTTTTTTTAATTGGCTCCGGATTATGTCCCCTCGCGGTCGAGGCGAAGCCGAAGCGTCCCCCTCAGAAGCAGGAGACCGTGAAAGAAGAGAAGGCCCCTGCGGCGGAAGAAGCGGCAGAGGAAAAACCGGCGGTCGAAGAGAAGACAGGGGCGGAGGCCGCCGCGGTAAAAGACGGGGGCAACCAGGAAGCGACCGAGGGGCTGCCGACCAGGGACTTCAAGGAGGAGGAGTTCAAGCCGCAGGTGGAAGAAGAGTCCTCGGCGTGGATGTTCTTCAAGATGCTGCTCATCCTGGGGATCTTCGGCGGCGGCATGTACTACTTTTACCGGTTCGTCTCGAAAAAAACCGGCATCAGCATGTTCGGCGGCGAGGCCGTCAGGGTTCTTTCCGTGATACCGATCGGGCAGAACAAGTTTCTGCAGCTGATCGATGTCGCGGGCAGGGTGCTCCTTGTGGGTGTTTCGGACAGCAACATCAACCTGATTACCGAGATTACGGAAAAGGACCAGATCGACCGCATACGGATCCTCTCGAACCGTACGCCGCCCCCGGACCGGGGAGCCGGCGGGTTCCAGGACCAGGTCATGAAAGAGATCGGGAGAATCATAGGCCGGGTGCGTGAATACAGGAGCCGCGACCGGCGCGGTACGACCCCGGCGGAGCCGACCCAGGACATCGAATACCTGCGGCGGCAGAGAAGCAGGCTCAAGGACCTGAATGGTGACGGGCATGAATAAAAAGATAGCCATCTGTGCCGTGCTCCTGGTGCTGGCGGGCGCGGGAGCGGCGCTCGCCCAGGACATCGGCGGAGGCGTCCGCATGCCGATACCGAAGATCACCTTCGACATCAAGGAAGCGGCGGCGCCGCGTGACGTCGCGCTCTCACTGCAGATACTGTTTTTATTGAGCATACTGACGCTGGCGCCGGCCATCATCATGATGATGACTGCCTTCACCCGCGTGGTCATCGTGCTCGATTTCATCAAGCGTGCACTGTCGCTCCAGCAGATGCCGCCGAACCAGGTGATCGTGGCTTTCTCGATATTCCTGACCTTTTTCATTATGGCACCCACGTTCACACAGATCAACGAGGAGGCGCTGCAGCCCTATCTGAAAGGGAAGATAAACAACCAGGCCTTCTTTGACAAGGGAATGGGCCCGCTCCGGACTTTCATGTTTCGTCAGACGCGGGAGAAGGACATCGCCCTGTTCATAAAGCTTGCAAAGCTCCAGAAGCCGAAAAACCAGTCCGAGGTGCCGAGTTACTGCCTGATCCCGGCGTTCATGATCAGCGAGCTGAAGCGGGCGTTCGAGATCGGGGTATACATCTTTATTCCTTTTATCGTCATCGATATGATCGTGGCGAGCGCGCTCATGGCCATGGGGATGATCATGCTCCCTCCGGTAATGATCTCGCTGCCGTTCAAGATAATACTGTTCATACTGGTGGACGGGTGGAACCTCCTCACCTACGAGCTGGTGCGGTCGTTCAGATAGGAGAGAGCCATGACGGACGTAACTGTTGTAACCATAATGCGGGAGTCGCTCATGACGATTCTCATCGTGTCGGCGCCGATGCTCGGGATAGGAATGTTCGTGGGACTGATCATCTCGATTTTCCAGACCACCACCTCGATCCAGGAACAGACGCTGACCTTCGTGCCGAAGATAGCGGCGATATTCATTGTCATGATAATATTCGGGGCCTGGATGATCAGGACGCTCGTGAATTATACAAACCATATATTTTTAATGATCGAGAAAATGTGACGGGAACACCGTCCTTGTCGTAAATGACGGTGATGGGTTGATATACCGGTACGGCGATGATTAATGCGCCTGTCATTGCGGGCGAAGCGTGGCGTGCCGCGGCTACGCTTGGCAACCAATTGGTCCCTGAGCGAAGCCGAAGGGTGCTTTGTCGCCCTCGGAAGGCGAGGGTTCCTCGCAATGACATGCCGTACGATCGAGGATAACGAGGGGCTCATGTATTATTTCGTGTACCATTTTCAGGTCTTTCTGCTGATCATGATGCGAATGAGCTCGATGATCGTGATAGCCCCGTTCTTTTCGAGCGACCTGATACCGTTCAGGATCAAGGCGCTCATCTCGTTTCTTGTGACGCTGGTGATTTTTCCGATCGTCGCCGCCAAGGGGTACAATATTCCCGGCGACATGGGGAGCTACTTCCTGCTCGTTTTACAGGAGGTGGCCATCGGGCTTTTTATAGGGTTCCTGATCTCGGTCATATTCGCGGCGTTCCAGCTTTCGGGCCAGTACCTCGCGGTGCAGATCGGGTTCGGGATCAACGAGGTGCTCGACCCGATCGGCCAGGTGAGCGTGCCGCTCGAGGGCCAGTACAAGAACTTGATCGGCCTGCTGGTGCTCCTGGCCATGAACGGGCATCACATGATGCTGCAGGGGGTGTACCGCTCCTACGAGCTGGCGCCGGTCATGGGCGTCAGCAAGGCGTTCATGGGAGGGTTGCTGAAATATGTGCTGTACACCTTCTCCGGCATGTTCGTGGTGGCGCTCAAGATCGCGCTGCCGGTGATCGCGATAATTTTTCTCGTTGAAATCAGCATGGGGGTCCTCGCGCGCGTGGCCCCCCAGATGAATATAATGATGCTGGGGTTTCCGTTTAAGATCGCCATCTCCTTCGTGGTGATGATAGTGATCACGCCCCTGATCGTAAAGATCATGTGGGTTTCCCTGGAGCGGGTGTTCGCCTTCATCTTCAAGATGCTGGCGCACTGGCCGGGGGGATGACCGTGATGATAGGTCCGCAAGCAATTGCGGACCTATCATGGCAAACATAGAGTATCGAGTTATGACAGAGCTTATACACACATTGCGCAAGTACAACCGGTGGAGCGACGAGCTCTTCTTCGAACGGTATGACCTGCAGCTCTTCGCCGCCGAGGACGAGGGCCGCACCGAAGAGCCGACCGAGAAAAAGCTCCGCGAGGCGCGGGAGAAGGGGCAGGTCGCGAAGACCGTCGAGCTGCCGCAGGCCATCGTCGTGATTTTCGGGTTCATGGTGATCCTGGTCCTCGGCTCATGGATCTATGACATCATTGCCCGGCTCACGAAGTATTATCTCTCCTCTTTCTCGCGGCTCAGCATGACGGAGCGCAGCCTCTACCGGGAGTTTATCGCCGTTACGTACGAATCGGGGAAGATACTCCTGCCGATATTCGTCGCGTCAATGGTCGCCGCGGTACTCGGCAACATCGTGCAGGTGGGGTTCCAGTTCTCGGCACACCCGCTGAAGTTCGATCTGACCAAGATCAAGTTCGATCCCGCGACAATCATGAAGCGGGTGTTTTTCTCGAAGCAGATAGCGATGAACCTGTTCAAATCGCTCTTCAAGGTGGCGGCAATCGGGTTCGTGGCCTATCTCATTATCATGGCGGACCTCGATGATCTGCTGAAAACGCCTGACTTGTCGATCACGCTGGCCCTGAAGGTGATCATGATGACCGCGTTCAAGATAATCATCTGGTCGTCGGTCCTGCTCCTGGCGCTCTCGATACCGGACTATTTTTTCCAGAAGCGCGAGTTCATTGATTCGTTGAAGATGACCAAGGAAGAGATGAAAGAGGAGTTGAAAGAGACCATCGGCGATCCCTACATCCGGGCACGGCTCCGGGAGATGCAGCGGCAAAATTTATTGCGGGCCATGATGAGCAGGGAAGTCCCCAAGGCGGACGTGGTGGTAACCAACCCGACCCACTTCGCCGTGGCCCTCCAGTACGACCGCCATGCGATGCCGGCGCCGACGGTGGTGGCCAAGGGCGAGGACAGCATTGCCCTCAAGATCCGGGAGGTGGCGATGGAGCATTCCATCCCGATCATACAGAACCGCCCGCTGGCGCAGGAGATGTACCGGCGGCTGGAAGTGGGCGATATCATACCGGCCGACCTGTTTTACGCCGTGTCGCTGGTATACGGCGAGATCATACGGAAATACCCGGAGCGGTACCGTCGGCTCCAGGAGGCTATATAGCGTTATGAGGTGGCACAATGGCTGAACGGGCGCGGGGCGGGTTCGCCTCACTCTTCGAAAACACCCAGTGGATGCAGAAGTCCGACATCCTGATGGGGATTGGCGTCGTGTCGGTGGTGGTTATGCTCATCATACCGCTTCCCACGTTCCTGCTGGACTTCCTCCTGGCCATAAGCATCATGTCAGGCCTGCTCATCCTGATGATCGTCATGTTCATCGGGCGCACCTTCGATTTCTCTATATTCCCGTCGCTCCTTCTCATAACGACGGTGTTCCGCCTGGCGCTTAACGTCTCCTCGACGCGGCTCATACTGCTGCAGGGGGCGGCGTTTGACGGCAAGATCATACGCGCCTTCGGCGAGTTCGTCGTCGGGGGGAACTACGTCGTCGGCTTTATCATATTCATCATCCTGGTGGCCGTGCAGTTCATTGTCATCACCAAGGGCGCCACGCGGACGGCCGAGGTCGCCGCGCGCTTCACGTTGGACGCCATGCCCGGCAAGCAGATGAGCATAGACTCTGACCTCTCCAACGGCCTCATCACCGAGGACGAGGCGCGGAAGCGCCGCGAGGAGATACGGAAGGAGGCGGACTTCTACGGGGCCATGGACGGTGCCTCCAAGTTCGTGCAGGGCGACGTCAAGGTCGCCATCGTCATAACCTTCATTAATATAATCGGCGGTTTCATCATCGGCATGGTGATGAGGGGCGAGTCGTTCGACGTCGCGATCAAGACCTACACCCTGCTGACCATCGGCGAGGGCCTGGTCGCGCAGGTCCCGTCACTGCTCATCACCACGGCGACCGGTATCATCGTGACGCGGGCCGTGTCGCAGGAAAACATGGGCAAGGACATGGCGAACCAGCTCGGGTCCCAGCCGCGGGCCCTCCTGATAACCGCCGCGACCCTGGGCGTCGCGATCATCATACCGGGGTTCCCGAAGATCGCCCTGCTCATTCTCTCGCTGGGGCTTGGAGCGCTGGGATATGTGCTCATCCAGTCACAGGGCGAGGAGCGGCAGAAGGTCGAGAAGAAGGAGAAGGAAGCGGCCCTCAAGGAGCACAAGCCGGAAGAGGTGACGCAGCTCGTGCAGGTGGACCCGCTCGAGGTCGAGATCGGGTACAACCTGATACCGCTCGTGGACCCGGAGCAGGGCGGGACGCTCCTGGAACGGATCACCAACATACGGAGGCGGAGCGCGCTGGACATGGGGCTCATCGTCCCGCCGATACGGATCAGGGACAACATGGAGCTGGCGCCCGAGGCTTACTCGATCCTGATCAAGGGCGTGGACGTGGGGCGCGGCTCGCTGCAGGTAGACAAGCTCATGGCCATGGATTCGGGCGAGGTGACGGAGAAAATCGACGGGCAGGAGTTCACGGAGCCGGTCTTCGGCCTGAAGGCCATCTGGATAAAGACCGATGCGCGGGACCTGGCGGAGAGCAGGGGGTACACCGTCGTGGACTGCCCGACCATCATCGCGACGCACCTGACCGAGATCATCAAGCGTCACGCGGACGAAATACTGGGACGCCAGGAGGTGCAGAAGCTCATCGACACCGTGAAGGAGGACTACCCGGCGGTGGTGAACGAGCTGCTTGACGAGCACAAGATGACGCTGGGAGATATCCAGAAGGTGCTCCAGGGCCTGCTCCGCGAGCGCGTCTCGGTCAGGAACATAGTGACCATACTGGAGACCCTCTCCAGCTACGTGGGTTATTCGAAGGACACTACTTTCCTGACCGAATACGTGCGCATCGCGCTGGCGCGCCAGATCACGAAGGATTACACCGACCAGACCGGCACGCTGTCGGTCATCACGGTCGACCCGGAGATAGAGACGATCATACGCAACTCGATACACGAGGATCCGATAGAGGGTCCGGTACTGGCCATGGACCCGACGACGCACCAGACAGTTGTGTCCGCGCTGCTCGACGCGTTCCGGAACTCCAAGAACAAGGGGCACGTGCCGGTATACCTGGTCGCGCCGCAGATACGGCGGGTCACTTTCACGCTGCTTGAGCGCGAGGTGCCGTCGCCGGTGGTGCTGTCGTATAACGAGATATCGAGCACGATAAAGGTGAACGTGGTGGTGTCCGCGCTGTTGTCGAGCGCGGCGTGAGATAATCGATCCTGATAGGTCCGCAAGCGCTTGCGGACCTATCAGGGGGTATGATACATGAAGATTTTACGATAGGAGTGTGTGCCATGAGATACATAAAAATCAGGGGCAACAATTACAACGAGGTCATGATGAAGCTCAAGATGGAATACGGCGACGACGCCATTCCCATCAGTCATAAATTCGTGAAGGAGGGGGGGCTCTTCAACTCGAAGCTCTTTGCGAAGGAAGTGGTGGAGCTCACCGCAGCGGTGCAGGAGCGAAAGTCCAGGGGCGGACTGCTCGGCGAGAAGAAGAAGATCGATTTCACGGTGGACGACAGCGGCAACAGGCCGGCCGCCGGCGACCTGAAAGGCGGGTTCCGGGATATTATGGACCGGATCGCCTCGAACGGCGCCGCCGCCTCGTCGCGGGAGCAGGCCCAGCCGAGGCCGACGGGCCCCGCGTTCAATGAGAAGCTCAACGAGGTCTATTCCGGCATTGCCGAGCACAAGGCAGCGTCAACGGGCGGCGAGCGAAAGGCATCGCCTGATCCGGTACGGGCCGCGCCTCCGGCGGACGAGGAGACAAGGCCTAAGGCCAGGACCTTCGAGGAGCCGCCGGCGGCCGCCGCTCCTGACGGGCGCGTGGAAAAGGAGCTGGAAGAGATCAAGCGCGCGATATACAAGATCACGACGAGCCGGCCGGGAACGGGCGAGCAGGTTTCCGGCGACGACGCCAACATCCGGCCTTTCCGCCAGGTCCTGAGAAGCAACGATTTCGACGACGAGCAATGCTCGGCCATTATAACCGAGGTGAAAAACTCCATCAGCAAGGATGATTTGAAGGACAGGTACAAGATAGAGAAGAGCCTGAAGGATTTATTGAAGAGCAGGATAGTCACGACCGGGCCGATCAAAAGCGGGAACAAGAAAAAGATCGTCATGTTCATAGGGCCGACGGGTGTCGGGAAGACGACCACGATGGCAAAGCTCGGGGCGATAAACTCCCTCAGGGAGGGGCATTCGGTGGCGTTTGTCACGATCGATAACTACCGCATAGCCGCCACCGAGCAGCTGAAGAAATATGCCGAGATCATGAACATACCGGTGTACGCGGTCAACAGCCAGAAGGAGTTCAGGGAAATCGTGTCTGCCGAGAAGGCCGACATCATCATGGTCGACACTTCCGGCCGGAGCCACCGCAATGACCTGAAAATATCGGAGATCAAGAGCTTCGCGGAATCCGTGGAGTACGACTGTGAAAAGGTCCTCTGCGTCAGCGCTAACACGAAAAAAAGCGATCTGAACGATGTTTTCAGGGCATTTGACACGATCCATTACAACAGTATAATCATAACAAAAGTTGACGAGACGTCATATATCGGCAATGTCATTGATATAGCCGATAAGTATAACAAGCCGATCTCATATTACACGAACGGGCAGGAAGTGCCCAACGACATCGTTATCGCGGAACCTGATAAGATAGTTGACATGATGATCGGGAATGTTTATAATTAATATCTGCAAGAGTGAAGAAGGAGGCCCATGGTGGATCAGGCGGCAAACTTAAGAAGACTGGTGCTCGAAACGGACGCCAAGAAGCAGAAAAAGACGAAAACCATCGCCATCACCAGCGGTAAAGGCGGGGTTGGGAAAACGAGCGTGGCGGTGAGCCTCTCGATTGCTCTTGCGCAGGGAGGCGGCTCGGTGACCCTGCTTGACGCGGACCTCGGGCTTGCCAACATCAACGTTATCCTGGGAATCATTCCCAAGTACAACCTCTACCATGTCATCAAGGGTCAGAAAAAGCTCAAGGACATCGTGATAGAGGTCCCTGAAGGGATCAAGATCATAGCCGGCGCATCGGGCTTCCACCAGCTGGCGAATCTCGACCCCAAACAGCGGAACGAGTTCATAGGGGCCGTGGCCGAGCTTGACCAGGACGACTTCATGATCATTGATACGGGCGCGGGAGTCTCCCAGAACGTGCTCTCGTTCGTCATGGCTGCCGACGAGATCATCGTCGTCACGACGCCGGAGCCAACGGCCATCACGGACGCCTACGGCATCATCAAGTCGATAGCCGCGCAGTCGCCCGACAAGATCATCAAGATCATAGTCAACCGGGTGCAGTCCGTGGCGGAAGGGAACCGGGTGGCGCAACGGGTAATCAACATCGCCGGGCAGTTCCTGAATATAAAGGTTGAAAATCTGGGCTTTATTTTTGATGATATCTACGTGCCCAAGTCGGTGCGTAATCAGAAGCCGTTCTTCGTCAGCTATCCGAAATCCAAGGCTTCCGGATGCATCGCGATCATAGCGGACCGCGTCAGCAACAAGACGGCCGGGACGGCGAAGGGCAGCGGCCTCGCATCGTTCGTCAAGAAGCTGTTCGTTTCTCACGACATGGAAGAGGGTGAAGAGTAGAAGAAGACGGGATGGACACTATCACTGCGGGGCGCCGGGGCGCCAGTAACACGGAGGATACCGGGGAAGCGGTATGATAAGCATCAGGAGCATTTCCCTTGAGTATAAGACAACGATGATCTTCGCGGTCATCGCGCTCGTCCTTTCCCTCGTTACCGGCTTTGCCACGGGGGTCAGGTGGGGCGTTGTGCTGCTGCGCTCGGTGATCCTGTGTGCCGTGTTCGCGGGTATCGGGTTCGGCATATGCATGATCGTGCGGAAGTTCGTCCCGGAGGTATACCAGTTCCTCGCGATGATGGCGGGGATACGACAGGCGGCCGATGCCGGTGATCAGGAGATCGGCCTGACGGAAACGGGGACCGATGATAACGCCGGAGGGGAACCGTTCGCGGTTGAAGGCGGAGCGGAGGGCGTTGGGCCGGCCGCCGGGGCATCGCCGGGAGAGTTCACCGAGCTGGAAAAGGAGGGCCTGGCCCACTATTCCACCGCCTCCGGGGGGACCTCGGTGAATACCGGCAGCGGCAAGCTTGGCAAGCATATTCTGGAAAAAGAAAAGATGGCGAAATACGAGCCGAAGATCATGGCTCAGGCTGTTCGAACCATGATGAGCAAGGATAGAGAATAACATCCGGGAAACAGGTATGAATAATAATAAATTTAAAGAACTGGATGCAATCGGCGAAGACAAGCTGTGGGAAAAGTTCATCAAGTCGAGCGACCAGGAGATACGCGATTACTTCGTCGTCAAGTACGCGCCGCTGGTGAAATACGTTGCCGGCAAGATCTCGATGGGCATGCCGTCCAATATTGAGTTCGACGACCTGGTGTCCTACGGCATATTCGGCCTCATTGACGCGATTACCAAGTTCGATCCTGACCGGGGCATCAAATTCAAGACCTACGCCATGACCAGGATCAGGGGCGCCATCTTTGACGAGCTCCGGTCCATTGACTGGATCCCGCGCTCGATCCGGCAGAAAGCGAAGCAGGTCGAGCTGGTCATTTCCGAGCTTGAGAACAAGCTGGGGCGCACCGTCGAGGACGAGGAGATTGCGCGGGAGCTTGGCGTATCGACGGACGAATTCCAGGGGCTTCTCGCCAAACTGTCGGGCACCTCGATGCTCTCCCTCAATGACATCTGGTACCTGGGCGACGACAGCGACGAGCTTTCTATCCTTGAAACGCTCGAAGCCCCGGAAAACATGAATCCGGACGTTTTGATTGAAAAGCAGGAGATTCGCGATTATATTATAGATGCGATTAAACGGCTCCCGGACAAGGAGAAGAAGGTCATCGTGCTTTACTATTACGAGGACCTGACGCTGAAAGAGATCGGCGATGTCCTGGAGGTCACCGAGAGCAGGGTCTCGCAGCTCCATACCAAGGCGATCATGAGGCTGCGCGGCCGTCTCGGCCGTATCAAGTCGAATATCGTCGGGTAAGACCGGCGTGTGGCCGCCCCTTCCCCTGCTCTGATGGAAGGCCGGTCCGCCAGGTACGGAATATTCAGGAACACACAATGGGTAGTATTAAAGATTTTTTAAAGGGCATGGAGGTTGCGGACAACCGCGCGGCCGAGAGCGCCGTCGAGGTGTTCGCCGATTCCGTGCGGCAGGCTCTCGAGCTCGCTTCAAACGAGCTTGGCATTGACGTTACCCTGCTCGACTACCAGATCCTCGAGAAGGGGACCCGCGGTTTCCTGGGGATCGGCCGGTTGCCGTATCACGTGCTGGTCACGCCGCTGGTCGACGCGCGCGAGCACGGCGACCTGCTGGCCCTGGAGCGGAAACTGTCGAAAGAGCACGCCGCGGGTATCGCGAAGGCGGACGTCGACGGCTCGTTCCGCGTACGGGTCACCAGGTCCGGCATCTATCTCACCGTGAACCCGGCGAAAGGGAACGGAGCAGGCGTCACCCTCGACGAGGTGAACAATAAGTTCTACTCGATGAAGATCACCCCGTCGGACCCGGGAAAGATAGAGAAAGAGGTGGCCAAACCATCGGGCAAGCCGGTCAAAATCGGGTCGTGGACGGCCAACCCTGAAAATGACGGGACCATGAGCCTTGAGGTCACCGATGATGAAATGAAGGTATTCGTCCATTTTACGCCTCCCCGTTTTTCCGGCAGGCACATGGAGTACGAAGAGGTCATAGACGCCATGAAGAAGGCCGGCGTGAAGGTGGGGATACGGGAGAAAGAGATCCGGGAGTACCTGGAGAACATTGATTATACGATGCCGCTCCTGGCGGCAGAGGGCGTGCGGACCGTTAACGGCAAGGACGCCTATATCGAGTACAAGGTGCGGGTCGATACCAAGGGCGTTAACTTCGAGGAGGACGAGTCCGGCAAGGTCGACTTCCGGAACCTGGAGCTCCTGGAGAACGTGGTCGTTGGCCAGCTTCTGGCGGTGAAGATCCCCGCCGAGCAGGGAGTGCAGGGGCGCACGGTCACCAACAGGATCATCCCCGCGCGGTCCGGCAAGGACGTCAAGATACAGCACGGGAAGGGCACCATCCTGTCCGAGGACGGTACCGAGCTGACAGCGGAAATCAACGGCCAGGTCACCTTCAAGGCCGGCAGGATAAGCGTCGAGCCAATATACGTGGTAAACGGCGACGTGTCGCTTGAGACCGGGAACATCGTGTTCCTCGGCTCGGTCATAATCGCAGGCAACGTGCAGGACAACTTCGAGGTGAAGGCTGCCGGCAATATCGAGGTGCGCGGCACGGTGCAGAAGGCGTTCCTGGAGGCCGAGGGCGACATCATAGTCTTCCAGGGAATCATCGGGCGCGACGAGGCGAAGATCGAATCGACCGGCGGCAACGTTTACGCCAAGTTCATACAGAACGCGTCCGTGTTCGCCGAGACCGACGTCATTGTGCCCGAGGGCATCATGCACTCCAATGTCGATGCGGGGGGGCGCGTCTGCAGCCTGGGCAAGCGCGCCCGGATCGTCGGCGGCGTCATCCGCGCCGGCGACGAGGTCAACGCGCGCTTTCTCGGCGCCGATGTATCCACCAGGACGGAAGTGCGCGTCGGCATACACCCCAAGGTCCTGCAGCAGCTGTCGGACCTTACCGGCATGAAGGCAAAGATCGAAGAGGAACAGACGCATCTCAAGCTTGATCTGAGGACGCTTGAGACCCAGAAGCGGAACGCGGGCAACAGGCTTCCGGCCGAGAGGGAGAAGATGCTGAAAGACCTGCAGGCCCGAAACACGAAGCTGAACGAGCGAATGGAAGAGATCAAAGGCGAGCTGGACGAGGTCAATTCCTACATATCAATGATCGAGCACAAGGGGAGGGTCTGCGCCGAACAGACGGCATTCGGCGGCCTGGAGATATACATCAAAGATAAAACCTTTTTCCTGAAAGACCCTTACAATCACGTGAAATTCTCCCTCCAGGGCGACCAGATCAGGATCTCCGAGTATGAGCAGCCCGAGGGCATGGAATCGCGGATGATCATCAGCAGGCGGCGACGGTAGGCGCAGTATGGCCATACGACCGATAGACTTGCAGACGAACATGTCACAGGTCACCGAGGTTGGGAAGGACCAGCAGGCGCGCTCTGAGTCCATCGTGCAGCAGCAGCATGTTCTCGAGAAGGAGTCGGGCGAAAAGTCCCGCCTCGTGAACACCAAGCTGGATGAAACGAAGAAAGGCGAAAGCGCCGTCATCAGGGACCAGCAGAAAAAAGAGGGGAAACCGCAAGGAGGCGGCCCGGGCGAGGAGCAGGAAGCAACCGGCGAGCGGAAGCGTCGCAGCAAGGGGCGGAGCGTAGACGAGCGGATGGGTAACATTATTGATATTTTAAAGTAGCCGGTGCACCCTGTTATGCGACATAATCCCGGCCGGCGTTTTTCCGGCGAATAAAAAGGCGAGGATTCGATATGCAGTTTTTTTTCCTGTTGCTCTTCAATCTTTTTCTCGGCGCGGTGCTGTATCTGGTCATCAGCCTGAAGCTCGAGCGCTCGGCCACGGAATTCCGCACACGCAAGATGCGGAAGGAAATGGACGAGATGATCGGCGAGTTCAACGCCACCGCGGAACGGAACATCTCGCTGCTCGAGACAAAGATACGTGTCCTGCGGCTCCTCCTGGAGAAAGCGGGCGACATCAGGACCCTTGACCTGATCGCTGCCGGGGACGAGCCCGCACCGGTAGCGGAGATCTCCCGCGGGGAGCAGGCCCCCCGGGTGAATCCCGTTCGTCCGGACCAGCTGCCCGCTGCCGGAAAAACCATCGAAGCCCCTGACCTGTACTCGAAAAACAATGCGGGTGACTTCATAAAAAAAGGCTTGCTATTATTCGTTGAAAAAATTAGACATAGGCTTCGGACGGGCGGAACCGGCGCGATCGCCGGTGATGGAGATGCGTTCCGGTCCGAGCCGGCGGCAGCGGCTGACGGGTATCCCGGGCCGGCCGCGGACCGGAGACGACTCATCGAAAAGGACCTGAGCGGGATCGCCCGGGAAGAGGCCGTGACCGAGCCCGAGTGCGGTGTGGCTATCACCGAGGAAGAGATCATTGAGATCGTCACATCATCACCGGACCGGTACTCCATGGTTTCAGTTCTGAACGATCGGGGTTGCGCAATCGAGGATATTTCGAGGTATTCCGGCATACCGATCGGTGAAGTACGGCTGGTGCTGAACCTCAATGGTTCGCGTTGAAACCGGCACATAATTTTTTCAACTACCGGGGTAATCGCGGGTGGAACCCATTATCAAACGCCTCACCGAGGAGGAATTCAGCAAGTTTGCCAGGCTCATATACGATGAGAGCGGCATTTTCCTCAAGGACACCAAGATCACGCTCCTGTCCAACAGGCTGAGAAAACGCCTTCAGGCTCTGAACATAGCGGAATTTTCCGATTACTACAATTACCTCCAGTCGCTGCCGCCGCGTGACAAGGGAATCGAATACGAGAAGATGCTGGACGTCGTTTCGACGAACGAGACCTATTTTTTTCGAAACGAACGCCATTTCGAGGCCCTGAGCCAGGTATGTCTTCCGGAAATTGCCAAAATGAAAAAAAACCGGAAGCTCCGCATCTGGAGCGCGGCCTGCTCGACCGGCGAAGAGCCGTACACCATCGCAATCTGCGTAAAGGAGAACGACGCCCTGTTCGCCGGCTGGGACGTGGAGATCCTCGGGACAGACATCGCACCGTCAGTGCTGCAGTTCGCCGCCGTCGGCGAATACTCGGGCAGGAGGATCGAGAAAGTACCCCCGGAGATTTTAAAGAAGTATTTTACCCAGAAACCGGAGGACCAGCAGGTCTATCTCATACGGGAAGACGTGAAAAAAATGGTAAAGCTGAGCTACCATAATTTTTTTAAAAGCCCGTTTCCAAAAGATATTGACATAATTTTCTGCCGAAACGTTATGATCTACTTTGATAAAAAGCACCAGATTGATCTGGTAGCGAATTTTTACCAGTGCATTCTCGAACACGGCTACCTGTTCATCGGACACTCTGAAACCCTGCACTCCATTTCCGAGGATTTCAGCTATCGAAAAATACTCGAAGCGCCCGTTTACGTGCCTAACCCGAGGAGATGATGAATGGAATTTAACCTGATAAATGTCGGTATAGCCGACTTCGCAATTTCGAACTCGCCGGACATCCTGAGGACCATCCTCGGGTCCTGCGTCGGCGTCTGCCTGTACGACCCTGAGCTGAAAATCGGCGGGATGTGCCACATTATGCTTCCTACGATGAAGGACACCTCGAAGTCGATGAAGAAATACGCCGACTCTGCCATACCGATGATGCTCAAGGAGATGGAAGAGCGCGGTGCCCGCAGGAAGGCCGTCCTGGCAAAGATCACCGGCGGGGCAACCATGTTCACGCTGTCCGAGAACAGCATGATGGGAGAGATCGGCAACAACAATATCGCCCGGGTACGCGAGGTGCTGAAGGGGCTCGCCATTTCTCTGGCTGCCGAGGACACCGGCGGCAATTACGGCCGCACGATAGACTTTTACCTCGAGACGGGCATGGTGAAGATCAAGTCGATGGGCAGGCAGGAAAGGGTTATATAGGTACATCCATGGAAAGCATGACCGGTTACGCGTTTCTCGAGAAAAGCACTGACCAGTTCTCCTACTCGGTTGAGATCAAGTCGCTGAATTCGCGCTACCTCGAGATATACGTGAATGTTCCGAAGATCATCAAGAACGAGGAGAACGAGCTCCATGGCCTCCTCAAGCAGCGATTTTCCCGGGGCAAGCTTGAGCTCAATATCGACATCTTCGACTGGAATGTCGCCAAGCCGATTGCCATCAATGCGAACATGATCAAGAAATACTACCGCGAGCTCCGCCAGATCCATCGCGAGTGCGAGGCCGAGGAGCCCTTCCGGTTCGAATCGATCCTGACCCTGGACGGTGTAAGCCAGCGGGAGCGCTCGATGATATCGCGTGCGTCGCGAGCGGACATCTTTGCCGCGATCGGCCGGGTAATCGACAAGGCTATCGATATGCGCCACAAGGAGGGAGCCGCCATTCGTAAAGACCTGACGACGCTCGTGGCCGGGATTTCGAAGCATCTTGGCACGATCAAGTCGCTGGCAAAAAGCGTATCATCCGAAAAAAAGGAAGTGCTGAAAAAACGGATCGAGAACCTTGCCGGCTCGAAGGTCGACGATGTCCGTCTCTACACGGAGATCGCCATACTCTCCGACAAGCTCGATATCAACGAAGAGATCATCCGCTTCAGGGACCACATCAAGAAATTCGGAGCCCTGATGAAGAGCGGAGAACAGATCGGCAAGAAGCTGGATTTCATAGCGCAGGAGATGTTCCGCGAGGTCAATACGATCGGCTCGAAGTCCAGCAGCTCCGAAATAGCGCACCTCGTCGTCGACATAAAGAATCTTATTGAAATGATCCGCGAGCACTGCAGGAATGTCGTTTAACAGGCCGTAGTGCGGGGAAGGGTTCATGAAAACCACGCTTATTAACATTGGGTTCGGGAACGCGGTCGTGGCGGAGCGGGTGGTCGTCGTTATCACGCCGGCTTCCGCATCGGGCAAGCGGCTCCGCGAGGAGGCCAAGGAGAACAGCCTCCTTGTTGACGCAACGCACGGAAGGAAGACCCGCGCGATCATCGTGATGGACAGCAACCATATTATTTTGTCCGCCATGCAGCCTGAAACGATAGCGAACCGGTTGATGAATCTTGAAAGCGAATAGCCCGTCATTCGTCATCAGCGCCCCGTCGGGGGCCGGTAAAACGACATTGATAAACATGCTCCTGGCGTCTGATGACCGGTTCGGTTTTTCTATTTCCACCACGACAAGGCCCAGGCGGACCGGGGAAACCGAAGGTTCTAGCTATTATTTCACCGATGAGCCGGGTTTCAGGGAGCTGATAGACAGCGGCTCGTTCATCGAATGGGCGAAGGTCCATGGCAACTATTACGGAACCGCCAAAAAAGAGATTGACAGAATTCAGAACGCCGGGAAAATCCCGATATTCGACGTGGATGTCCAGGGCGCTAGGGCGATGAGAATCAGCCTGGTTGGCGCGGCTTATATCTTTATCGTGCCTCCCTCCCGGGAGGCGCTTGAGTCGAGACTTCGTAAAAGGAAGACCGATTCTGAGGAACAGATACAGATACGGCTGCGAAATGCCATCAGGGAACTGAGGGAATACGCGCTGTATGATTATATCGTCGTGAATGATGACCTCGACACCGCACTGAACCAGATACGGTCTATTATGACCGCAGAGCTGTGCAAGAAAGACCGAGTATCAGATATAATAACCGGCATACTGGAGGACGTACCGTGATTATACCGCTTGATAAATTGTTGAGATACAATACGAACAAATATATTTTCACCCGGGCGACGATGGAGGCCGTGGAGAAGATCGGGAATATAAAAAAATTCCCGGCCGACGAAACGAAGTGGAAGGTCGTCCCCCACGTACTGCGCCTGGTCCTGGGCGAAGACGTCAAATTCATCTATACGAAAGAGCCGGAAGACGACAAGGAGTGATTGCCGGAAGATCCGGGATCTGGAGCGCGGAGAACAGGTCATGACGGCAGGTGGTCGTGAACATTCACGGCACCTGGTTCTCATGGGACCCACCGCCGTCGGGAAAACCGCAGCGGCGCTGGAGCTTGCCGGGGACCGGTTCGAGATTGTCTCGGCGGATTCCGTCCAGGTGTATAAATACCTCGACGTCGGGAGCGGAAAGCCGGAGCGTGCCGATCGGGATCGCATACCGCACCACCTGATCGACATTGTCGAGCCCGATGTTTCCTTTACCGCCGGAGAGTTCTGCAGGGAAGCCGAAAAGGCCATCAACCTGATCGCGGCGCACAGCAGGCTGCCGATGATCGTGGGCGGGGCCGGGCTTTATATAGACGCGTACTTCCAGGGACTATCGGAGATCCCGGAGATAGCGCCCGGGGTGCGGGAGGCCATCCGGGTTGAGCTTGAAGACGGCGGCCTGCAGCGGCTCCATGACGAACTGGTGCTCGTCGACCCGGCTTTCGGAAACCGCATTCATCCAAATGACACGCAGCGGATACTCCGGGGGCTTGAAGTGTACCGCGCTACCGGACGTCCGCTCTCGAGCTATTATGCCGCAAAGCGGCGGTACGGTTCAGAAGACACGCTCTTCATCGGGCTGTACGAGGAACGGGCAGATCTGCGGAAGCGGATAAACGCGCGGGTCGACTCGATGTTCGGAAGGGGGTTCGTCGAGGAAGTCCGGTCGCTCCGGGAGCGGGGTTACGGGCCGGATCTCAACTCGATGCAGTCAATCGGTTATGCGGAGATCAACCGGTACATCGACGGGGCCGTCGGTCTCGACGAGACGATCCAGAGGATCAAGACTGCGACAGGACAGTACGCCAAGCGGCAGATGACCTGGTTCAGGAAAAACGAGCGGGTCGTCTGGGTCAGGGCCGGCGACATGGAAAACATGCGACTGCTGATTCAGCAATGGCTGGACGGCAGCGAAGCTTAAAATAAATAAAAAAACAGGCAGGTTAAATCGCCATGGCAGGACAGTTGTATAACTTGCAGGACCATTTTCTGAACACGGCCAGGAAGGAGAAAATCGAGATAAATGTTTTTCTCGTCAACGGCGTGCCGATTAAAGGCAGAGTATTGAGTTTCGATAACTTCACGATCCTGATGGAGGTGGAGAAGAAGCAGAACCTGATCTACAAGCACGCGATGTCCACCATCGTCCCGTCGCGTCCAATTCCCTACAAGGACGAGGAAGAAAAATAACTATATTACGGGTGCGCACACATGAAAAATTTTATCCTGAAAACCACGGTTGCTGTTATCATAGCCGGTATCGCGTATCTGCTCTTCTTCTCATTGGTAAAAATCGATGCAGGAATGATGTGCGTGGTTGAGGACCTTCGCGTGAAGAAGGCAGTCGCGATCGTGCGGCCTGTTGCAGGCGATTTCGGATTCGTATGGCAGGGCGCTCTACCCTGGTGGTTTGTCGTATCCGAGGTGCCGAAAAATCGCGTTGCCCGGTTCGATGCCAGGATTGTGGTCCCGGGTTTCGAAAGGCTCAGGGAGCGGTATTACCACCTCTGGGTCCCGCTGCGGGTTTCATACCGCATCGATACTTCCCGCTTTACCGGGGTACATCTGCTCAGCGACCGGGGGGCCGGCGCGGACGGCCTGGTGGAGAAGCTTGTTGAGCGCGGGCTCCAGCGCGAGCTTAACCAGTACCTGGCGCCGGTATACCGCCGTGATATGTTGGCGTCGCAGGCCGAACCGGCCCTCGCTGCAGCGGTAAAAGTCCTGGAAAAGGAGCTCAGCGACGAAGGGATGGTTATATCCGGTGCACGCTTGGCCGGCGCACTTTCCCTGCCCGAGATGCAGGTATATAACGAGGGGCTTGCCCATGCGACCGATCTACGTACGATTGACAAGAAGATCGAAACGGACCTTCTTGACGTCCGGAGCGTCATGGAGATGGACAGGATAAAAAACGAGCAATTTTATGGAAAGTTAAAAGAAATCTCGAAAATCATCGGCGCCAATCCCGACATTTTGAAATATATTTATATTGACAAAATGGCGGCCAATGTGAAGGTGATACTTTCGTCGGATAATTCAGGCCTTCCCGGCATGCTGGAGAAGGAAATGAAGCCGAAGAAGGGAAAGAGCAGGGAAATAGACAATCTCCGGTAACGGAGAGGACGGTTTTCCCTGACAATGCAGGATCGAGCCTGATGCAGGCGCTCAGCAATACAGGGGAAATACTCGAAAGGAGTGAATAAAGGAGCAGACTATGCCGTGCGGTAGAAAGAAAAAACGGAAAAAAATCGCAAACCACAAACGGAAAAAGCGTAAAAGAGCGAACCGTCATAAAAAGAAGTTATAATTCGGAATAAGGAGATTGGCCGGTTTCGACACTGACCAATCTCTTTTTTGTTTAACAGGTATCGCATGCCGAAGAAAAAGTCAGGGAATATCGTCCTCGAAGCGAACCAGCAGTCCTGGAAGAAACGGCCGTCCGAAATACGCGGATACCAGCGGACCTATTATATGAATTCCCCGGACGGCGACTACCTGAGAATCGATTATAATTTGAAGGAAAAGAAAGTCCGCCTTTACATTGAAGTCGAGAGCGAGGGGGGGAACGCCTACTACGCGGTAATCACCAACGGAAAGATTACAGCTGAGCGGAGCGTCTCAACCGGCAGGAGCTTCGGTTTTACCGAAAAGTTTGTTGAGCGTTCTGACTTGTTTTCAACGATGCCCAACCGGGAAGTGCTAAAGCTTGTCAGCGGCAATTACGGGATCCAGCGGGGAGGCAAGCAAAACGCCGCCGCGCAGGAACCGCCAAAGACCGAAAAGGAAAAGCTGATCCGCGAGACCAAGCGGCGGTATTTCAAGAAGGAATATCTTGCAGAAGGCGGGGCGGGTGGCGAACAGGGCGCCGGGCGCGTATTCCGGCGTCTGAATATTTTCGACCTCATTGACTTCGTCCTCGGCGTCCTTCTCGCCGGATCGGCATTTTTCTTCTTCAAGTACAGCTATATGGCCATGGGGGCCACGGCCGCTTTCTTCGGCATCATCATCGGTTTCGTCGACATGTTTTTCCGGGACCGGCCTCCAGTCTTCACAAAGGTGATTTTCTTCCTCCTGGCCGGCATCGCCTCGTATATATACGGGTATCTTTTCTAAATGGTTCCCCGGGCATCCGCACTATGCCATTTTTCCATAGAATATACATATTTTATACTTGAAATGTGGATTTGATTAATTACAGTATACATTATTCGGAGATTCGCGCTTTTTAACAGGCGGGTCCTGAAAGGCGTCTGCTTGAACTCTACGAAGAACGGGTAGCCCATTTATGGATAAAAAAGAAAACTACTTTTCCTCACTCCAGATCGTATGCTTCAGGATAGGAAGCGAGGAATACGGGATCGACATCCTCCAGGTGCAGGAGATCCTCAAGCTGCCGAAAGTGACCAAGCTGCCAAAGTCGAGGGCCTACATCATGGGCGTTATCGACCTGCGGGGCAAGGTGCTTCCCATCGTAGACCTGAGCAAGCGTTTCGGGATAGAGTCGGACAAGTCGACGGAAAACAGCCGGGCCATCGTCGTCAACATCGGCGGAAAGAAGGTCGGCCTCGGTATCGATTCCGTCAGCCACGTTTTTAAAGTGAACTCCAAGGACATAGAGCCGCCGCCCCCGGTGGTACGGGGCATTTCCGGCAAGTATATCGTCGGGATAGCGAAGATGGATGACGGGTTCGTCGTTGTCCTGGACATCAACCAGATGTTCACGAGCGATGAGCTGGTCGGTCTCCAGGCCTAGTACGCGGCTATCAGGATAGTCTCAATCTCGCTGGTATTGACGTCGCGGGGCGTGTTTTCCATGAACGGATAGGTGACCGCCAGGTCGGCGACCTCCCTGAAGATCGATTTCGGTATGTCGTAGTTTGAAAGACGCTGGGGTATGTCGATATCCGATTCGAGCTTCCGTATGGCTTCAACCGCCTTGATGGCGGCTTCAATAACGGTAATCTCCCTCACGTCTTCCCCCATTACTTTGGACATCTGCACATATTTTCCCGGCGATGACGTCAGGTTGAACTCCATGATGTGCGGGAGTATAATGCTCATGGCGCTTTCGATATCGAGGTCCGTTTTAGAGACCAGCGCCAGCGATATGCACAATGTGATGGACAGGGACGAGACGGCGAACGCGATCCCCGACATCACGGAAGCGGTGGCGAGATAGGTTCGCGGGGCGCTGTTCTGCGGCTCGCGGTAAGCGACCGGGACATTTCGAAAGATCATATCAATCGACTTGAGAGCGTAGGTATTGATAATGTCGTTGTTTTTCTTCGATATGACCGATTCCGCCGCGATGGCGAGCGTGCCGATTGCCCCTTTCAATATTTTTTCCTCGGGGCAGAAGAGCGTGACAGCCGGGTCCACGATCGTCGCGGCCGGGTACAGGTCGGGGTTGTGGAAAATTTTCTTCGTCAGGTTGTGCACTTCCTCAAGGTAGAACATCGGCGCGATCTCGAAGCCGAACATGGGACTGCCGGGAATCGTGATGAAATTCAGGGGCGGGCTCGGGATCTTCTGGCCGGTGAACAGGTCGTTGCAGAACAGGTAGTTGGTCGCCAGTATCGCTAGCGCCTTGGCGGCGTTGATAGAATCAATGCTTCCGAAGCCGATAATAAGATCGCAGTTGGTTTTTTTGATATAGGCCGCCGCTGCATCGATCTCTTCCGTGTTGGGCGGATAGGGGACTTCGTCATACACGATGCATCCGATATCGGCGTCCTTGAGCTGGCGTGAAATGATCTCGATCGCGCTGCCGTATACCTCGAAATCGTTCGCAGTAGTTACGAGAATGACCCGTGATCCAAAGCGAGGGACGATTTTACCGATCTCTTTTAAAATATCCTGCCTGATGTAAATCTGGCTGGGAAGGTGGAAATCTGGTCTTATGTCTGTCGTCACGGTTTGTTCCGTTCCAATTCTAACCGGGCGCCGCCTGTCATTACTTCCTGCGCCCTGGCGCATGCATAAAAAAAGCGGACATATTGGCAGTATCTCCGCTTTTCATCGATTCATGATCGGGTTGGTCCCGGGCTACTTTCTCATTAGAAAGGTGGCTATCTTGTCGGCAACCATGTCGAGCATTTTGGGATCGTCAAAATTATACGTCCCGTTAGCTATCTGGTCCTTGATCTCCTGGATGCGGTCCGCCCTGATATCGGGCGAGTCTTTGACCAGCTGCGCTACCTTGGACGCATCGGCCGCTTTCTTACCCTCGGAAGAAATCTCTATTGAATCCTTCTTCTTGGTCTCTTTCGCGGATGCTACAGGATTCGATTTCTTCGGTTCGATGATATTGTTTATGTTGCCAATCTTATCAATAACCATTTTATTAACCCTTATTCAATCTAGTAATACTATCGGCAGATTTTGTCAATTCTTTAATAAAAATGTACAAAAAGCGGCATAAAATTCAATAAAATGTATGAAAAACGCATATTGTGCAGTATATTCCCGCTCTATCCTCCATGAACTTGTTACGTCGTTATAAATCAAACTCTAGAGAAAGAAGATAATCATTATTGTGGGGCATTTCAATAGTGCATGCAGGTTCAGGAGAGCATCATTATTCATCTTCCGGGATATCCGGTTCCACCGGGTCATCGTTGAGTATTGCAACGGCAAATTCGCCTTTTTCCTTGATCGATTCAATCCGCTCCAGTAATCCGGTCGCGGTATCGGAAATGAATTCTTCGTGGAATTTGGTCATCTCCCTGCCGATGAGGACCCGGTTTTCAGGAAATACTTCCGCAATGGCATGCAGAAGCTTCCTGATCCGGTAGGGCGATTCGTACAGGATGATAAGCCCGCCGAATGATCGCAGTTCATGAAGCTCTTTTTTACGCCGTCCATCTTTCTTGCTGAGGAATCCGGCAAAAAGCAGCCGCCTCCCATGGTATCCTGACACTGAAGCCAGCGCAGCGAGTGCCGAAGCTCCCGGCACCGGGCAGACGGGGACGGAGTGTTCGCGGGCAGCAGCGACGAGCTTGCTGCCGGGATCGGAGATTCCCGGTGTGCCGGAATCGGTGACATAGGCGATGGATTTTCCCGCCATCAGGATGCCGATCGCTCCGTCTATCCTGTGCTGGGGCGAATGGGCGTGAAGGGACTGCGTGGGAGCGGTAATGCCGTAGTGAGTGAGAAGCTTACGGGTCTGCCGGGTGTCTTCGCAGAAGACGGACTCGACCTCGTTTTTTAATATGGATATGGCGCGGATGGTCATGTCATCCATGTTGCCGATGGGTGTTGCAATGACGTAGAGTGTACCTGTTCCCATGTGCTTTATATTCACTGTGCCGCGTCATTTGTAAATTAGTTTATGGGTTCGCCGGTAAAAATAATGGCTTCATGACTGGAAAAGGCGATTCGCATGGCCGGGGTTTGCTTTCCTGTTAACAGTGTATTAATTCAACCGATTCAATAAAATACTTGAAAAAATACCGCTAATTACATTGTATTTGATCGAGTATCATGCCTGCGCGCCACTATAGTATAAAAAGAGACACCCGCGCGCTTTTAATATTTATGTGATTTTACAAGGCGCAATGCTGAATCAACCATTTAGGAGAGTCGTATTATGAATTTTGACGATATTAAAAGTGTGTTCTCCCGTGAAAAAATTACCAGGGATTTTCTGGTCACGCTGATCAGCCTTATCTGCGGGATCATCCTGTTTGTCGGCTGTATGCTTCTCGGAAAAATACCGGGCAAGGGCACTGGTGTTTTTTTTCTTCTGCAGAACCTCGGGTATTTTTTTCTGTTTAGCAGTTTTTTTATTGGTTATGCCGCCATACACCGCGGGAATGTTTTCCGGGAGGAGAAAACGATAAAACCGATTATTCTTGAAACGGGGAAAAAAGCCCATGTCATCGTGGGGATTCTCCTGGGCTCCCTGCTTGCAGTTTTTATCACTGCGCTGGTCGAGCTTATTCCTGTTTTTCTGGGATATATACCCTATGCCGGTCCGGTTATCGTGGCGCTCCTGTCGGTCCCATTCTTTATCATAAATTTTGCGATCATCCTGGCCGTCGCGCTGATCTGGATCGTCGCACCGCCCATGGTTGCCGAGGGTACTCCGCTGAAAAAGCTGCCGCTTGATTTATTCTCCCTGGCCAGGCGGCGGGGGCTGGTCATTCTTGCATATGCCGCGATCATCATCGCGGTAACGGGCATCCTGTTCATGCCGCTGCTGATGGCGGTCCGCTACTCGGCCGGCATAACGAGGGCAGTCGAGTGGAACATCGCGCCCGCTTACCCGCAGATCTTCAAGTCTATCATGCGTCCTTCTTATATTACCGATATCATAACGAAGATCGCGCCCCATACCGATCCGATCGCCGTGCTCCAGGAATACGGCAGCAATATTTTCAATTATATGGAGATGCTTGGCAATCTGTTAAAGGTCCTCTACGGTATCATGATGGCGGCAATAGTCGCCTTCGTTGGAGCGGTCTTTTCCAACCTGATGTCCCTCGCGTATATCCGGGTCAAAAAGGATGTGCTGAAATGACGGGAAGCAAACTGCGGCCCGGGATGCAACAATAAAACTGACACATCAGTTTTATTGTTGACAAACAAGCCCGGGCTGTTTTTTCTGCTGTTGACCGGCGCGGCTGCACCCGGGGCCATGTCCGATAAATGCATAGCATCGGGGTGAACCATGAGAGTAATGTTCTTGTTCTTTTCCGCGTTTTTACTGGCCGCTCCCGCTTCTCTGAGCGCCCTGGACAGCATACCGGTCGATGCTTCATTCAGCAAGAAAACGATAGGCACATTCATCGAGTATCTCGAAGACAGCGGAAAAAAGCTTTCCATAGATGACGTTACGTCCATGGACGGGTGGAAGCGGTCAGCGGCAGAATCCATTAATTTCGGGTTTACCGAATCGGCTTACTGGTTCCGTTTTGCGATAAACAACGGGACCGGAGGCCCGCTTAACCACTTTTTTGAGCTGACCTACCCCCTGATGAACTACGTTGACCTGTATGTGCCTTCTGAAAAAGGGTATGCCCCCCCCATACGGACCGGTAACAAGTATCCCTTCTACCATCGCGAGATAGAGGACAAGAATTTCATTTTCCACCTGAAAAACAGTCCCGGGACCAGCGTTTACTATCTTCGAATAGAAACTGCAAGCTCGATGAATTTTATCCCCATCCTGATGACGCAGAAAGCGTACTTCAAAAGCCAGCAGACGCAGCTGCCACTGGTCTGGATTTACTACGGTCTCATGATGATTATGATGGTATACAATCTTTTTATTTTCTTTGCAAGCCGGGACCGGAGCTATGCCCTGTACGTGATCTTCATCCTTATGTACATCTTGTTCCAGATGACCCTGAACGGGTATTCTTTCCAGTACCTGTGGCCGGATGCGACCTGGTGGGCCTGCAATGCTCTCCCGTTTTTCATGTGCATGGCGATTTTTTTCGCGGCGGTGTTCATCCGCGATGTGATCGAGTCGCGGCACCTGTTGAGAAATCTCGATAACATATATTTGTTCTTCATATTGCCGGTGTCCTTTGCGTGGGGCATCGCCAGCCTGCTGGTGAAATATTCCCTGGCCATACGCGTGGCGACCGTCATCATAGGCCTGCTCGCGGCGCTCCAGTTTGTGATGATCATGGCGGCGATGATCAAGAAGTCGCGCGCCGCATGCTTTATCGCGCTCGGCTTCGGAGGCCTGGTGCTCGGGATCATGCTCTATGTCCTGAAAACGTTCGGGGTGCTGCCGGAGATGTTTATCACCGAGTGGGGGATACAGATCGGATCCTCCCTCATGGTCGTGTTCATGTCGCTGGGCCTCGCGGACAAGATCAACGTCATGAGAAGGGAGCTCAAGACCCTGCTTACGGAGCAGCAGGAGAGCGAGCGCGTGGCCGTGGAGCGCGCGGCGTACCTCGAAGGGGTGGTCCAGACGGCGACCGTCCTCACGGAAGAGTCCCTCAGGGCGAGCGACCAGCTGCAAAAGATTACAGACCGGTTTTCCGACCTCTCCATGGAGCAGGCGTCGACAAGCGAGGAAATGTCTTCAACCTTCGAGGAGCTGTCAGCTACGGTTGAAACGATTTACCAGTCCACGATGCGTCAGAAGGACGAGGGCGAGAAGTCGAAGACGCTGGTCGAGGACCTCAACATTGCGCAGAAAGGGCTCATCCAGGAAAGCCAGAAGGTTGAAGAGACCATCCGGAAGATACTGGAGTCGACCGGCAGCACGGCGGACAGCCTCCAGAAGATGACCGACACGATGCACGTAATCAACGCAGGCGGAAAGGAGATCACCACGTTCATCGCCATGATAGACGACATCTCGGACCGTATCAATTTATTAAGCCTGAACGCAGCGATCGAAGCGGCCCGTGCGGGCGAGTACGGGCGGGGCTTTGCCGTTGTTGCGGACGAGATCGGGA
>Ga0116149_1000709_pt1 | contig 43216 bp, 33 predicted proteins | sample AD_UKC057_MetaG_FD_89787 | JGI IMG/M metagenome (GOLD analysis project Ga0116149, IMG submission 89787) | Active sludge microbial communities of municipal wastewater-treating anaerobic digesters from USA - AD_UKC057_MetaG | ecosystem: Engineered > Bioreactor > Anaerobic > Digestate | place: USA...
AAACAAAATATAAATGTACGCATCCTCCCCATCCCGCAGTTTGGCCCGATACAGCATGTCCGAAACATATTTGCGCAATTCCTCATTCACGAATGTTTCGTCGGTGTTCTCGAATGTCCCCGGCATCAGGTGCGCCGCGATCTCTGGAAGGTTGCTGAAAACAATGTCCTCCACTGTTTCCCGTTTCGAGAAGGCGCTGCGGAAAAATCGATCATGGGGTTGGATCGGTTCCGTCATTTCCTCTCCGAATCCGCCGGTTCCATCATCTGGCGAAGTTCGTGCAGGAACTGGTTGATATCTTTAAATTGCCGATAGACCGATGCGAACCGGACATAGGCCACCTGATCCAGTTCATGCAGAAGGCGCATGACCTCTTCACCGATTACCGAGGTAGGAACCTCACGCTCATTCAGCCGAAACAACGTTCGCTCGACCGCCAACCCAAGTTCTTCAATCTGCTGTTCCGAGATGGGCCGTTTCTGACAGGCGGTACGGATCCCCTTGATGATCTTATCCCGACTGTACAGTTCGCGACGTTCATCCCGCTTGATAACCATCAGGCGAATTTCTTCGATCCGTTCATAAGTTGTAAACCGTTTCTGACAGGAAAGGCACTTGCGACGGCGACGGATTATCTCGCCCTCATTCATATTTCGCGAATCCACCACCTGGTCATCGTTGGAGCCGCAATAGGGGCATTTCATGGTTCTATTCTCCAGTCCGACGCTCCGGTTCTTATATGCCGGCGATGAGTCTACAAGAGGAAAGGGATTATGACCAGTCGGGAGCGATCCGATTATTTGCCTGCGGGTTGACGACCGTTCGCGTAGGAATACTGAAATCGTTCCCCTGTATTCGGGTCGATAAATCGAACCATTTCGCCACGGCTCAAGAGTTCCTGGATGCACCGGTTGACCGGCACAGCACGGACCCCGTGCATCCAATAGGTGTCCACCGGATTTTTACTCCCTTCCTGTTCGATTTGCTGTTGACGAGCCTCCAGACTCGTAACGATTCCGATCACTCCGCCGTCCTCCCAGCGGAAAACCGGCCCTCCGCTATATCCAGAGAATCCGACAAGATCAAGAAAATAGAACGATTCCATCTCATTATAGTACGAGATCGCACTGACAATTCCTTTACGGACATAGGGACGAATGATGGAGACTCTCTTCGGAAAGGTTTGCAGAATCTCCTGAAGCGTGGCGTACACACCAACCTCATCACCCGGATAAATCCCATTCGTGAGATTGAGGGTATTGTCGGGGGCCATGGTGTAATTATACCCGAACGCGACCGGGTGCAATTGCGGAGGAACACGACCCACCTTCAGAAGAGCCATCCCGATGCTCTGATCAATGTTCGGCTGATAAATCGGCCCCTCGATAACCGGGAGTTCCGTGACCTTGTTGGGACCGATAAATGCCAGCACGGAGAACGTAGCTCCTTCCGGATTGGAGGCCAGAACATGTTCCAGGGTGAGAATCCAGCCGGTGTTGGTCGCCAGGAATCCGGTTCCCATGTGGCGAAACATGGCTGGTGAACCCGGCGGATTGTCCGGCTCCCAACTGACAAACCCGACCAGGGACGCGCCAACCTCGACCGCAGGGACTGGGTGATGGGATCGTTCCGGGCCGTCTTCTCCTTCGGCTGTCCCGTGCAGTGCCTCGATCGGCAGCAAAGTAACCAGCAATAGAATATATGGCCGGTACACCCGAAAAAGTCCCTTTCTTTCATTTTCTGCTGACCTACCCCGGATTCCTCGCGGCAGCCATTTTTAAAGGTCACCTCTTATGGAATAAAGTTGAAATAGAACTTTATCCTGTGCCAGGCAGGTGACTGTATGAGAACAGAGTGTACAGGGACGTTGTTCGATTTTCAACCATTGGAGAAACCGGAACTGGTGGCCTTGTTTGACGAGGGAAGGATCACATCGGACGCAGGCGGGCTGCTGTTGCGGGAAGAGGAACAGCGGTGTGGGATTCTCCGGCAGTTCAGCGGGTGTTTTCGGGATTCACGGGATGCGGAACGGATTGAACACACGGTGGCGGAGTGGGTGGCGCGGATCGTGGAGCGGGTCCGAGCAAGGTGGCCGAAAGTAGAGATTGCGATACAGGGGGATGCGGGATTTTGCCGGGAATCTATCGGGTCTCCTGTCAACCCCCACCTGACCTCCCCCGATCTTCGGGGGAGGTAAAACACGCCTCTTGTCATGGCGGCTCATACCGGAATTCCGTCCGCGCATATTGCCCGCAGGGGCGCACGGTTGTGCGCCCTTGCGAATTCACGGCAGAATGCCTGTTCCGATATTAGTATAAGGACCAGTCGGAGACGGCGGTTCCATCAAACGGTAACGGCAACCCGCTCTTGCCGGTTCGTACACTCGACAAGCTGCCGCCGAAATAACTGAACCAGGTTGCACCCATCGCGGCTATATACAGAATGTCCGATTGCTCGCCGCGCCCGAATGCCAGATCCGTCGGGCCGGAGAACCCCCAGGCGAATTTCTGCATCGTGCCATCGGGGCGAACCCGCCAAATCCAGCCTTGACTACCATCCGCTACATACAGATTGCCCTCCATGTCTACCGCAATGGAGTCCAGTTCATTCGCGAAGGGTTCAACCACTTGCCTTAAAGCCCCATCCCGGCTCAGTCGAAATATCGTGCCGTTACCGGCGTCATTGGATGTTATGAACAGGTCGCCGCTCGGGCCGAACGCGGCGTCGAATGGATTCCGAACTCCCCCCGTCAGGACTGTACAATCCCCGTTCGGCTCGATTCTGATAATTTCATCGCTACCGATCAAGCAGACAACGGGGCGGTTTTCGGCATCGAATGTAATACTCACCGGAAAATCCAACCCCGATGCCACAGTTTCTGTTGCTCCGTGGATGTCGTATCGAACGATCTCTCCGGTTTTGGCGTTTGAAAGATACAGATCGCCGTTATGATCGAACGCCAGAGCGTTCGGACCAAGCAATCCGCCACTTGTGGCAATGCCGGAGGCAAAGACCTGATAATTACCCGAACTGTCGAATTCCAGAATCCTTCCTTGCAGTGCGTCGATGGCCAACACTTCACCGGTTTCGCGCACGGCGAGGCCGAACGGCATACCCAGATCACTCGCAATGGCTACCGGCGAGGGAATAATTAACGGATCGGTGCGATTGGGTATATCCGCGTCATCCTGCAAGTACAGGAAGAAAATATCTCTCGTTTGCGAAGGGACATTGAATGTCGTGTCCGATAAGGGAGACAAGACTGCGTTTTGCTTCTCGCCTGTCCGGTCGAGTACAAGGTCGGCGTGGACCGGCCAGGTGTCATCCGCCACTTCACTGCTTGTTATTGTAATGACTGCCTGTCCGGATTCGTGACGGAATTGAAGCCCCTGGTAGGCAAATCGAGGCGCTTCCAGGTCAAAACCGGTTCCTTCTGTGACGGAGAGGATGTACGCGCCGGTTGCGGCGGTTGCATCCGGCAAGAGCGGTGAAGCCGGCAGCTCGATGGTGTGTTTTCCGGTCTGCGAGAGGTATGCGCCGCTAATGAGAGATCCTTCCACGCTGACGGCGTTATCGTTCTCAGCAATCAGCTGCCCTGACGGACCTTTCAATCGAACCAGCGGATCGAGCGGGAGTGTCCGCGAAGTATCGGGCCAGGCCCACACAGACACGCGCTCGCCGGACCGTCCGTCAAATGTAAAGGTATCGATGTCCCCCGCCGGACCGAGAATCCCTTCGATGTCCTGTTGAGTCGATATCGCGCGGTTGTCTTGCTCGTCCTGTTCCAAATGTGTTCGCACGAGATACTCCCCAGTTTCTTCGTCGCGCGCCCCCAGCACGATGAACACATTTAAACCGTCGGCGACAGGTGTATACCCGCGAATCCGGGCAATGCCGGTGGTTGGATCGGCTTCCTGGATTGTGACCAGCCGTCGCCAGATATCGAAGAGAATAAACGTCGGTTTGAAACCATCCGTAATACTCTTAATTTCTACCGAGACGGTATCATCAGGAGTCAGTTCAAGAAAATAAGCCTGGGACTGCCCCTGGACAGCGATCACATCGGGAAATTCATCTTCCGGCGCAACATCCCAGACGGATTGCACGGTCAGCTCGTAGGGACCGACCGACTCCCAGAAAGACCCTTGAACCACAATGAAATACCAGCCGGTGTAGTCCGGTCGGAACAGCACACATGGAGAGGTATCAAGAAAATCGTCGTTGACTCCCAGTGTAACCCATTCGTAGGTATAAACTTTCAGGTATCCGTCCAGGACATCATGGGGCGTCCGCAGCGTCACCCAAACCGGCGATTTGCTTTGAGAGAGTTTGATTGCGTAGATATCATAATCCCCTTCAAGCCCGATCAGGCCGGAGAACGGACTATCTCGTGTAATGATGGTCCCATCCTGTTCATCCGAGGGGAACTCCCGTGTTTCCAACGTGAAGGTTGCCCGAGAAACGCCCGAAGGAAAACTACTTTCAATGCGTATCCGTATACTGGAGCTCGACGGCAACAAGATGGGCAGATAAGCCCCATAAAACTCCGGAAAATTGATACCCTCATTTCTTCCCAGGAGGTTGTTGAAATAATCAAAAACTTTTAGCGTGAGATAAACATCTCGGTTGGGAGCCTCGCAGATGATGGAAAGATACGTTCCTCCTGTTCCGGAGATGACAAAATCCGCTGTCGCCTGCTCCGGTGTCAGGGTACCTTCGACCAATTGTCCGATTTGAATCCTTGTTTGTGCGTGAACCGGCAGTGCCACCGATACGACAAAAAGAAGAAGCGCGATGGATGGTTTGACAGAAACTCGATACATCCGGAAACCTCCATGCCTATTGTTGCACGCCAATGGCTCCAAAGCCTCATTCCATTTTACCACAAGATTTGTGATAGGATATCCTATTCGGAAAGAGCGGGAACCCGGATAAACAGTTCCCTTGGCTCTCTGTTCTTCTCTGGTGTCTAATAGGAAACAACCCGGACAAAACGGGGCCATTGGATGAAGTCTGCCGGCTCCAGTCCTTTTCTGATAATATTGTATATATCCAGCATAAGTCCATAAGAACCAAAGCCGAAAGGAATTGAGATAATGACTGTTTGTTTGCAACATGAGCGGCCCGGTTTCAGCCGTGTGCTTTTTCCCCTGACACTGGTGGAACGCACTTTGACGAGGGGGGTTCAAACGGCATGTCGTCGGGAAGGGCGTCTGAAAGCAAAGCCGGGGGTGATCTCGCTAAAAGAGTTCTTCGGTGGGGCAATGGATAAGACTCTGGGCAAGCTCGCGGAGCCGGTTCGGACCCGTGTCGGCGCTTCCCTGCCGGACAGGGAGCAGTGGGCCGGTCTCTCGGTTTGCGCGATGGAGGAGCACGATGCGGTGGCGGATCTGTTGATCTCGCGTTGGAACGGTCAATCTCCGATTCTTCGGTTGGGAGTGGAGGGGATTCGTCGGCTGGCCCAGGGTTCTTCTCATGGTGCGGCCCTGCTGGTCGGTCTGGGGGTGGTGTTCTGTCTGGAGGTACTTCGCGGGAAAACCGAGCGGGATTCGCTGATTGCCTGTCTGGATTTGATGGATACATGGCCGCAGGGGAGCCGGAAGGAGGTTTTTGAGGCTCTTTCGTCCAAGGATGTCGATGCGGCCGGAGTATTCGAACGCTTTTTACGCAACGGCCTTGCAGTCGGTATTGAAGAACGTCGGCGCCTTGCTGCCTGGGTCCTGGCACGTACTCAAATTGAATTGCCTTATGATGGCGATAGAGTCCGGCGCGCTCTTCAGAATATCACCGACATTGCCCAGCTGCGTCAGCAGGTTTATTCCATCATCAATGAGACCTTTCAGGCCGATTTGGATACTGAGAATGCGCGTCGAATCGCGGAATGGTGTCGGGAAGAAGGTGTCCGGCTGGTGGGGGGGCGGTTCAGTCGGGCATTTTACCTGGAGGCTATGCTGGCGGCGAGCGCCAAGGTTTTCGACACGCGAATCCTGCAATCGAGTATTGAGGAGCTGGACCGCTGTGTGCGCGAGGCCCGTTTGAATTTTCTTACGGAGGACCTGCGCGATCTCAGCACGGTTATGCAGGATCTGGGAGGAGAGAAGCAGGCCATTGTCAATCTTCTTGGCGAACGGCTTATCTCGGAAGCCCAGATCGACGGGGCGATCAACAATTTTCTCAAAGCCTTGCGGTCCGTTGAACAACGCATTCAGAAGGTGGTAGACGATTTGCAGAGGCAACATCGGGACGCCATTCTCGAAGAGCGTCGCAGGGAAAGCGGTGTCAGTCCGACATGGCGGAAATTCCAGTCCGACCGCGCCGAGATTGTCTACCAATGTGACCGGGTGCGTTACCAGCTGATGCGCATTGAGGAAGCCGTGGCGGCGGCCCCGAAATACGATCCTGCGTTTGTCATTTTTCTTCAGCGTCTTTTCCCGCTCGATGCAATCAACCTCGGCACGGTGAATGAATTTGTCGATCCGTTTTTCGGCGAGGATGAACATGTCCGGCAGTTGATCTGTGATTGCGGTCATCGGATGTATATCACGCCGAACCTGGCGGCATGGCTTCAACATTGCGAGGACTGGGTGGAGGCGCTCCCTGCTTATGCGAGTTACACGATCACCCCGCGCCCCGGGAGCGGATACGATATCAAGCCGTATGTGCAGCGCGGCATACTGGAGGACATGTTCCGCCGTCACGCGGAACATTGGGCGTTGAATATCGAAGAAGTTATGAAGTCCGAAAATGTGGCGATTGCGCGGGAACTGCTGGTGGAACGTGAGGGCTGGATGGGGCGAGCCGAGGCGCTTGCCGTTGAGAAGAACGAACCGATTGAAGAAGGGATTCGCCACCTGCCTCAACTGTTTGAACAGCGAGACCTTGTCGCCGGATTGGCGCTGCTGATCGAACAATTTGAGCAGGAACAGGCCGAGAATCTGGCGAAACGCATGGAAGCAGACGAGTCAACACGACTGGAGGCGCTGGGTTCCCTGCTGAAATCGACCGACAATCCGATTAGGAAAGCCCTTGACACAACGGATCTGTCCGAGGCCGTTTCCCTGCAATTGAAACAGTCCGGCGGACAGGAGCGACTGGATCTCTATCGGAATATCGCTGTTGCCAGACGTCGGAACTTGCCGAACCTTCATGTCCTGACCACTCTGGGTCCCGGCGAAACGGACACGCATATCCGAAACTGGCTGGAAGAATCGATGGCTCTGTTCAATGTCACGCGCACGCGGGGGCTTGAAGACAAGGTGCAGGAGCGGATTGAGGAATACGAGTCTCGGGTCCTTTCAGCGGCGCGCATCCTTGTCCATGAAATGGATTTGCAGGGTGATTTGTTCACGGTGATGGAGGAAGAGGGGCTGGACCCCGAAAATCCGAAAGATTGCGATGTCGCTCTTCTTAAGGTTGTTTTGTCGTACCCGGAAGTCGGGCGTGAGGTTGCGCTTCTGGCGGCGCTTGCGGAAGGAAAGGGGGAACTCGACAGCCTTGCCCGCGAGCAAACACTGCCGTCTATCTCCGAATACTGCTCGAAGCATCCCGAATTGGAGAAGAATGCCGTGGCGCGGGTTGTTGCTGAAAATGCTCTGGAGTCTGCCGTCCGGGAATCAAAGAAGAGCGCGAAAGCGTTTGTCGATGCGAATCCCGATTGGAGACGGGAAAAGGAAAGCCATATCTATGCGGAAGCGCGGCGGAAATTGGTCGAGGAACTCGGCTTGCAGAGTGAAGCGGCCGCCTATCTGAAACGACGCCTGCGCAATATGCATGCCCTGCTCTATGCACGCCGCGAGGTGATCGCCGAGGCGGGACGAACCGCCGATCTCGACGATCCCCGATTCCGTTACGAAGCTACCGGCCCATATAAACGATATAATCTCCTTTACACTCCAAGCCGTGTGGACCTGGGGGCACAGGAGGTGCATTCGGTTCAGAACGTGCCGAAATGGGTAGGCGGGGTAGATGTCAACGCCGCGAACAGCGGTCGTTCGTTCTATGGCCTGTACAACATGGCGGGTGTGACCGCTGTGGATTCACCCCGACTTGCGGAATTCCTGAAAGTCGGCGAGAACTTTTTCTCGCGCGGGGGGGTCTTTTATCTGTCCCTGACAGCCGGAGTGAATATCGATGTTCTTGGGATCGGCGATTTTGAGTTTTTCCGGGATCAATGGAACATGCGCGGTGACCGCATGGTTTTACCGACCGGCGAGACGTATGGCGGGTTCTGTGTGCCGAAAGAGTTTTCGTTACTTTACGCGATTATTGTGGCCGCGTTGCGCCCCAGTACGGCAGAGGATGTCTACGATTCGTTCGGCATACCGAAGGAAATCCGAGCCGATCTGACGAAAGATTTAAGGGGCGCGCTGAGACTCTGGACGGAATGCGACTCCATTCTGGAATGGGAACAGAAAGCCCGCGCATTTCTGAAGCCGCGAATCCTCGAATATGTAACAGTAACCGAGGGAAAAGGATTCCTTGCCCGGCTCCCTCGCCTGGCCTCCATTTTCGAGCAGCTCGGAGTAATGGGCCGTGACGGCGATGAGGAACGTGAAATCCAATATGCCTTTACGGATTGGGTGAACAAGAAAGCGCAGGGGCTGGAAGAAATCAACCGATCCGGCCCATTCCGGAAGGTGCATCTGATCCGACGTCTTCTGAGAGCCGCACGGAATCGCAATCCGCAGGTGGCTGCGGAAGAGGACTGTATTGGTGTAATCGGGGCCTCATACAAAGAAAGCGAACGAATTGCAGGAAAGGAAATCCCCATTACCGATGTGCGGTTCAGCGCAGGTGCGCGAAAACTAGCCATCTATTCCGGCCTGTCTGAAAAACAGCTCCTGTTGGATTTGGACCCGGATGGGCGAGAGTTAGCGCGACGGATGATCCGGGATGTGAAATCGCCTGCCGATCTTCGTCTGGTCGGACGTTGCACCGGTTCGGACCTTCTTAATTATGTGCCGGCCTCCGGTCTGGAACCCGCTAAAGACGAAGTGATTGACATCCTGTATCAAGCCGGACTGGACGACAATATGATTCGCTGCAATTGCGATGTCTATGGCGGGGACCTGAAGCGATGGGTGGGAGTAAAGGATCTTCCTGAAGCGGAACGAAAGACCTTGATAGAGAAATTTGGCGCACAGATTCATCTGGTCGTTATTGATCGGCGCGGTCCCTTCCGCACGTATCGCGAGGCGTTACAGGGAGCGGACTTTGTCGATCTGGGGATTCCCGATCCCGAACTGCTCGATCTGATCGACGATCTCCCGCGATTCATTGCGTACCTTCGCCGGGGCCGGCCGCACAGCGCCCTGGTATTTGCGGACGGCACATCCGGCGGTCGCCGCCGCGCGTTCTCATACCGTTATGCCTCCAGTGAGCGCAAAGTAAAGGAACTGCTCGCGCTGGAGCCGAATGCGGTTTATGGCTCACTGGGCCTGGGCGATGAAACCATCGAGACTTGGCGACGCGAAATGGAAAAGGACCGGGACCGGGCCGTTACGCTTCTGGATGCGTTGAAAGAAGGGGATACGCTGAAAGCGACGGCTATTTTCGACCGGATTTCAGACCGGATGATCCGGCATCGACGCGCCGAGCGGGCCGCACAGGATGAAATTACCGCCCGGCAGATGCACTGTTCCAAACGAGTTCAGCATTCCTACCACCTGGCCTCCCAGGCGATGAGCCTGATCAAACGCGGCTTGAAACTTGGCCATCTCGATTTTGGAACCTGGTTGATCCTGGGCGGGGTGTATGCGATTAACGGCAAACTGGAAGCGCATGACATTACGACTCGCCGAAAGGAGTTCGAGAGCCTGATTGCCGAATCGGGAGCGGAACACGGAGGCTTGGCGGGCCTGCCGCAAAATATGGTAGATGATGTGGTTGTTTCTTTTGTCCGACCGATTTATATCATGCCGGAGGTTTCGGAGTATCGAGAGGTCTCGACCGGCATTGAAGGCTCGCTGAAGGCGGCCGAAGAACAGGTGAGCCGTCTTGCCGCGCGTGCCGCGCGGCGTAAACAGGCCGAATTAGCCGATCGTCAGCGCAAACAACGCCGCGCGTTTCTCGCGGAATCTCCCGCCGGGGACTTCCGCACGCTATATGATACCGCCGCCGCTTTTCTTGGTGACGGGACGGTCAAGGTCGATCCGGAAAATTACGGACGATTCCTTGCATGGGCCAGGCACCTTGTGAGTCAGGTTTCCTCCGAACTGGTAATGGCCGACCGGGACGCGGATGCCGCACTGGATGGCTTCTTTGGCGCCGGAGGGGTCCTGGAGCAAGGATACCTGCCGCTGGTTCAGGCTTTAGCGAAAGCCACGGAGAAGTTTCGTGAAGACAGCGACACATTAACCCGCTGTGCGGAGACGCTTGAATTAGTCGATCGCGCCCTGCTGATTCAGCGCACGCTGGGCGTGGATAATCCCGATGAGATGATGGTCCAGATCGCACGCTATTTCGATGTGACCGTCAATAGCCATATTTTCGACTACATTCCGTACCATTATCACAAGCAGCGCTCAGCGGCATTTGAGGGACTGTCACGCGGACAGAAAATCGATCTGGCGTTCCGGCGGCATCAATGGCTATACCGCTATGCCCGGATGCTGATGCTGACCGAGACATGCCTTGCAGAGACAGAGCCTGCTTACCAAGATATCTGGATCGGCGATGTTTCCCGAGGGGTGATTCCTCTTGGAGTAAGGGCCGATAACGAGGCGGAGCGGTTCTGGTTCTCGTACTCGCGGCTCCGGGATGCCTCTGTGCTGGTACACGATGGGTTTCCGTTACCTGAATTGCTGCTTGACGTATCGCCGGAGTTATTACAGGCGAACAAGCGGGCCACGGTGGGAATCATCTACCCGTTTGGGAACACGACTGTCCCGGTTGCCCTGGAGCAGGGACATCGTCTTGCGCGCAATGAACAGATCAACCTGATTCTGTCGGCATTCCCGACGATTGAGGAGGATCCACGGGCGGGCCGAGAAGTGCTTCGGCTTCATGATGGCTTGATGTACCTGAACGCCCTGGATTTCGAACGGCTACTCCGGGCGGCGGGGAAACCGGACAACGAAATCAAGGCCCGTTGCCGTCTCCTGGGTGACGACGGAATTTTTGTAGCCATTCAACTACCGGAACCGTTAATTGCCGATGCGGTGTTCTTCCACTTTACGCATCCTCTACGGCCTGATATCGGCAAAGTCGGATGTCCGCTGATTCAGCCGATTCTGTGGGAAGCGGCGACTCATCTCAAATGCGCGCTTCCGGATATGCTGAAGGGCAGCGGTGTGCGCACGGCGGACCAGTTCAACTGGTATCGGCGGGAACGGAATGCCCTGTCCGAAGAGGAGGGAATCCGGGAGGTCCGGCGTCGTCTTATGGAGTTTGCCGAAACACATGACATTGTAATTGTAAAACCGGAAAAGGAATCCGGCGGCCGACGCGCGAAGATTTTGCCTCTCCGTCAGAATCACGAACTCCTGAAAGATAATATCCGGGAACTGACCGAATTGATCTACGATATATCGCAGACTGATAATGTTGTGGTGCAATCGGTAATTCCTTCTCGCGTGCGCCAGTTGTTCCGGCGGGAGTTCCTGGAGTCTATGGTGGACCGGTTTGCTCGAATCGGCGTGACCTGCCATCTGGATCGGGAGCCGCAGACCCCTCTGTTCTGTTATTTCCGGCAGATAGTTGTACGCGGGGCGCAGGATTACCAGATCTCGCATCATATTTGTGTTATCTCTACCGCCGGGATTGCCAATGTGGGCCAGGGTGGGCTGCTGTATGAATACACGGACAACATGATCCATCCCAAGTACCGGAAAGACCTTCGGGATGGAATCACTTACGCAGCGCTGGAATCCCTGGTCAGCCAGCGGAACTATATCCGGGAACACTGGCGAGAGATTCTCGATGAGTATCTGGATATTTATCCCGAATTCAGGGATCGTGTTCCACGCGAGTTGGGCGAAGATCTGACCGGAATAGCCGACTGGGATATTCCTTACGAAATGGGCGACTATATGCCGGTCATGCTGGTCGATCAAGAGGACCGTTACATTGCGGTGTACGATAAGAAGGCGGAAGAGATTCTACCGCTGTTCAACAGGGACGGTTCTCCGACCGAGGTAGAGATTTTCGATAAGAAACGACGACCGATCCCCCGGGTCGATGCGCGAGGTTACCCATTACCCATTCCGGCTTTTGATGAGGCAGGAATCCGGATACCCTTGTTTGACAGTCGGGGCGAGGCGCTCCGTTTGTTGACCGTCTTCAAAATTGAGCCGAATCCCGGCGCGGGGTTGTGGCGTCCGCATAACGATCAGCTTCCGCCGGAACGGAAAGGTGAAGGGGTCTACACGATTTTCCGATGCCTGGGTGAACGAGCGAAAATCTACAAAGATTGTCTTGCAAGACTGATGAAAACAAAATCGCTCTACGATGAGACAACCGCAACAGTTCGTTTCGTCTCAGCATCTTCGGAAGAGGACCCGGTCGGCAAAGCCATTCGCCGCATCGAGAATGAACTGAAACAATGAAAGAGTTTTCCAGGGATGAGTTCAGTGTGTTCCTGGACGCTTTGTTGAGGACCCTGCTGGAATCGCGCTTCGGACTGAATTGTTGGGATCGGCTGGCTGCTCCCGCGAATTGTGTTCTTCTTGTTGACGCCATTGATGCCGCAGTGCAGAATGAGGATGTCTGGCAGGATATCCGCAATCGCGTACGGCTAACGGATGGGGAGTTTGTTTTCGTAAGAGACAAGACCTACCTCGATATCGTGAAGGCCCTGTTTCGGGAGCGGGTTGCCGGTCGATTTCGATTACCTATGGTTCGAGTCGATCCGGCGGTGTGGACGGCGGAGTCCGTCGAGGAATGGAAAGGGGGGAACGAAATATTGGCGGTTCTTACCGGTAATGAAATCCTCTCTATTGTTCAGACGGTTCATGCACTGGAAGAGGGACGCATCGGGGAACTGCGATCTCATGCAAGGGTACTCGGAGTGCCACGCTCGTGTTGGATTCGGAATGACGGAACGGCACTCGGGGGAGTTCTGGTGGGTGAAGATGGAAAGTCCCGCCTTGTTCGGTTTAAGCATCCTGTACGGATTCATTCAGCGCTCATCCTCAACCTGCCACGCAAGGAAGAAATTCCTCTTCATCGTCAACTGACAATCGAAGCCCGGGAGACGGGGATTGTCCTGTTAAACCCTGCCGGTCGAGTCAGTGAAAGAGCGGATCGGAAGCATCTTGCCCATCGGTGCTGGGAACGTATCGGGATTTCGACGCCGGGTCACTGGTTTGTGCCAAAGGAATGGACGCGGGATCAAGTGCATCGTCTTCTGTTGGAGATAGGCGAACGGGTCCTCGTGGTGTATGTGCTGCCGGATGATTCCACCGAGGGAGATCGTGTGCGCCGGTTTCCCCTGCAATCCGCCGAGGTAGAGAATGCGCTATTACACATTACGCAGAATATTCAATCGTGGAATGATGTCCTGATTCGCGAAGAATGCGGAAACGTATATATCTACCACGAGGGGGTTCCAAAAAGGGCTGTGTTGCGTTTAAATGTCGTCAAGACGAGTTCAGGAACCTGGTCCTATTCCGGGTGCTGGTACATGGCGAGAGATGCGTCATCCGATGTTGTGTCCGTGGGGTGCGGCGCGGCTATTCTCCGCCTCAGTGGTGGCAAAAAAGCACTCATGTGCGTTGAAGAAGAGAAACACCACTTTATTCCCGAAGAAGTCTTGGATATGGAATCTATCAAATCCCTCGCTCAGATTGCGGTTGCAGCGCTGGAGCATGATGTGCCGGATATGGACCGATTATCGTTGATTGCATTCGACATGATTCCGGTTTGGCATCCGGACGAGGTGACAATCCGCTGGATGCTCCTTGAGGCGAATGCACGTCCAGCGGGTCTCGCGGCTGCCGAATTAATACCTTGATCTTTTTGTATTTTACGATATGATGCCGGCATACGACGGTGGATTATTCGAGAATCAGCAATGCTTTTGTAATGAAATAATGTTGCATATTGATAAGATATGTGACTAATGAAGATAGCCGTCATGAAATGATCGGAATGTTCGAAGCGAAGCGGGGGATAGCAATGCAGTGAACTGCGTTCCCTGTCGATGAACAGGCTGCAGGGACAGCCTGACAGCAACTTGCGCGTGATTTTCTGAAGAAATGCCTTTCCCAATTTGTGGTCTGAAACAGATCGCGATTGGGCAGTCAGCAGGCATAATCACATGTTGCCGATGAAAGGTGGGGAATATTCAGAGACATCAGAAGGCGAACATCATGGCGCTTCCCACTCAGACCATTGAATATACCGAAGAGAAATTCCGTGCAGAGGCGGCTGAGTTCCTGGTGATTGCCGAGTCCGCAAGTAATGTGGAAGTCGCCCGTGAACGGATATTCGAGCAGGTCAGCCGGTACCAATACGACATGTTTCGCGAAGATGTCGGGCTGTCGGAGGGCAAGGTGATCCGTGTACGGGATTGCGCGCGTGCCATGCGTTCTCTTCTCAAGGCACGGTCGGACAGTTTTACCGGATTCAGCGTGGCCAGAGTTCTTTTCGATCTTGGCAAAAGGAATCCACGCCCCGATCTTCAGCCCGGATTTTTTGCGGATCTCATGCACATTATTATGGGCCTGGAAACACGGGGAGCCTCGGAAATATCCGATTATCTCAATATCAGCAGCTCGCTGACGGGACGAAGGGCGGCCTTGGCACGATCCAACGAACTCGATCGATTCGGCAAACATGTAGAAGAGAGGATGCAACGGTACGCGCATGGATTGCAGGGGGAAATCGTCGCAGAACGTCTCATGCTCCGTGACAGGATTTGCCGGCAATTCGGAGCATCCACCGAGGATTGGAATGATTGGCGCTGGCATTTAAGACACGTCATTCGGGATGCTCATCCGGTTCTTTCGCTTGTACATGTGACGAAAGAAGAACTCGAGGATATCCGGTCGGCGAGGGAGGCCCGAATCCCCGTGGGCATTACCCCTTACTATCTCTCGTTAATGGATTGTCACCCATCCACTCGAGACCGGGCGATTCGTGCTCAGGTAATTCCGAACTCCGAATACATCGAACAGATGAAACAATACCGCACGAGCAAGGAATGCGATCTCGATTTCATGCGGGAGCATGACACTTCACCCATCGACCTGATTACCCGGAGATATCCGGGGATCGTGATTTTCAAACCGTATAACACCTGCCCCCAAATTTGTGTTTACTGTCAGAGGAACTGGGAAATTACGGATGTTCTCTCGGAAGAGGCGCTTGCTTCCACGGAGCGGATCGATGCGGCGCTTGCCTGGATTCGAGATCATCCGACTATTCGCGAGGTGCTGGTTACCGGTGGAGATCCCCTGACTCTCGACGACGACATTCTGGGCGAGATCCTCCAAAAAGTTGCCGCAATCCCCAGTGTGGAGCGGATTCGGATCGGCACGCGGACACCGGTTACGCTGCCGATGAGATTTACCGAAAGTCTTGCACAATTATTCGGCTCTCTTCGTGTTCCCGGTAAGAGGGAAATTGCCGTAGTAACTCATGTGGAACATCCTTATGAAATCACACCGGATATGGTGACGGCGGTCGACCGCCTTCGACGCGAAGGGATACCCGTTTACAACCAACTCGTATACACCTTCTACGTTTCTCGTCGGTTTGAGGCGGCACTGTTAAGAAGACTTCTTCGCCTGGCGGGGATCGATCCTTATTATACGTTTAACACAAAAGGCAAAGAAGAAACGAAGGCCTATCGTGTTCCGATTGCACGGCTCTTACAGGAACAGAAAGAGGAAGCACGGATTCTTCCGGGATTGGAACGGACCGATGAAGCCGTCTTCAATGTGCCCGGTCTTGGAAAAAACTACCTGCGCGCTTACCAGCACCATGATCTGCTGTCTATTCGTCCCGACGGCTCCCGGATTTACGAATTTCATCCATGGGAGAAAAACATCGCTCCGCAGAGTACATATATCGGCGAGGACATCCCCATTCTCGATTACCTGAACCGCCTCCGTGAGATCGGTGAAGATCCCGCCGACTATCAGACGATCTGGTACTATTTCTGAGCGGTTACTTTACGGAGGAGGCCGGCAAAGACAGCAATCCCCCGGAACGCCGGGGGCCAATTCCATAAGACATTCATACTCACCCCGATAATTCAACTCCGTGTTTTCGAGCCGGGTCTGCGGTGCGAAGAGGAATCCGGATCGGGCACTCCTTATTTCAGGCGGGCTTGAACACGGAGGAACTCGCTGTTGTCTGTCCGCGTGGGAGTTTTGGGAGCCAACTTCTTGATTTCCGCCTCCACAGCGGCAATCCGGTCATCGGTCATGGGGTGACTCAGGAAAAGGCTTTCCAACGGACCCGGGCTGCGCTCTTCGTCCTCTTTCAGTTTTCGGAAGAAATCAGCCAATGCCATAGGATCGTACCCCGCTCGGTACAGCAAGTGCACAGCAGTCCAGTCCGCTTCTCGCTCGGCATCCCGGCTGTATTTCATAATTGTTGCGTTGCCCAGAAGGCCGGCGACGATCTGTTTGGTTTGCGACGGATTATTGCCGAGCAGTACGGAGGTAAGCAACGATATTCCGTATTGACGCGACATCTGCTGCGTTACATGCCGATTCTCGACATGTCCCAATTCATGGGCCATCACCCCCGCCAGCTGCGCCTCGTTATCGGCGGCAAGAATCAGCCCGGTTTGAACATACAGATGGCCGCCTGCAATGGCGAAGGCATTCACTTCATCCTTTTTCAATACATGAAACTGGTAGCTGTAATCCGGTTTTGCCGAAACCGCTATCAGGCGTAGTCCGACATCCCGGACATACCCCACAACAACAGCATCCTCGACCAATTCGCCTTGTTTGGCGATCTCCTGGGAGAGTTCCGTACCCAGCTGCCTCTCCTCACTTTCCGAGATCAGGTTGAATCCTCCACCACCGCCCTCCATTCCGGCACAGGAGAAGAAAGACAAAACCGCGACACCAATCAGGCAAATTGGGAAGTGTCTCCGAACGATTCTGACCGCGTTGAAACTCGGGTTGCTGAAAGACAGGAACTGGGTGTTCACGTGGGAACCTCCTTTTCTTCTTTCTTTACAATCTATCGATGTTTTTCTATTTCGACCGGCGACCCGGTTTCAATAGCTTTCGTGTCGCCTTCGCTGCCGACATCCCCACGCGGGGCAATTTTTCTTTCGAAAGAGATTTCTCCATGCAAATGACCGGGTCCATTTTCTTGTGATCGGCATTCTCTACAGCGTGATCGCAAGACCTCATAACGCGCCGCTGTTTCGAATGATACCCACAAAAGAGTCCACCTTCAAACTTGCACCGCCGATCAGCCCGCCGTCGATGTCGGGTTGAGTCAGCAGATCGTGCGCATTATCCGGTTTCATACTGCCGCCGTATTGGATGCGGACAGCCTGCGCGGTGGCCTGGTCGTAGGCATTGGTCAACCAGTCGCGGCAGAACTTATGCACCGCCTGTGCATCTTCAGGGCTGGCGGTCTTGCCGGTACCGATTGCCCAAACCGGCTCATAGGCGATAACCACAGTTCGAACCTGCTCCGGCGTAAGACCTGCAAGTCCGCCTTTCAAATGGTCTTCCACAACCGTCTCGGTCTTACCGTCAATCCGTTCTTGCTCTGTTTCGCCGATACACATAATGGGAATCAGCCCCTTTGCAAGGGCGCAGATCACCTTCTTGTTGATGAACTCGTTGGTTTCCTTGAAAATCGTGCGACGTTCAGAGTGACCGAGAATGACATACTTGCAGCCGCAATCCAGCAGATCCAGCGGTGAAATCTCGCCCGTGAACGCCCCGCTGTCTTCGGGATACATGTTTTGAGCGCCGACCGTGATTCGGGTTCCCTTCACTGCCTCCACGACGGGCCGAAGGGACGTAAATGGCGGGCAGAGCACCACATCCACTTCCGTCACAGCCCCGACCTCCGCCGCCACACCACGCGCCAATTCCACAGCCGCGGACGCAGCGCCTTTATTCATTTTCCAGTTCCCGGCAAGAATCAGTTTTCGCATTCGATTTGTTGCTCCTTATGAAAGAATTGATGGAGGTTATCATAGCGTAAAGAACGGCCCTTCTCCAACAGAACCGCGCCTGGCCCACTGGTGGCTGCCAAGCAGGGACGCCTGGCCCACTGGTAGCTGCCAGACAGGGACGCCTGGCCTACTGGGTAGCTGCCAGGCAGGGACGCCTGGCCTACTGGGTAGCTGCCAGGCAGGGACGCCTGTCCTACTGGGTAGCTGCCAGGCAGGGACGCCTGGCCCACTGGTAGCTGCCAGGCAGGGACGCCTGTCCTACTGGGTAGCTGCCAGGCAGGGACGCCTGGCCCACTGGGTAGCTGCCAGGCAGGGACGCCTAGCCTACTGGGTAGCTGCCAGGCAGGGACGCCTGGCCTACTGGGTGGCTGCCAGACAGGGACGCCTGGCCTACTGGGTGGCTGCCAGACAGGGACGCCTGGCCTACTGGGTAGCTGCCAGGCAGGGACGCCTGGCCTACTGGGTAGCTGCCAGGCAGGGACGCCTGGCCTACTGGATGGCTGCCAGACAGGGACGCCTGGCCCACTGGTGGGACAGGCCTCTGTGCCTGTCGATGAGCGGAATGACAACAGGCCTGTCATTTCGACCGAAGGGAGAAATCTCATTCAAGCACCCAATCCTGGTATCGGTCCTCAATGACGGTTATGCCCCGGCTCTCTCAGGAGATATTCAATATCGCTTTCCAAAAACGATGAAACTGAACACGCCCCACGCCACACCGGCTCCGCTGACCACGGCATCCAGGAAATTCAACGGCAAACTCACAAAAGCGAAGCCCAATCCCTCTTCCCGGACCAGATAGCCGGTAAACGGGTAAGCCAATCCAAGGTATGTGCCAAGACAGATCATCAGGACCGGCCAAGCCCCCGACCACAGGTATGACGCAATCAGCGCCGCCATGCCCAGATAGGCGACCGGTATCCGCGCCATGGTGGATGGTGCATTGGTTCCAAAACGCCCTTTCGGATCGAACGACTTTGGCGAAGACGATGATTTTTGTTCGTCTTTCCGGTTTCGCAACAGGAGCTTTGCGAGGTCCCGGGAGCGGCGAAATTGGTTTCGAATGAAGCCCAGGAGTGTGAGTTCTTTGTAGTGGACCACTTGGATTCGTCGATCCAGAAGGATCTTTGCTCCGTATCGGATCAGGTTCCGTCCCAGCGTTCGATCTTCGACCGATGGCGTAGAGATGTTGCAATCGAATCCGCCACAGGCAAAGAAGATATCTCGCCGGACTGCTGTCAGCGAGGTAAACGTTGTGTCGATCCAATCGGGTAAAGAATTGATCACGTAACGGTTGTATAGATTTTTGTAGACCGAGCAGAAATTGCCGAACGGGCAGTAATCCGAGAACGTTCCCTGGACTGCCGAGACTTCCTCTCGCGAAAAGTCCTCTCTGAGCAAGAGAAAAAGATCACTGGGAACCAAGACATCCGCATCGGTGAACACCAGGATATCCCCCTGTGCGGTCTCTGCCCCACGAGTGCGTGCGGTAGCCGGTCCGGAAGGTCCCGGAATGGGCACAACCCGCACCCGGTATTCTGCCGCGACCCGGTCACTGCCGTCTGTGGAACCGTCATCCACAACAATCACTTCGGCGGGAGGAGGGGAACACTGCTGCACGGCGTCCAGCGCCTCTCTCAGGATGTCTCCGCCATTATGGACTGGGATAATCAGCGAGAAAATCATATTTCATTTTGCGCCGTACCGGGCGACCGGCCTTTCCTCATGATATACTTCAGTTTTAGCGTAAATGCACGTTGCAGTTTTCTCATCTATTCTGTTGCTGTGCCACGGTCACTTCTCCCTTACCCTCCGGGAACGCGTTGGGGTGAGGGATTCTCCGACTGCTATGCAGTCAACAAGATGAGAGTTGTCTGCATAACTTAACATTGATTGATATCGGCAGGACATAGCCGTGGATAAAAAATGATAATTAAAAAACCTGAACACCCACCTGGATTGCTTGTTTTGGCGGATGGAACGGCCTACCGTGGCCGTCTCTTTGGAGCGTACGGGGAAGCGGGGGGCGAGGTCGTTTTCAATACCTCCATGACCGGATACCAGGAGATCCTGACCGATCCCTCGTATTACGGGCAGATTGTCACAATGACATACCCGCTCATCGGGAATTACGGTATCTCGCCGGAGGACCTGGAGTCTCAGAAAATCCAGGTGGCCGGATTCATCGTCAAAGAGCTGTCCGCGCGGTTCAGCAGCTGGCGTGCAAATGGGGGTCTCGAAGACTGGATGAAAGCGCAGGGGGTTACCGGTCTGTATGGGATCGACACCCGCGCGCTGGTGCGACGTCTCCGGATCGGCGGCGTGACCCAGGGGATCATCTCCACGGACCTCGATCACCCCGACGATCTGCTGGAAAAGGCGCGGGCGCTGCCGAACATGGCGGGGCAGGACTTGGTGAAATATGTCACCACGGACCATCCCTATCTCTGGGAGGACTCACTACTGCCGATGGGGGTTCCGTTAGGGGAGCCGGCGCGGCGATTCGACGGTTCCAAGCGGGTGGTGGCGATTGATTTCGGTGTGAAACGAAATATCTTGCGTCACCTGATTTATCGCGGTGGCGAAGTGCGAGTCGTTCCGGCTTTCACGTCTGCCGAGGAGATCCTGGCATGGGAACCGCACGGCGTGTTTTTGTCGAACGGCCCGGGCGACCCGGAACCTGTTACGTATGCGATTGAAACGGTTCGGAGCCTCATGGGGCGACTGCCCATATTCGGCATCTGCCTGGGACATCAGATTATCGGCCTGGCTGCCGGTGGACGGACCTACAAACTCAAGTTCGGCCATCGGGGCGGCAACCAGCCCGTACAGGATCTCTCCACCAGCAAAGTGGAAATCACCGCGCAAAACCATGGATTCTGCGTGGACATGGATTCACTGGCGCACAATGAGTACGTGAAAGTGACGCATATCAATTTGAACGATCACACCGTGGAGGGCCTGGAATGCCGCGAGATGAAATTCTTTTCGGTTCAATACCACCCGGAAGGCTCCCCCGGCCCGCACGATGCCACTTATCACTTTGACCGTTTTTTTGACTACATGGAGAATAACCACCAGGCGCTGCGTTCCTCACCTCCCGGCGGCCTCTCTGCGTAGAGGCAATCCCCCTGTGATTGCCCTTCCACCGTCATTCCGGCGCAAGCCGGAATCCAGCCTCTGTCATCCTCTCTGGCTGTCGGAACGTTGACCGGAGTGTGCGTGAACTCTATGGCTTGAGACATTGCGTAGGTAGAGGAGAGTGTCTGGTCATGAAGACACTGATTGATTTCCTGGGCCGAACCGTGCGGTTGACCGATGAGCGGCTAGAACATATTTTGGAACACCCGGAAATGGTCGCTATGGAAAGCGCCCTGGCGGAAACGCTACGCGACCCGCATCTGGTCATCCGCTCGCGGACCGATGAGATGGCGACCTTGAACTATCGCTATTACTTGCGCACGCTGATTGGCGGCAAATCGCTGTGCGTTGTGGTAGAATGCGGTGATGCGGATGCGTTTGTGTGGACAGCGTATCTGACGGACAGACCGAAACGAGGTGAAATCCTATGGCGCAAACCGTGAAAGTCTCGTACGACCCGGAAGGCGATTTTCTGGAGGTCCTGTTCTCGGACAAGCCCGGTTTTATGCGCGAGACCGACAATGATGCGGTCATGGAACGCGTGGACGAACAGGGCCACATCCTCGGATTTTCCATCTTGCGGGTCAGTTCCATCGAAAAGCAGAAACCGCTCGTTGCGGAACTGGCATAGAAACGCACAATCTTAAACACGTCCGAAATGACAGTTGGGAGGAGCGCAGGGATTACGAGTCAGCCGCAAGATGCCTGTGCCGACCGGGACCCCGCCCACCCCGGCCCTGCCCGTGAGCAGGGAGGAAGATAGGAAATCTTCCCCCCGTTTACGGGGGGATTGAGGGGGGTAATCACGCATCCAGCATGGAAATCTTCCAGGGTTTCCGGTATTTCGGTTTCAGAAGTTTGGAAGCTTCCCTGTCGCCGATAATCTTCTCGTTTTCGCCGTCCCATTCGATCTTGTGACCTACATGCAGAGAGATGTTCCCCAAGTGTGGGGTGCTGGTGGAGCGGTGAGTGATTTCCACATCGGAGATCGTGCGTTTTCGGGTTCTCATGCACTCCAAGAAGTTCTTGACATGCGGGAAATGCTGATCGGAGGTATCGCTTTTTTCGGGTTGAGTCCGATCGACCGGCTTTTCGTTTCGGTCTCGTTTGCGGGTCTCCGGGACCAGTTCGTATCCGCCTCGGTCCAGGAATAGAGTTCCGTCTGTGCCGTAGAAGATAATCCCGTATCCGTAGCCGCTGATCGGATTCGAATTGCAATCCCGGTTCTGATATTCCAGGATAAACGGCCCTTGCGGGCTGTCGAATTCGTAAGTGACTGTGAGAGTATCCGGCGTTTCCCGGTTGTCTTCCAGGTAAAATTTCCCGCCTGCGGCCGACGCGCTTTTCGGCCACTCACTCCGCATGGCCCAGTGAACAATATCGATCAAATGAGTGCCCCAGTCCGTGATCTTTCCCCCGGAATAATCGAAAAACCACCGGAACGTGCCGAAACAGCGATTCGGGTTGTAGGGTCGTTTCGGAGCCGGTCCGAGCCAGAAATCCCAGTCGAGGTCCGCCGGCGGATCGCAATCGGCGGGGTTGCCGATACCTTCGGGATGAGAGTTGTCATAATTGAACGTGCGGACATAGCTGACTTTGCCGATGCGCCCGCTGCGCACCAGTTCAACCGCCTTCTGAAAATGCGACCCGGAGCGCTGCTGGGTCCCGGTTTGCACCACCCGGTCGTATTTCCGTGCCGCCTTGACCATTTTACGTCCTTCATAAATGGTCAACGCCAGCGGCTTTTCGACATATACATCTTTCCCGGCCTGGCAGGCCATTACCATGGGCAAGGCGTGCCAATGGTCCGGTGTGGCGATAATCACCGCATCGGTCTTGGGACATTCCAGTAGTTCCCGGAAATCTTTGTAGCTACGGATGGGATTCTCCATGGCGTATTCCCCGGCCAGATCGGCGGCTTTTTCGCGTTGGCTCACGCTGACATCGCACAGTCCCGACACGACAATCTCGCCGGTTTTCATCATGCTTTTCAGATCGTAGCATCCCTGGTCGCCGCAACCGATCAGGCCGACAGCGATCTTATCGTTCGCCCCCAGTACTTTCCCTGGAAACGGCCCGGCTGCAAGTGTCAGGGAAATGCCGGCGGTTCCCATCGTGGTTCTTTTCATAAATGATCTTCGATTGGTCTGTTGTTCGGGTGACATGGTCGCCCACCTCCAAAATATCGGATTCCGGAATCTTCTTACAACAGCTGACAGTACAGCAACCTTCCACAACTGTAAAGAATCCAACAGGGTCCGCTTCCATCGACTCACGCCGTTCCGACCGCTATTCTCACCTGCATCAAAAAAATGGCCGGAACCCGGGATGCTGTTGTGATTCATATCCTTTTGCCCGCATACAATGAGTCGGAGACCATGGAGGATCTCCTTCAGGAAATTGACTTAGCGGCTCCGACATTCGGAGACTCGTGCCGTGTGGTCCTTGTGGATGACGGCAGTACGGATGGAACCTCCGACCGGGCGCGTTGCCACATCGGACCGACTCCGATTTCCCTGATCCAACACGAGCGAAATCGCGGCCTGGCAGCCGCCCTCCAGACCGGAATTGCCGAAATTGTCCGGTCCGGCAGTCCGGGGGACCTCGTTGTGTTTATGGATGCCGATCTGACTCATTCTCCCAGGCTTATTTCCGAACTGTGTCAAGCCATGCGGGGAGATGTTGACGTGGTGATTGCCTCACGGTATGCCGAGGGGGGGCAGGAGTTGGGTGTCTCGGCATTTCGCAAGTTATTGAGCCACGGTGCGGCGTTGGTATATCGGCTCGCCCTGGGCGTGGATACTGTGCGGGATTTCTCCTGTGGCTACCGGATGATCCGATGGGATGTTCTGAAACGGACGTATGAAACCTGGGGGGATCGGCTATTAGAGGCGACAGGATTCTCCTGCACCGGCGAACTGCTTCTGAAAGTCCTGGCTCATACCGATCCCGCACGCCTGACCGAAGTTCCCTTTGTTCTTCATTACGAGAGAAAACGCGGGCAAAGCAAAATGCCGGTCTGGAGAACCGTTCTGGGAACCTTGCGCCTGCTCTGGGCTGCAAGAAAATACGTTAATTCCAATGGCCTGAACGGCTGCTAGACAATGACGATTATGTCCGACTCCCTGTCGAAAATAGAACTGCTACAGATAACGAAGCGATTTGAAACCGGCACAGCCCTGCATGATATTACATTCTCGGTCGAGCCGGGCGAGCGGATAGCATTATTGGGGCCGTCCGGTGCGGGAAAAAGCTTGACACTTCGCCTGATTGCCGGACTGGAGAAACCGACAACCGGAACTGTGCAGATTGACGGCAGGCCGATGAATGCGCTGCGACGGTTCTTTGCTCCATCCCGACGCGGAACCGGCCTGGTGACTCAGGACATGCCTCTTCATCCCCAGAAAGATGCGCTTGCCTTTGTCCGCTCGGGCTTTCGCGGCAAGAAGATTTCATCCGAGGATCGCAATCGTTACATCCGTGACATGATGGAACGCCTCGAAGTTGCGGGGAAAGAGCGACGCTTGCCACACCAACTCTCCGGCGGCGAGCGGGGACGGTTTGCGCTCATCCGCGCTCTCGCTCCGGGTAACCGCATCCTACTGTTGGATGAGCCTCTTTCCGCATTAGATCCGCATCAGCGTGAAGAGATGATCGACTTGATTCGCACGCTACATGATGAAATGAGCCTGACAACAATCTATGTAACGCATTACATCGAAGAGGCGCAATCTCTCTGTGATCGAGTCATTCTGCTGTGTAATGGAAGGATCATCCAACAGGGAACGTGGACGGATCTGAAATACAAACCGGTCGAGCCGTTTGCGCGTGATTATCTTACTATGACTACCCGATTCCACATAGCGCGCTAGCCGTCGGTCGAGCGGCCATGCAAGGGGGAATTACCGGGTTCCTACCGATATTCTTTCCATCCACCTCGTGCATCGGACGGTCCCTCTCCCAGGTATTCAACCTTCAGCGCATCGACGATTACCGAAAGGGACATCCCTGCATTATCTACCGGACGGATCTCGATCCTGTAATCCCCGACACCCAGCGGTTCAAGATGCAACGCTGTCCACCCATTGGGAACTCTATCAGTCACATACCCCTCGGCTATTTCGTCATTGGCTATGTTTCTCAGACGCCAGTAGAGGATCCCTTCCTGCCCTTCCGATACAGGGGCCGAAATCGGGGTCCACAGACTGAATGAGTACTTGCCTTTCTTCTCTATTGGAAATGCAAGATTCCATGATGACGTTGAATCGCCGGATTGAATAAAGGAAACACCATATTGCCCGAGTTGCTGCCCCAGGCCGACATTTGTTTCCTCCCAGTTTCCCAGCCTTACACCTTCGCGTTCATCGTAGACGGCCAATTCAGAACGCACCCGATCGAAATCGAGGCCCAGCTTACGGCAGACCAGTGACTGATCGTGCCGCTGGGAAATAGTGGTGCGTGGGATGGAATACGGATCGACGTTGCTCTCGATCCGTCCTTCCGGACCGGCGCCGAACGCAGCTCCATATCCCGCTTCCTTGGCGGCGATGCGGACTCTGTCATCAAAGGACCCGTAAGGATAAGCGAAATAGCGGTCTCCCAAAAACCCTTGCGAGTGGAGCCTGGACAACGAGTACGATAATTCATATTGAAGCGAGTAATTCTCTAGCGACACCAGGTCGGTATGGGTAACGCTGTGCGAATGGATTTCCCACACAAGGCTGTCCTCCATTTCGCGCAAATCGGCCCAGCTGCAACGTTTCGGACTTGCGGAATCCGGCCCCCACGTGTAGATAAAGGCGGTGGCGCAAAAACCGAGTTCGAACAGAATCGGATGAGCATATCTCCGGATTCCTTTATAGCCGTCATCGAACGTCAATAGAACCCCATCCTCTTCGGGGATATCTCCCGTGCGCAAGTAGTTGACAACCTCACTCGCAGGAATTGTGCGGCTGCCGCCGATTTTCATCATCGCAAGAATGTCGCGGAGGAAATGGGGAGATACGTTCGTATCTTCCATGTTCTCAAACGAGACATCGTGAAAAATTACAGCGTGGATTGCGCCGGCCGCCGAGTCAATGTCACAGAAAGCGGTAACGCCCGCAAGCACACAGAGAGATTCCATAATGTACCGACCACAGGGGATCATCTCTGTATCTCATTTCTTCGGTCGGGGTGACCAGGCCGGTTGGAGACAATTTCCTTTCAAGCTGAGCAGCCGTCTCGGTGCGGTTCCGTTTGACTCCATAACCCACAATTCCGAGCTGGGGGAACCACGGTTTGTCGAAAAAGCGATATATCTTCCATCGGGGGCCCAAGTCGGATTTGAGTTATCTCCCTGTCCGTTCGTCAGATTGCGCAAGTCGGAGCCATCGGCCCCGACCATATAGATATCGCCGCGTACTTGCCCTACACGATAACCGCGAAATGCGATCCGGTACTGACCGTTCAAGGGGACCGGCGACCATTGTCCTGTGTCGCAGGAAAGGCTGTTGTCCGGCACAAGCCTTCGGACATTCGTTCCCTCGATACTCATCAGATACAGGGTGGCGATCCCAGCCCGGTCGGAGGTAAAAACGATCTCCTGCCCGTTCGGCGAAACCGCCGGGGAGCTGTCGATCGCCGGGTGATTTGTGATTCGTTTCGGCTGTTTACCGTCGCGCCGAAGCAAAAAGATCTCCGCGTTCCCGACATAGGAAAGGGAAATCACCAGCCAGTCCGGATTGGTGGGGAACCAGGATGGGGTCAGGTTGTTGCCGGGAGCCTTTGCCAGAAAAGAGAGTTTGCCCGTATCCAGAGATTGAATGTAGGCGTCCAGCCATCCGCTGCGAAATGAGCTGAACGCGAACGCAAGTCCGTTCGGCGACCAGGCGGGGAATTGGGTGATCGTTCCGAATTGTGTTAAAGGTTTCACGCTTGGGGGATAGCCGTCGTAGTCAACCTGGAATATCTCTTTGCTTCGCGCGATCGGATTGTGGTAGACAAACAGGAAACGGGTTTGCGCAATCCCATCCTCCAGGGTACAGGTTTGCACAATCACATCGCTGATCAGATGACTCCCCTGTCGAAGCTGTTTGCGTGGAATGGCAAATCGCCTGGCCAGGAGTCGCATTCCGTCCCTAACATCATGGACTGTCAAATCCACGACAACCTGGCTGGGACCGTCGGCTCGAACCCGTCCATCCACGACATACTCGACGCCCACCCCTTTCCAGGCGGCGTAGTCGACATTACCGGAGGTGCGATCCTGGGCCATCCGGGCGGCAACGGCAGTACGATCCGTATGAAGCCGGACGTGCTTGTTGAAATTGAGGTCGTAGGAAAGAACCTCGTCGATCTGACGGGCCACATCGGGCACATCTCCGGGATCGGACGGAGCCAGGGCCACAATGGGGGCCGGGGTGGAGCCTGTTACTTCCAGAATCAGTTCATCATTTGCGTAGGCAAAAGTCGAAAACAAGAACAGAAAAATCAGAACGATGCGACAGGCCATCATTAACGCAGCCTCCAAATTTGCCCCGATACAAAGCGGGGCTTTGAATGGTATCGCCTCCAGTGGACACCTGTGCTAATGGATTGCAGAAAAACTACTCCGGATTCGGGCGGAACAGCGCATGAACTTTCACGCTCGCGCGGCCGTACCCCGAAGGCAACGGCTCGACCGGCGAGGATTTCTGAACCGCACGTTTCGCGCTCTCATCCAATTCCGGCCACCCGGAAGAACGTTCCACATAGACCTCAACAATCATCCCATCGGACCGGATGGTGAAACATACCTGCGTGGAAATACCTTTTTCGCGGTTCGGCTGCCACGCGGGAGGATTCCAGTTATTTGCCAGTCGCCGCATGAGTCGGTCTGCATAGCCCCCATAATTGAATCCTTGTTCAAAAACAATCGGATTCCCTTCGGTAGCCCCCGTTCCTGGAATGGGAGTCTGGGCGGTGAACGGCCCCGGCTGCCCCTGCGCCTGGGTCACTTCACTGAATCTTCCGAACTCAATTGTCGGACCCGGAGTGGGAGGGGTTCTCTTTTCCACGGGAGTCTGGGTCGGTTTGGTCTTTGGCCGAGTAGGAACCGGCGTCGGTTTCGGCTTGGGCGTATTCAGTAACTCTTTCAAGCGTTCCCGAATCCGCGAGATGGCCTCTCGATCCGAATCATCCTTGGAAGGTGGTTGCGGTTCCGGAGGCGGTGGTGGGGGGGGCGGAGGGGGCGGCACGAACTGTGGGCGTTGCTCAACAGGTTTTTCGGGGGGAGTCAGATCAACCTGCTGAATGGTAAGGGTCGAAGACATCCGAATCGGGACAGTCCGTTCCGGCCAGACAGCAATCGCCAGCAATACAACCAGATGGGCGATCAAAGAGATAACAAAAGACTGACGCATGATTACTGCTTCTTCTCAACGAGCTCGCCATACCTTTCTATCCCCGCTTCCATCATTGCGCTTTTGACCTCCGCCGCGCTCTGAAGGGTGTTCCGACCGTCCGCCCGGAAGTACACCGGCCAATCTTTGTGCGCTTCTTTTTCCTCCCGCAGCTTCTGCGGAAGCGATTCGAGATCAACCGGGTTCCCGTTCAGAGCCAACGCTCCGTACTGATCCATCTCCAACACGATGGCCTGTTTGCCGAATCTCTGAGCCAACTTCACTTTCGGCAGTTCGATTTCCAATCCCTCACGTGAAAACGGCGCGACCATGATGAAAATAATAAGCAGCACCATAGTCACATCGACCAGGTTGGTGATATTGATGTCGGCGACCGGCGAACGCCGTGGGGTATATCTGCGGAATCGGGCCACAATTACCTCGAGTTGGATCAGTCGCTCTCGGAACTTCGGCGGACGTGTACTTGACGCTCGAAACGATTCAAGACCTGGCCGGCAAAGCTTTCCAGGTCCTGCTCAATCCGTCTCACATGGCTCAGGATCGCGTTGTGCGCCACATAAGCCGGGATAGCCACCATCAGGCCGACCACGGTAGTTAACAAGGCTTCCGAAATACCGGGAGCAACGGTCTGTAACGACAAATTGCCTGCTGTCCCCATGCTGTGAAACGAATGGAACACGCCCCACACCGTACCCAGCAAACCCAGCAGCGGCGAGATGGTGGCGGCTGTCGCGAGAGTGGTGCAACCCCATTCCCATTCATGCCGCTCTCGGTCGATTGCACGGTCCAATGTGCGCTCCAGGGGACCGACAATGGGCTTCTCGGAAACAAGACGTTTCGAATTTGCATCCAGGCGTGTCCAGAGACGAAGTTCCTCATAAGCCGCCACAAAAATCCGTGAGGGGCTGTTTCGGGCGATGATTCCCTCATGAGCCAAGCTCAAAATATCGCCTTCCAAACGGGTGAACAAATCCAGGAACGAACGCGAACGGAACCACTCCACTCGAAAATCCCATATCTTCTTGATCACGATTGCCCAAGTGAGTACGGACAAAATAAAAAGCCCGATATAGATCATCAGGGCAAATGAACTACTGTTCAAAATGTCGTTCAAAATAACAGAGTTTGTTAAGAAAGTGCTGCCGACGCCGGGTAGGGATTCCATGATCGGTGCCGCCAGGGTCGGTTCAGGAAAGGGGGTTGGGGTCACGGCGGTTTATTTGGGTACCTTCAGATGTTGACCGACCCGAATCATATTCGGGTCGGTAATTCCATTCGCTTCACTGAGAGCCTCGGTTGTCACGCCCAGCTTTCGGGCAATGCCGTTCAAGGTATCTCCGGTTTCGACGATGTATTCATCGCCTGAGTAACTGCTTGCCGGTGTAGTCGTTTCTGCCGTCGCGGCAGGAGCGGTTTCCTTTGTGGAACCCAGCTCTTTGAGAATGTCCTGATAAACATTCCGGACCTCCGCATGCAATCCATTCATTTCTTTCTGCAGGTCACTGCTCATTTTCCGTACCGTTTCATTCAGTGCGGTCATCTCGCTCTTATGTCGTTCCTGAAACGCGGTCAGATCGCTGCGCAGCTGGTTGATCTCTGCAACCTGAGCTGCCGAAGTGGTTTCCTGTTGCTGCCGCTGAGTGTTCAGATCATTCCGAAGTGTCTGATCGCTCTGGCCCATCTTATTCTCCAACTGGGCCACAGAGGCTTCCATCGCTTCCATTCGCTGCTCTTGTGTGAGCAGGCGATTCGAGAGCTGGTCGACTTTTTCCTCCAGGCCGGACTGTGTGAACCGAATTTCATCGAAGGCATCGCTGATCTCTTTGGATACCTGACGCAGACTGGAGGTGGTGGTCGTGGTCTGGCGTTCGTTGCTGCGCTGCATCTGGTAAATGCGCGAATGCAGCTCGTTTACATCGCTCTGAAGCTGGGCCAGATCATCGGTGACACAGCCGCCTGACAGAACCAGAACAGCCAACGAAACACCGGCGAGAGAGAACGAATGACGATACATGAGACGGTCTCCTGTAGATGAGAAGCGATCTCAGCCTATTTAACCTTTCTCCTGCAATTACAACAGGATATCAATCTTCATCAAAAACGCAAGAGAAATCCGAAAAAAGATTAATTCTATAGCCGGAACAGCCTTGGATCAAGAAAATCGGCGATCACCATTGTTGCGCCGGCCAGTTCCCGGGCATCGGTGGAGGTCGCCACGCCGATACACCCCATCCCGGCGCTCAGCGCCGCCTGCAATCCAACCGGCGAATCCTCAAAAACCAGGCATTGCTCCGGAGCCAAATCGGGCGCACAACCGGCGCGAAGCCGTTCCAACGCCAGAAGGTACACCGCCGGATTGGGTTTGGGAAAGTTCACTTCGCAGGTGTTTGCTGTCACGGCAAAGAAACGATTCAGCCCCAATCGATCTAAAACGTACCGAATTTCAGAAGGTAACGCACCGGAGGCCAATGCTGACGGGTATCTCCCATGACAACGTTCGAGAAATTCCCTCATACCGGGAACCAAAGGGACCTCCCGGTCGATGCGCTGCCGGTAATACCGGCTTTTTCGGGCGATCATAGCCTCCAGCAAAGCGGGTGTCGGTTCACGTGTATTTTCCCGCAACAGCATGGAGAAGCATTCATAATCGCCCCGACCATGGCAGCGATGCCGGATTTCCTCTAAAGATAAAAATATCCCTTTTTCCGCAAACACCGATTGCAGATTCTCATTATGAATCGGTTCGTCATTGAGAATGACCCCGTTGAAATCGAAAATCAAAGCACGGATCGCGGTCATTTAGCCCCGTCATTTTTGCTCTCACCGACCGGTTCGATCTTCTGATAACGGATGCGTGTCGTATCTCGAACCCATTTCGTATCGGCATCCCGCTTCTGGATTTTCACGGAAAGGCCGCTGCAATTCTGGGCAAGCACTTCAAAGATTCGATTTGCGATGAGCCGATTGCCCAGCGCGTTTGCGTGGACCCCGTCGGGGTTGATCAGCCAATCCGCCTGCCCCTCCGCCTCCCAGACATCGGCCAGCAGGCAATCGTTTTCTTCCGCCAGTTCCCGAATGATTCCGTTGTATACATTGGTGTCGTTCGAGCTGCCCTTGTCGAACGGCGGATAGCTGTTGAACGCTGTCATGTGATACACATTCACCAGCACGATTACCGGATGACAGGTGGCTTTGACATCCCGGATGATCTTTGCCATTTCTTCTTTGAACGCATCGGGGTCCATTCCGGCCCGCATGTCGTTCAGGCCGTAAGCGAGTACAAAGAGGTCCGGGTTTTGGGCGATCACAGCCTCCTTGTATCGTTCGATGGCGCTCGGTTTCCGGGAGGCCTCATAACCGGGGCTTTTGGGGGAGATCACGCTTGCGCCGATGCCCTGGTTGATATATTCCATCGGCTCCTCCTGGTAGGAATTGATCAGTTCCACCAGGATATCGGCGTATCGCTCGGAATTGTTGTTCACCCAGCCGCCGCCTTCCACGGTACTTTCGCCCAGGATTACCATCCGTTTGAACGGTTTTGCCGAATAGTCCTTGCGTTCCATTCTCTTTGCTCCTTCGGTCTCCCCCTGGGCAACCAGGCAGAGAAAGGTTGCCGTCGCAATCAAAACTGTCGATCCTATCGCAAACGGTTTTTTCATCCTTCGACCTCCCGGGTTTCTCACATCAGCAGAGCCGGATTTACTGCCCGTATTGTTGTCGGTATATTACGCATACAGATATTGTCCGCATTTTGCGGGTCCGGGTCTATGCTGATGGGGGGATCTCCCATTCGGGTAGTGATTGGCTTCCGATACAAGGGGGATGAAATTAAGATATGCGGGTGACTCTGTGTTACACCAAACACTTGTTGAAAAAATGACAAGGCGGGAACGCGCAAATTTAATCTGAGAGGAATTTAACATGTTACGGAAACGGTATCCATTCATCGGTCTTGCGATTCTTTTGCCGATGGTGTTCGGCGGATGTGCGGCGGCGGTGATCGCGGGCAGCGCGGCAGCAGGAGCCGGAACATGGGCCTTTCTTCACGGTGAGTTGGAGACAACCGAAAGGGCTTCGTTGAACCGTGTCTGGGAAGCCACCCAGAAAGCAGTGGAAAGTATGGAGTTTCAGGTTAAAGAACGCGAGAAAGATGCGCTCAACGCGAAGATCGTCTCCGTGGACAGCCGCAAACGGTTCATTACAATCCAGCTGACCAGCGTATCGGCCAATGAAACAAGGATCAAAATTCGTGTTGGAACATTCGGTGATGAAGCGGCCTCCGAGCAGATACTGAAGAAGATTCAATTAAATTTGAAGTAAATTGACGTCTGAACCATAATTCGCAGGATTAGGGGATGACCATGATGAAGAAGAACGGTCTAAACCATGGTTCAGACAATTGAATCAAGACTCAGACAATTTTTGCCGCATCGCTTTGGCGGCCCGCTCAGCCGCCGAAATAATAGAGGTCGCCGGGGCTGGTCAGCCCATTGGACGGGCTGTAGCGACATCCTACTCGGTACTCGAAGATACCGCACTTGTCGGGATGGTTTTTCTCGTAGGCCTCAATTTCTTGAAGCGTATAGTATGAGCCGGTATTCAGTCCGCGATCCGGGCCGAAACTCCACATTAAATAAGAATCAAATGGGATACGGTTTCGATCCGGACCGGACCGATTAACGGGATAATTGATATAAATATAAATACCCAGCGCGGAGTCCGGATACCATCGCTGGTCGTCATAGGGAGATTTCTTGCGGAAATAGTCTTCCGGTATGGAGGAGATATACGAAACCGGCGTGGAGAGATACAGCTGATACATGGAGTGATTGTTTGCCACTCCCATAATGAAATTGTAATTTGGTGGGAATGTGCCGTGGTCTGCGCTGTAGAGTCCGATGGCTGTTGCTAGGTTCTTGAGGTCCGCCTCGGCACGGGCAACTTGGGCACGAACGCGCGCGTTCATAAAGTTTGGGACCGCGATTGCCGCCAGGATCCCGATGATCGCCACCACAATCAAAAGCTCAATGAGTGTGAATCCTCGTTTCATCGCCCACATCCGTCCTTTCACGGAAATCAAAATGGTTTTCACTCCCGCCATGACGGTCTGTTCTTGCCACGAGAGGATAACATCACCCCAAAAGTATATCCCCAATGGGGAAAATGAACAAGCCCGAAATAAAGTATATTTTCGGGCTTGTTGTCGGTCTGTTTGAACGTAACGAGCGTTAGAATCCCCCGGAGAATCTTCCTCCCATACCGCCACCCATCATGCCGCCACCCCCCATACCGCCCATCCCGCCGCCGAATCCACCTCCCATGCCGCCGAATCCGCCTCCGCCACCGAATCCGCCTCCGCCACCGAATCCGCCCATCCCGCCGCCACCCCCGAATCCACCGACACCCATACCGCCACGGGCTTCCAAGCGGAGCTGACGTAATTCTTCGCGCCGTTGCACCTTGGCCTGTTTCTGCTGGACCAGGAAGTCCAGCCGCGCATATCGTTTCTGGCGCTCATAAACCCCTTTCATGATTTCTTCATAAATCCGGTAATTCATGGATTTTCGGCGCCGCCAACCCAGGTATTCCCCCAGAGTCAGCGTATCGGCCCCCGGCACGCTTTCCAGGCCAAGCTCCGCAAGTGTGAAATCGCCGAGAATATCACCCTGTGCCAGCTGGCTCCGAACGTTGAAATCGAGGTATTTTTCCATATCTTCGCGGGTAATCTGGTCAATGGTCACTTCCGGCGTAAGGGGATTTTCATATTTCAGCTGGAGCTCATACATTTCGGTATATAGCTCTGTTCCACGAGTAATAATGTTGTCCACAAATTGAACCATCGGTTCGTACCGAGGATCCGCCGCTGCCGCGTCCTGATATAATTTCTTGGCCAACTCAAATTGCCTTCCAGCAAGCATCTGAAAAGCCTGATTGGCCAATTGGAGAGAGCTGGAAACCTCGCTGCCGCCCTCAGCGGTTGTTGTGGTTCTTTCCGGGGTTCCCAGGGAATCGGGTCCGCCGCCGGATCCGATATCTGTTGTCGCATCTGTCGTGGGTTCCTCCGTGGCGGCGGGTTCCTCCACGGCGACAGGTTCCTCCGTGGCGGCGGGTTCCTCCACGGCGGGTTGGGCGGGAGCCTCGGTTGTGGAAGCCGCATCCTGGCTCCATGCGGCAACAGGGAGTGCAAGAATGCAGAAAATAAGCAACATGCGAAACTTCATTATCGGCGGCTCCTTTCATCAGAACCTGTTTCAAGTACAGTATAGTGCTGTTGAGAGAAAAGCGTCAACCTAGCGCTCGGAATCCGAAAAATGTTTGATGCCAACCTCGAAGCGGTTCGGACGCGATACCCTGTTTTGGCGGGGGAAATGGCTCGGACGGAGAACCCCGTCCGACTGTTTCCATCACAGGCCGGACCATTGACTGGGGAAATCCTCACGGCGAACGGACCGATGCTTCTTCACAGCCGATACGATCCGGTCCGCGAAGCGGAACGCGAGACGGAATCTATCCTGGAAGAAGGCGCTACAGTCTTGATTTTACTGGGGATGGGTTTGGGATATGTGGTGCAGGAACTGGTCCGAAACCGACGGGACCGGTTTTATGATCTCCTTGTCGTAGAAAGGGACCCGGGACTGTTTCGGGCCGCGCTGGAATCTGTGGATTTATCGGAGGCATTTCGCGATAACCGCATCCATTTTGCAATCGGTGACAATCTTCATTCTGTCCTGGAGATGGCCCGCAGGATTCTCCCCGGCATTATGAGCAGCCGTGTGCGGTTTTACCGGACCCGCACAGCCGATACATTGAATGGAGATTATTACGATCGCATTACGGAGGAGATTCACCACCTGGTGGAACATACGGCCGCGGAGTTCCAACTGATGATTCAGAGCGGCCGGCAACTTCAGGAAAATCTCTGGCGAAACCTGCCTCACATTCTTGGTCGAACCGGGATTGTTGAGGTCGAGAATCTTCTCCCGAATATCCCTGCTTTCATTATAGCTGCCGGGCCATCCCTGAACCGTAATTTAATTGATCTCGCGAACGTGAAAGATTCCGGGGTTATTCTGTGTGTGGATACCTCCTATCGTCTGTTGGAAAAAGCCGGAATTGTGCCTCATTTTGTCGTCGCGACGGATCCTACGGAGCTGAATGAGCGACATTTTAACGGCCTTTCTTTCACAGGCGATCCGATTCTTGCATTCGATCCGGAGGTGTATCACACGATTCCTGCCCTTGTTCCCTGGCGTCGTCTGGTGATGAATCTGGAGAAATGTGCCACAACGCGGTGGTTCGAGCAGGAGTTTGGCCCGTGGGGTTTTGTGGAAAAGGGGGGATCGGTTGCGAACACGGCGTTTTCTCTTGCCCGAATTCTGGGGTGCAATCCGATTGTGTTTGTGGGGCTGGATTTGGCGTATGATCCGAAAGGTGGGACAAGCCATGCGGGAGGGACCGCATTGGCGCGTGCATTTGAGTCCATTGCGCCGGGGGCGGCCTCTGTGACCATGGATCGGCATGCGGCCACAAACAATCGCCTTGAGGAAAGCCTTGTGTGGGTTCCGGGAGCGATGGGTGGGCAGGTTCCCACTTCGCGAATCATGGCGCTCTATATCCGCAAGTTTCAGGAGGAAGTGGCCCTGTGCGGTCGTCGGGTGATCGATTCCACCGAGGGAGGAGCGTTGATTCCGGGCACGGAGATACTTCCTTTACGTCAATCCGTGGCGGCGTATTGCGCAGAAGACCGAGCGGTGCAACAGCGTCTGCGTGAGAAAGTGAAAAGCCCTCAACGGATTGATATTACAAAAGTTAAGAACTGTATAAACAATGTCGCACAAAGTCTTTTTCGGGCTGTTGAATTGGCGGAATTCGGACTGAGTCTCACAGAACATCTTACTTCTTGTTTGAGTCAGGGGGCGGCGTTGAGACATGATCCGACCTGGATTCGCATGGAAGAGACTTTTAATACGATCTATCGGGACCCGTTGGTCAAAGTCGGGGTCGAACAGGCGGTGTTCTCTGCGATTTATTTTTTCTGCCAAAAAGAACCGCTGGATGCGGTGGAGGAGCGGCTGAAGAAATACCGGGTTTTCTTCGAGAAATCCCGGACGACTTGCGCGGATTTCCGTCAGTTGATATCTCTGGTAGGACAGGCCTCCGTGCCTGTTATTTGATGATTATCTGCCAGGCAGAGACGCCTGGCCCGCCGGAATTACCAGGCAGAGACGCCTGGCCTACCGGTCATTCCTGCCAATGCCGGGTCCACCAGTACTTGGTTTCCCCTGTGGATTTTTCATGGGCGACAGGGTTCACACGGCCCAGGGTAATCTGAATGCCCATTCGGCACATCGCCTCCAGCTTTTCCACGCGGACCACTTTACCTCTCATAACAAACCTGTTGGCTCGAATCTCCGCAGCGGTTACACGGGTTTTATCGATCAGAAGGATCAGAACCGACTGTCCGACCGGCACAGGTTTGAGCGAACGCACCAGCAATCCGCTTTTCGACATGTTGAGAGTAGAAGTTTCCAGGACCCAATCGTTCTTTTCCACCAGCAGCCAGCATCGCATTCGGTAATCCATGCGCTTCTCGCGTGGGGTATGCCGGTGTACGGGGGGTGGGGAGGGCAACGGTTCGGGAGGGGTTTTGGGTGTCCCTTTACCGCTTGAAACCGAGGGATTTTTGGCAGAGATTGCGGTTTTTTTGGTGCGGAAGAGACCCATAATGCCCTCTATTTGATCAACCGATTCGGCAGGACTCTCTTGCCTGCCTGTCGATCTTCCAGAGCGCCTACCGCGATATCCAGCAAGGCGGCGGAAGCCGATCCGCACAAGAGGGAGCAGACAAACGCGCGCGCCATTGGCTCATCGAATCCCTCCACCATCGCGCGCTGCTCCTCAAGGGTTTTCAGAGACTTGAATCGGAACAGAGCCTTTCGAATTTCAATCGGATGCTTCTGAATAAACCGCTGTGCGAGGATTTCCTGGGTAATGAACAACCTGACTTTGTCCTCGCCGAGCAGTTCGACCAATTCTTCACGCAGACGTTTCCGATCTTCGGTCATCGGCCCCTCTCAAATCCGTAACCGGTCTTTCCCCTGAAAAGTTTCTAAGATACTATCGTAATTTCGCTTACTTTTCCAGCAGGGAGGACCGACGTGTGCCTGGTTCTCGGTTGGATCGAGGAATAGGAATGGCCACAGTATCATCCGTAGAACGGGCTTTGAACGATATTGTTTCCCTCTGCAAACGACGTGGATTTGTTTTTCCATCGAGTGAATTGTACGGAGGGTTTGCCGCATCATGGGACTACGGTCCGCTGGGTGTGGAGCTGAAGAACCTCATCAAACGTCTCTGGTGGGATGAGATGGTTACCTCCCGGGAAAACGTGGTGGGAATGGACTGTGCGGTGACCATGAACCCGCGTATCTGGGAGGCCTCGGGGCATGTGGAGTCGTTTCATGACCCGATGGTGGACTGCAAGACCTGCGGTCAGCGATTCCGCGCGGACAATCTCAATGAGGAATACTGTCCCAAGAATCCGAGCAAGAGGGTCAGCGAATGCGGGGGCGAGCTGACTCCCGCGCGGAATTTCAATTTGATGTTCAAGATTCATTGGGGACCCACGGAAGAGGAAGACAGTATTTGCTACCTGCGTCCCGAGACCTGCCAGCCGCTTTTTACGAATTTTCGCAATATCCTGACCGCCACACGGATGCGCGTGCCGTTCGGGATCGCCCAAATCGGAAAAGCCTTTCGGAATGAGATCACAACCAAGGCATTTCTGTTCCGTCAACGCGAATTCGAACAGATGGAGATGGAGTTTTTCTGTCGACCGGACGAGGCGCAGGAGTGGTATGAGCGATGGCGGGAAGTGCGTTTGAATTGGCACAAGTCCCTGGGGCTGAATCCGGCCAAGCTGCGTACTGCGCCGCATCCGCCGGACAAATTGGCCCATTATGCCAAGGCGGCCCTGGATATCGAGTATCAATTCCCCATGGGCTGGGGTGAAATCGAGGGAGTCCACAATCGGGGCGACTGGGATTTGTCCCGCCACGCCCAATTTTCCGGCAAGAGCCTGGAATACCGGGATGACCGCACGAATGAGCGGTTTATTCCCTATTGTGTGGAAACATCCGCCGGGCTGGACCGGACATTTTTGGCCCTGATCAGCGATGCCTACGATCAGGATATGGCTCCCAACGACAAGGGAGAGATGGAAAAACGGGATGTGCTGCGCTTTCGGCCCAGAGTGGCTCCGATTACGGTAGCGGTCTTTCCGCTGTCCCGGAAACCCGACCTGGAGGAAATCGCGCGGAAGATGGAAGACGATCTTCGGCGTGTTCATAATTACCGCAGCATGTATGATGAAACCGGTTCCATCGGCAAGCGGTACCGGCGACAGGACGAGGTCGGTACACCACTTTGTATTACGGTCGATTTCGATACCCTGGAGGATCACGCGGTAACCATCCGCAACCGCGATACAATGCAGCAGATTCGTGTGCCGATGGAGACCGTTGCTACGGCGGTCGCCGATCAGATTCGCGAAATGGAACACAGCTTCGATAGAGGTTAAGACGGTCGCCCAGGACAAACGACGGGCGGAGAGGATTCCCCGGTTGGGACCGCCCCCGTTGTTTTTGTCACACCGGAACCCAAGCGCCGTCAAGGAGAGTAAACCATGCTGACCTGGATGCGCAGCCACCAAAAAACCATTATGACCTGGACCCTGTACCTGGTCATCCCCAGTTTTGTTCTGCTGTATGGGTATGGCCAGATCCAGCGGCCCCCCCAGGAACGCTGGGTGGCCAAAGTGGACGGCAAAGAAATCACGTACTCGGAATTGCTCCGTATGCAGGACCGTCTCCGAGAGCAGTACCGGAAGCAATATGGGGACCGATTCGAGCAGGTTATGGAAGGGCGCGATTTGCGGCAGGAGGCGCTCGATACCCTGATTCGCCGTCAGATTCTTCTGAATACCGCTGCACGGTATGGATTCGGGGTTTCCGATTCCGAACTCGCCCAGTATATTTTCGCCATTCCCGCATTCCAGAACGAAAACGGGCAATTTGATTACGGGCGATATCGCTATTTTATCAGCCAGTCTCGGATGACCGAGCAATTATTTGAGGAGACCGTCCGCGAAGAGATCCTGCGCACAAAAATCACCGCGTTCATCGCCTCCACCATGCTCCGCTCCATGGCCGATACGGAGAAGGATTTCCGGGAACGTCAGGAGCAGGTCACCGGCGATATGCTGGCTTTCAGACCGGAGAAGTATACGGATCAAGTCCAGGTTGAAGAAGATGCACTAGCCTGCTTTTTTGAGGAACATAAGGAGGACTATCGGGTTCCCGAACAGCGTCGTATCCAGTATGCCGAATACAGGGCTGCGGATTTTCGAGATCGGGTTGAGGTAAGCGAAGGTCGCCTGAACACCTTTTTCAACCGCAACCAGGAGAACTACATGGTCGAGGAGACGCGGCGAGCGGAGTATGTTCTGTACCCTGCCGCAGACTACATCGGGCAAGTCTCCCCCACGGAACAGGAAGTGCAGGAGTATTTCACCAAAAATCAGTCCAAGTATCGAACGATACGGAAAATGCAGATCCGTTACATTTCCGTTCCGAAGGAGGAATGGGCGAATCGCCAGGAAGTAACGGCGGAGGATCTGCAGACATGGTATGACAGAAACAAGTCCCGATTCACTCACCAGGATGAAGTCCGTGCGCGGCACATTCTGCTGAAAATCCCCGCCGATGCGACACCGGAATTTGAAACAGCGGTAAGTACCCGAATACAAGAGATTCGAAAAGAGATCACAGACGGTCTCGACTTTGCAGAAGCGGCCAAGAAGTATTCCGAAGATCCGGGGAGCGCCGGAAAGGGCGGCGACTTGGGTTTCTTTGAACGAGACACGATGGTTGCGCCGTTTTCGGATGCGGCTTTTTCACTGGAGCCGGGCCAAATCTCCGAGCCGGTCAAGACTCAATATGGCTATCATCTGATCAAAGTGGAGGAGAAGCGGGCCGCGCATACGGAGACGCTGGACGATGTCCGCGAAGAGGCGGAATCGGCGATTCGACAGGAAAAAGCGCGTGATGCCTTCCAGAAATTTTCGGATGGGGTCAAGTCTCTCGATGATTTGGCAGGCCAATACGAAATCCACACATCCGATTGGTTCGGACCGGGCGAAGAAATTAGCGGTATCGATCCTGCCGACACGACGATGGTGTATTACGTAGCGGGCCGCCGTAAAGAACATCAACGACCGGAGCCGGTCTTCGGTTCCAAGACTTTCTACCTGATCGAATTGGTCGGCGATAAGCCACCGCGCGACAAGACATTCGAGGAAGCCGCGGAGCAGGTGAAAGCGGATGTTCGCAGCGAGGCGGCTCATCGACAGGCGATGAGCGCTGCTCAGTCCGATCTGGGACGAATAAAGGCCGGAAAAGTTACTTGGGAGCAGCTTCTCAAGGAGAAGCAACTGACTCCCAAACGGACTGCCTTCTTCAGCCGTTCGACAAGCGCCATGGAAAATTACAAGGGCAATTTCGGCGCTTTCGCTGCGGAAGCTTTCCGCCTGGAAAAGGTGGGCGATGTTGGGGGACCGGTTCGAAGTGATGATGGGGCGAACCTTCTTCGTCTTTCCGATATCAGGGAGGCTCACCTACCCGAACTCAGCGAGGTGGAGCCTCGGGTCCGAACCGATTTCATCGCTGTCCAGAGCGGCGAGCTGGCACACGAGGAAGCCTCCAAACTGGCCGATGAGGTATTCAATACCCAAAAATCCCTTCAGGAATGTGCGAAAAAACTGGCGGTCGAGATCAAAGAAAGTAAACTGTTCAAAAAGGGCGATCCCATCGATCCGATCGGCTATGTTCCGGAAGTAAATGAGCAGGCGTTTCGCCTGAAAAAGGTCGGAGTTGTCTCCGATGTGATCGAGTCGCGTCAACAGTCCTCCCGGCAGATGCAGATGAATCAGCCGGGGACAGGACCGATTGAACGATGCTTTGTCGTTTCGCTTCTGGAGATTAAAGAATCCTATTTACCGGAGCTGGCGGAGGTTCGAGAACAAGTTGAGGAAGATTATCGGCTGGTTCAGGCTGTCGATATCGCCAAGAGAGAGGCCGAGTCGGCGCTGAATCTCATCAAAGAGAAAATGGCATCCGGGCAACCTGTTTCCGCCACACAAGCCATTGACTTGCAGGCCCTCGTGGCGGGAGACGAAACCCAAAAGGCTCCTGTCAACGCAGAATATATTCGCCCGACCGGCATTACCCGATCCGGTTCCTATGTGCCCGGAGTCGGCCCGAGCGTGGAAATTCGTAAGACGGCTTTTGCGCTCAAACCGGGACAGGTGAGTAACGTGATTGAAGTTCGGGAAACCGACTACACACCGGAAGGCGAACTGGAACAGGGCAGGGTTATCGGCTATTTCATTCTTCAGGTACTCGGCCGCCGCGAGGCCGGGCCGGTGGTGCTGGATGATAACCTGACACGCATGGAAACATATCTGGAAAAGAATGCCCAGTCGATAGCGTTCAACGCATGGATCGAGTCGGTCAGCCGCCACACGAAAATCGAGTACAGCGCGGAAGCTCTGGCTCCAGGCGAGATTGCCGACGAGACGGCGGAAGAAGAGAACGTTTCCTGACCAGCTTCCGCATCTGCGTTTGTTCCGGGGGATTTGATACACGGTCGTGTTGTGTAATCGGATCATTTTAGCAATTTAAAGTGGCCAAAACCGCAGCCGGGATGCCGATACAACCCGAAGAATCCCCCTGAAGGGAGACGGAGAAAGTCGTGCGGCAGTAAGGTCTCTGCGATGTCGTATTCGCGGTTACCGACGCTCAGTTACAGGGTTCCGGATGTAGTCGAAATCTGCCGTACCGACATGGAACGGTAAACCTTCACCCCGGGAAAAACCATGCAGAAGGTTCAGTCCATACCATTACGAAAGGGTATTATCTCGGTTTTGCAGACTCCGTTCGACGACCGGAACGAAGTGGACTTCGAGAGCCTTGAACGGTTGATAGAGGACGCCATAAAAGGCGGGGTAGACGGATTCCTTGCGCCGGTTGTAGCGAGCGAGGTGGAGTATCTCTCCAGGGAAGAGCGCGAGCGGCTGGTCACCACAGTTTCCCGCACGGTACAGGATCGAGTACCGTTTATCGTCGGCGCATCCTCCGGTGATCCGAAGGAATGCCGTTATTTTGCGGAGATGGCTAATTCTGTGGGCGCGGCGGCGTACCTGGTTGCTGTACCGGCCCCGCTGTACGAAAGTCCGTCGGCTATTCCGAAGTTCTTTGAGGAAGTGACATCGGGAATCGACAGGCCGCTGTTGATTCAGGATCTGGTATGGAACGGTCCCGGCATGGATCTCGATACCATTCGGATTCTTCGAGAGACAATCCCTGCGTTCATCGGCTTGAAAATTGAAACCGTTCCGGCGGGGCCGAAATACACGGCTGTTCGTGAGGCATTCGGACCCGATTTCTTTATCTCCGGCGGATGGGCGGTTCCCCAGATGATTGAAGCGCTGGACCGGGGCGTGGATGCGATGATTCCGGAGAGTTCCATGGTTCGT
>Ga0116149_1000710_pt1 | contig 43089 bp, 55 predicted proteins | sample AD_UKC057_MetaG_FD_89787 | JGI IMG/M metagenome (GOLD analysis project Ga0116149, IMG submission 89787) | Active sludge microbial communities of municipal wastewater-treating anaerobic digesters from USA - AD_UKC057_MetaG | ecosystem: Engineered > Bioreactor > Anaerobic > Digestate | place: USA...
AGACGAGATAGACATAGCGGTGTCGCTGATCACGCCGATAGCGATGGAGCAGGGACTGAGGTTCGCGATCCGCGAGGGCGGACGCACGGTGGGCGCGGGCGTCATCACCGAAATAATTGAATAAGGGAATGTCAAATGGCAACGAAGTTCAGAATAAGAATAAAGCTTAAATCGTTCGACCACAACAGCCTCGACGCGGCGGCGGTGAAGATTGTGGACACCGTGAAAGGGAGCGGAGCCGTTGCCCTCGGGCCGGTGCCGCTGCCTGTGAACATCGAGAGATTCTGCGTCTTGCGGTCTCCCCACGTTGATAAGAAATCGAGGGAGCATTTCGAGATACGCACACATAAGAGGCTGATAGACATCGACAGCCCCACTCCGGCGACTATCGAGGCTCTCAAGCAGCTCGAACTTCCGTCGGGCGTGGACATCGAGATTAAATAAGGGACACGCCAATGATACCGGGAATGATAGGAAAGAAAATCGGGATGGCCCGAATGTTCGACGAGAAGGGCAATGTGGTGCCGGTCACGCTGATCGAGATGGGGCCTTGCACCGTCGTCGGCGTGAAGACATCGGACGGCAAAGACAAGTACGACGCCGTGCAGGTAGGATACTCGAGCGTCAAGATGGACAAGCTCACCAAGCCGATGCAGGGCGTTTACAAGAAATCCGGACTCAAGAGCGGATTCAAAGTTCTCAAGGAGTTCCGCGTTGACAAGACGGACGGCATCGGGGTCGGCGACGAGATAGGCGCGGACGCGGTGTTCAGCGAAAACATGACCGTCAAGATAATCGGAACGAGCATAGGACGCGGATTCGCCGGAGCGATGAAAAGGCACGGGTTCGGCGGTTCTGAAAACAGCCACGGGCAGGAGAAAGTGCACCGCAGGCCGATGAGCGGGGGCGCAACAGACGCCCAAAGAGTTTTTAGAGGGAAAAGAGGCCCCGGACACATGGGCAACGCGCAAGTGACGGTCGCCAACCTCAAACTTGTGAAGATGAAGCCGATGTATGAAACCGGACAGACTGAAGCCGAATCGGCAGGCAAGACCCCATACATCATAGCGGTCCGCGGAGCGGTGCCGGGCAAACAGAACTCGTTGGTTATAGTCGAAAAAATGTGATCGGATAGAATACGGCTATGTCAGAAGAAAAAAGCAAAGCGAAGATGAACAGGCGGCTCATCGCCGAAGCCCTGAGAATAGAGCAGGGGAACGCGCGAAGCGACACGAAGTCGATGAAGACGCGCGGAGAGGTGAGCGGGGGCGGAAAGAAACCGTTCCGGCAAAAGGGCGGCGGGCGCGCCAGACAGGGCAGCATCAGGGCTGTGCAGTGGGTCGGCGGCGGCAGGGCCTTCGGCTCCTCGGCGGCCAACCATGACAGGAAGATAAACAAGAAGGCGCGGCGGGCCGCTCTTCAAAGCGTGATCGAGTGGAAGCTGGCCGAAGGCCGCGTGGCCGTGGACGAGTTGAAGTTCGACGCCCCGTCCACAAAGAAGTTCGTCGAATTGCTTAAAAGCAAGGGAATCGAAGGAAAGGTCCTCTTCATTTACGAAAGCGGAGAGGCGATGGAAAACGCGGTGAAGTCGGCGCGCAATCTGCCGAAGACGACCTGCCTGAATTCCGCGGTAATAAACCTGAAAGACCTGCTCGACTGCGAGTGGGTTCTGATGGCGCCGGAAACGGCCGCGCGCCTGAAAATTCAAGGCTGATTGGACACAAGACCATGAAAGACGCACGAGACGTAATAATATCGCCGATTATCTCGGAGAAGAGCCACATCGACTTGCAGTCGAACAAATATTATTTCAAAGTGGCGAAGACGGCCACGAAGACGGACGTCGAGAACGCGGTGAAGAAGCTGTTCGACGTCGAAGTCGAGAGCGTGAACATACTCAACAAAAGAGCCGAAAAGAAAAACTACGGCAGATTCAAGGGATTCAGCGCGGCTTGGAAAAAAGCCATCGTGACGGTCCGAAAAGACCAGAAGATCGCCGGATTCTTTGAAGGAATGTAAGGGCGGAAAAGACAATGGCCATACAAAAATCAAAACCGACGACTCCCGGCAGAAGGTTCCATTCGAGAGTGTCCGGCGCGGACATCACCAAGCAGGAGCCTGAGAAGTCGCTTACGGTGATCAAGAAGAAGAACTCGGGCCGAAACAACATGGGCCGGGTGACTGTTAGACATCAGGGCGGCGGGCACAAGAGGCGGTTGCGGATCGTCGATTTCAAACGGACCACCGACGGAATGGCCGGCAAAGTCGCCGCCATCGAGTACGACCCGAATCGCTCGTGCAGGCTGGCCCTCATCCACTACGAAAACGGCGTGAAGGCATACATTCTTGCGACGAAGAACATGAAAGTCGGAGACAAAGTGTTGTCCGGCGAAAAGATAGACGTGGCCGAAGGGAACGCGCTTCCCCTGTCGGGCATACCGCTGGGAGCGCTGATACACAACATCGAGTTCAGGCCGGGAGGCGGGGGCCGAGCGGCAAGGTCCGCCGGCAACTACGCCACTCTCATCGCCAAGGAAGGCGAGAGAGCGCACGTCAGGATGCCTTCGGGAGAGGTCAGGCTGTTCAATCTCAAATGCCGGGCGACCATCGGTCAGGTCGGCAACGAGGAGCACAACTTGGCGTCCGACGGCAAGGCCGGAAGGAACAGATGGAAAGGGCGCAGACCCACCGTTCGCGGAACGGTCATGAACCCGTGCGATCACCCGCACGGCGGCGGAGAAGGCAAGAGCAAATGCGCCGGAAGGCCGCCCTGCTCGCCGTGGGGCGTTCCCGCCAAGGGCGGCAAGACAAGGTCCAAGAGAAAGAGCAACAAAATGATAGTGACACATCGCAACAAGAAGAAAAGGAAATAAGCGCGGGGATTTGCCGCGGGAGGTTTCAAGTGCCGAGATCGTTGAAAAAAGGGCCGTTTGTGGAAGAGAAGCTGCTTAAGAAAGTGAAAGCGGCGCAGAAGGCTAAAGGCGGAGGAATAATCCGCACGTGGTCCAGAGCGTCGATGGTGGTTCCCGAAATGGTGGGACTGACGCTGGCGGTTCACAACGGGAAGAAGCACATCCCGGTGTACATAACGGAAAACATGGTGGGCCACAAACTGGGCGAGTTCGCGCCGACGCGGCTGTTTCGCGGGCACGGCGGCTCGGAGAAGAAAACCGGAACGAGATGACCAAGGAACGCGCGGGCGGCGGACAAGGCCGCGCGCGCCAAAAAAGCAAGGACAGGCGCTGAACGATGGAACAACAATTTGCCAGAGCGGAAGTAAAACACGTGAGAGTGTCGGCCCGAAAAGCGGGAAGATACGCGGCGGCCATAAAAGGTATGAAATACCAGCAGGCGTACTCCACGCTGGAATTCATGACCTCTCCGACGGCCAAGACGGTGCAGAAGGTTCTGGCGTCGGCCGGAGCCAACGCCGAAGAGAACCATGACATGACTCGCGATCAGTTGTACGTGTACGAGGCGGTGGCGAATCAGGGGCCGACATTCAGGCGGTTTAGGCCTGCGATGCGCGGCATGGCCACGAGGATACGGAAACGCACCAGCCACATAATAATCGTGCTCTCGGACAAACCGAGGAAGTCGTAAGGAGGCGGGCATTGGGACAGAAAGTTAACCCTAAAGGGCTTAGGCTCGGGATCGTAGAGACTTGGGACAGCAGATGGTTCGCGGACAAGGATTACGCGGACGTGCTGCACGAGGATTTTATGATCCGGGACATCGTGAAGAAATGGAATTACAAAGGCGACGGAAGGCCGTTGACGGGCAAGGCGCTAAAGAGGCTCCAGAGGGACAACCTCAGGTTCAGCGGAATCTCCAAAGTCGAGATCGAGCGCAAAGCCAAGAACGTGCTTGTCAGGATCAGCGCGGCAAAGCCCGGAATAGTCATCGGAAAGAACGGCGAGACTATCGAAGCCCTCACCAAGCAACTGAGAAACAAGACCGGAAAAGCGGTTGACATAAAGATAAAGACGATAGAGCAGCCGGACCTAGACGCATGGTTGCTGGGCGAAGGCGTGGCGATGATGATAGAGCGCAGGTTCGCGGTGCGGCGCGCCATCAAGCAGTCGATGGAAAAAGCGTTGCGCGCGGGAGCGCAGGGAGTGAAGATTATGTGCGCCGGGCGGCTGGGCGGCGCGGAAATAGCCAGAACAGAATGGAGCAGGCGCGGCAGAGTCCCGCTCCACACGCTCCGCGCGGAGATCGACTACGCGCACACCGAGGCGTTCACCACCTACGGGAAAATCGGCATCAAAGTGTGGATATACAAGGGAGACAAAGACCCGAGGAAATTCAAAAACGAGCTCCTGCTGCATGGTCAGGACTGACCGGAGAGGCTTAAGGCGATGTTACAACCTAAAAAAGTAAAATACCGGAAAATGCACCGGGGCCGGATGAAAGGCACTCCGGTCAAAGGCTCCACAGTGGCGTTCGGCGAGTACGGGCTACAGGCGATGGAGCCTGCGTGGATAACCGCCAGACAGATAGAGGCGTCGCGCGTGGCCGTCACAAGGTGCATCAAGCGAGGCGGGAAAGTTTGGATACGGATATTCCCGCACAAGAGCGCCACTAAGAAACCCGCCGAAACCAGAATGGGGAAAGGCAAAGGCAGCCCGGAGTTTTGGGTGGCGGTGGTTAAGCCGGGAACGATGATACTCGAATTGGCGGGCGCGCCCGAAGATCTTTCTAAAGAAGCTCTGACGCTGGCCGCCTACAAGTTGCCGATTAAGTGCAGAATCGTCAAAAGATAACGGGAGTCGGATATGAAGACGCGGGAAATGAGAGAATTGAGCGACGGCGAACTGAAGGACAAGCTCGACGGTTTTAAACAAGAGCTTTTTAACCTGAGGTGGCAGACGGCGTCTCACCAGAACCAAAATCCCAAAAGGATAAGGGATGTCAAGAGAATCATAGCGAGAGCGTTGACCATCCTGAACGAACGCGATCGGAAGGAAGCGGCGAAATGAGGGAAACTAGCAGACAGTCGATAGTCGGAAAAGTCATCAGCGACAAGATGGATAAGACTGTTGTCGTGCAGGTCGAAAGCCTGAAACAGCACCCGAAGTACAAGAAGTTCATGCGCACGCGCAAGAACTACAAGGCTCACGACGGGGCGAACGAGTGTTCGCTCGGGGACATAGTCAAGTGCGACGAGACGCGCCCGCTGAGCAGGGACAAAAGATGGCGCGTGGTAGAGATATTGAAGAAGCGCTTCGTGTCCACGCTCGAGGTAGAAGACCCCGACGAGATGGTTATGAAGAAGCAGAAACCGGCTGAGACGGCGGGCGAAGAGACGGTTGCGGAAGTCGAGCAGACGTCCGACGAAGAGTAGAATACGAGAGCGGGAGCGGGCCGACGGCCCCCCCATGCGACTACGGGAGCGTGAACTGAAATGATACAGAAGGAATCGCGGCTGAAAGTGGCGGACAATTCGGGAGCCAAGGAAATCCTATGCATAGGCATACCCGGTTCGAGCGTCATCAGATACGCGGGAATCGGAGACATAATCACGGCGGCAGTCAAGCAGTCGATACCGTCCGCCGGCGCGGGAGCAAAAAAAGGGAAGGTCATCAAGGCCGTAATAGTCAGGACGAAGCAACCTGTGGCGCGCCCGGACGGCTCGGTCATCAGGTTCGACGACAACGCGGCTGTGATAATCGACAAGGACAACAACCCGGTGGGCACGCGCGTGTTCGGACCGGTCGGACGGGAACTGAGAGACAGGAACTTCCTAAAGATAGTGTCTCTGGCCCCCGAAGTGCTTTGAGGCAAATAAACGGCGGAGAAACGAAATGGAACGCGCAAGAGCGATGAAAATGAATATCAGGAAGGGAGACACCGTAAAGGTGATCTCCGGCAGAGACAAAGGCAAACAGGGCGAAGCCTTGAGCGTGTCGCCGACATCCGGCAAAGTCGTGGTGCATCAGGTGAACATGGCGCGCAAGGCCGTCAAGCCCGACCCGAAAAAGAACCCACAGGGCGGGATCATAGAGATGCCCGCTCCTATACAGGCGTCGAACCTCAAGCTGGTGTGCCCGAGATGCGAGAAACCGACCAAGGTCAAACGCAGCAAGGACGCCGAAGGAAAATCAAGCAGAAAATGCGGGAAATGCGGTGAATTGATCGATGGCTGAGACAACTAGATACGCTGAGCTTTACAAAAACGAGATCGTCCCGAAACTGATGCAGGAGTTCGGCTACACGACGGTCATGCAGACGCCGCGTCTGGTGAAGATAGTTCTCAACATGGGCGTGGGCGAAGCGAGAGAAGAGCCGAAGTCGCTGGAGAACGCGGTGGCGGATCTGACGACGATAACCGGCCAGAAACCGGTAATCACCCGCGCAAGGAAGTCCATCTCCAACTTCAAGATCAGGGAAGGATGGAGCATCGGCACGAAAGTGACGTTGCGCGGCGCGAAGATGTACGACTTCCTCGACAGGATGATCAATCTAGCGATACCGCGAGTCAGAGACTTCCGCGGGTATTCGTCGAAATCTTTCGACGGGCGCGGCAACTATTCGATGGGCATCCGAGAGCAGTTGATGTTCCCGGAGATTGAATATGACAAGATCGACAAGGTTCGCGGGATGAACATAACTATCGCGACCACGGCAAAGACGGACCAAGAGGGGCTGGCGCTGCTGAAGGCGTTCGGATTCCCGTTCGCGCAGCAGAAGTGACGGCGCGGAAGAATAATAAGGAAGAGGTGCAACAGTGTCGACGAAAGCGCACTACCTGAAATCGCAGAAACAGCCGAAGTTTTCGACGCGCGCTAAGAACAGATGCAAGATATGCGGAAGGCCGCGCGGCTATCTGAGAAAATTCGGAATATGCAGAATATGCTTCCGCACGCTTGCCAACGAAGGGCAGATACCGGGCGTCGTAAAGGCGAGCTGGTAAACAATCAGGAGTAGAGGGCCAAAGACATGGGTATGACAGATCCTATAGCGGATATGCTGACAAGGATAAGGAACGCTCAGCGCCAGAACTTCGAGTCTGTGGAACTGCCGGCTTCGAAGATGAAACTGGAGATGCTGAAGATAATGAAAGCCGAGGGCTTCATCAAGAATTACGCCGTGCGGAAGCGCAAATCGCACAACGTGATCAAGGTGTTCCTCAAGTACGGGCCTGACGGCGAGCCGGCGATAGAAAAGCTTGCAAGAGTCAGCAAGCCCAGCCGAAGAACGTATATCGACAAGAGGAGCATACCTCTCGTGGCCGGCGGAATGGGGATGGCGATAATCTCCACGTCGGGCGGGCTGATGACGTCGCAGGAGGCGCGCAAGAAAGGCGTCGGCGGCGAACTGATATGCACTATGTGGTGACGGAGGGGCGCTGCCGCCGCCGTCCGCAATCAAAAACCGGGAAGTGAAGCGAGATGTCAAGAATAGGAAAACTGAAAATTGATCTGCCGAAGGGCGCGACTGTTGACATAAAAGACGGAAGCGTGAAAATGAAAGGCGGACTCGGAGAAATGAGTTGGCAGTTGCCTCCGGGGATCACTGTCGAACAGGACGGCTCCGAACTGCGCGTCATCCGCGCCAAGGAAGACAAGAAAACGCGCGCGTTGCACGGTCTTTCCCGCGCGTTGATAGCGAATATGGCAAAAGGCGTGACCGAGGGCTTCAGCAAAACGCTTGAGATTCAGGGCGTAGGGTACAAAGCCGAAATGAAGAAAGACAAACTTGCGCTTTTCGTCGGCTATTCGCATCCCGTAGAGTTCGAGGCCCCCGAAGGCATAACATTGAAAACAGAGAACCCGACGACGATAGTAGTGTCCGGAATAGACAAAGGAAGGGTAGGACAGGTTTCAGCTGACATAAGAAAATTCAGGCCACCGGACGCTTACAAAGGCAAGGGAATAAGATACAAGAACGAGAAGATCAAGCTGAAACCGGGCAAGAGTGGCGCATAACAGGACAAGACAGGAAGCAAGGATTTTAAGGGCGGACAGAATCCGCAAGAAAATCAGCGGGACAGCCGAACGGCCCCGCTTGTGCGTGTTCATCAGCAACAAGCAGGTGTACGCGCAGGTGATAGACGACGTGGCCGGCAGCACGCTGGCGGCGGCGTCCACCCAATCGCCCTCCATCAAAGAAGAGGCGAAGGGCAAAAACATGACGGAAATGGCCAAACTGGTTGGCAAGAGCGTGGCGCAGGCCGCAATGGAAAAAGGCGTGACCACGGTGGTGTTCGACAAGTCGGGCTATAAGTACGGCAAGAGACTCGGAGCGCTGGCTGACGCCGCGCGCGAGGCGGGGCTGCAATTCTAATCGCCCGACATTAGAAGAGGATTAGCTGGGAGCTGACAAATGGGAAAATACAGACAGGCAAGCGCTGAACCGGAAAGCAAATTCATCGAAAAGGTGATAAACATCAACCGCGTGGCCAAGGTGGTCAAGGGCGGACGCCGGTTCAGCTTCAGCGCGCTCGTGGTCGTCGGAGACGGAGAGGGCAATGTCGGACTCGGTTTCGGCAAAGCCAACGAAGTCGCGGAAGCGATACGAAAAGGCGTGGAAGACGGCAAGAAAAACATGTTCAAAGTGCCGATGAAGGGCACGACGATACCTTACCAGCTCACGGCGGAATGGGGCGCGGCGAAAGTCATGCTCAAACCCGCCTCTCCCGGCACTGGAATCATCGCCGGCGGAGCGGTGCGCGCTATCGTCGAGGCCTCCGGAATAAAAGACATCCTCACGAAGAACCTCGGCTCCAAGAACCATATCAACACCGCGCGGGCCACCATAGTGGGGCTGAAAAGCGTCAAGACCGAAGATCAGTTCAAACGGTTGCGTTCACAGGCGGATGACAAGGATTCCGCCAAGCAGCAGGACGAAGAACAAAAGGCTCCGGCGGCTCAAGCGCCGGCAAAAACGGAAGAGCGGCCCGCCGCGCCCGCCCCTGCGGCGGAAATCCCGGCTGAGACCGTTGAAAACAGGGAAGGCTGATTATGAAACTGCACGAATTGCCGAAACAGAAAACCGCCACGCCCAAGAAAAGAATAGGACGCGGGCATGGTTCCGGATATGTAAAAACCTCCGGCAAAGGTTCAAAAGGCCAGAAAGCAAGGGCCGGCGGAGGACTCCCGTTCTACTTTCAGGGCGGCGGCATCTCCATGTTCAGGCGCGTCCCCAAACTCGGCGGGTTCACACCCGTTGGCAGAGTGGAATACGCGCCGGTTAACGTGGAAGACCTCAATGAGTTCGAAGACGGAACCGAAGTGACGCTCGAGAAACTGGTCGAGGCCGGGATTATCAGAAAGACTGAAAAGACGATAAAGATACTGGGTCGCGGCGAACTGAAGAAAAAACTAAAAGTTCACGCACACGCGTGGTCGCAGACCGCGGAGAAAAAAATCGGGGAGTCCGGCTCGGAACTCATCAAAATCTGATATGTTTACAATACTCGCCAACGCATTCAAAGTTCCGGACATACGACGCAAGATGCTGTTCGTGCTTTACGCTATGGCGTTGTATGCCGCCGGAGCGCACATACCGGTTCCCGGAATAAACAACGACGCTTTGGAAAATCTGATAGGGCAGGGCACGCTGTTCGGGATGATGGACCTGTTCGTCGGCGGCTCGCTCAGAAGGTTCTCGCTGTTCGCCCTCGGAGTGAACCCGTACATCAACGCGTCCATCATTATGCAGCTTCTAGCGGTCGTGCTTCCGAAGATAAAAGAGCTTCAGAAGGAAGGCGAAACCGGACGCAAAGTAATCCAGCAGTGGACCAGATACCTGACTGTGGGACTGGCTTTCTTCCAAGCAATAGGAATGTACACCATGCTCCACGGCAGCGGCGGGATCCTACAGCACGACACGTGGCCTTTCAGAGTTCTGGTCATCTGTTCGCTGGTGGGCGGCACGCTCTTCCTGATGTGGCTGGGCGAGGAAATCACCAAGAAGGGCGTAGGCAACGGAGTGTCGCTGATAATCTTCTTCGGGATAATAGGCTCGCTCCCCACTCAGGCTTACCAGACCTTCAAACTGGCCACTTGGAACGACAATAAGGCCGGATTGGTGGCCCTGTTCCTTATCTCGGTTGCAACCATCGCATTTATCATCTTCGTGCACCTCGGGCAAAGAAAGATTCCGGTGCAGTATCCCAAGAGGATAGTCGGACGAAAATACTACAGCGGTCAAACCACGTACCTGCCGCTAAAGGTGAACACCGCCGGCGTCATACCGATCATCTTCGCAATATCAATGCTCATGTTTCCCGCGACGATAGCCACATACGTGCCTTACGACGCGGTGAAGAAGGCGTTTGCCAATTTTACAAATGATCAGTCCATACTGTACAATGTCATGTATTTTGTTCTCGTATTCCTGTTCACGTTCTTCTACACGGCCGTTGTGTTCGATCCGAAGGAAGTGGCCGAACAGATGAAAAAACGCGGCGGGTTTATACTCGGATACAGACCGGGAGATCCGACGAGAAGATATCTCGAGCGAATCATGGTGCGCATAACATTCATGGGCGCGATGTTCCTCGGATTAATTGCGGTTCTCCCGTCGTTAGTCGTGTATATAACAAAGCTTTCCAGCTTTGGGCTGGGAGGCACGTCGATACTGATTGTGGTAGGCGTGGCGCTGGACACGGTAAATCAGATAGAAGCGCAGCTGCTGATGAGACACTACGAAGGATTCTAAGGGTGAGGCTACGGAGCGGCGCGCCGAAGCGGGCCGCGGGGAGAAGGTGCTGAAATGGCGTTGAATCTGGTAATCTTCGGGCCTCCGGGCGCGGGAAAAGGCACTCAGAGCGAGGCGCTCAGGGACAAATACAACCTTGAACATCTCTCGACTGGCGACATGCTTCGGGAAGCCGTGAAAAACGGCACCGAAACAGGGCTTCTCGCAAAACAGTATATGGAAGGCGGAAAGCTCGTTCCGGACGAAGTCGTCATCAAGATAATCAGCGACAAGGTCGCCACCATAGCGGCGGACAGAGGGACTCTGTTCGACGGGTTCCCCAGAACGCTGGATCAGGCGGCCGCGCTTGACAAAGCCCTTGAAGGCAACGGCAGAAAGATTGACGCAGTGGTATTCCTGAACGTGCCGGACGAGGAAGTCGTCACAAGGCTTTGCGGGCGCAGAATGTGCCCGGCCTGCAACGCGATATACCATGTGACCGGCAAGCCCCCGAAAAAGGAAGGCGTATGCGACAACGAAGGCGCGGCGCTCATCCAGAGGGCGGACGACAATGAGACAGTCATCAGGCAGAGGCTCGACACTTATCACAGCCAGACACAGCCTGTCATCGATTACTATGGGAAGAAGAACCTTCTCAAGGAGGTAGGACTCACCGGCTCACCTCAAGAGACGAGCCGCAAGATATTCGAATATCTCGACTAGGACGCGAAAGGTGACCGACGGATACCGGACAAAAACCTCTGAAGAGATCGAGCTGATGCGCCGCTCGGGAAGGTTGCTGGCGGCGACGCACGAGCTTATCGCAGGGATGATGAAACCGGGAGTTTCGTCGGCGGAACTGGACAGGGCGGCTGAAGAGTTCATCCGGGACGGCGGCGGAAAACCGGCGTTCAAGGGCTACAGAGGATATCCGGCCACGCTCTGTGTGTCGTTCAACGAACAGGTGGTTCACGGAATACCGGGGCCGAGAAGATTCGTCGAGGGAGACCTTGTGGGAGTAGACTGCGGGGCGATCCTCGAAGGCTACTACTCGGACATGGCGGTAACCCACTACGTGGGAGGCGAACCGCCGGCCCAAGTGGACGACCTGATGAAAACGACTCTTAGATCGTTGCACAAAGGGATCGAAAAGTGGCGGCCCGGCAACAGAGTGGGCGACGTCTCGGCGGCGATTCAAAAGGAAGTCGAGTCCCGGGGATTCTCGGTGGTGAGGGCGTTGGTAGGGCACGGAATCGGCACAGTCATGCACGAGCGAGGCCTGCAGATTCCAAACTACGGAAACGCGGGAACGGGAATAAAAATAGTCGAGGGAATGACGGCCGCAATAGAGCCGATGGTCAACATGGGCGGGTACGACGTCCGGGAGTTGAAAGACGGATGGACATACGTGACCGCAGACGCGAGCCTATCGTGCCACTTCGAACACACGGTGGTCGCTACGGCGGACGGGCCGAGGATTCTGACGCTGCCGTAAACTGTAATTAAAGGATAGACATGAGCAAGGACGACGTAATAGAAGTTGACGGAAAAATAGTTGAATCGCTGCCGAACGCCATGTTCCGCGTAGAGCTTGAAAACGGACACAAGGTGCTCGCCCACATATCGGGCAAGATACGCATGCGGTTCATAAGGATAGTGCCCGGAGACAAGGTCAAACTTGAATTAAGCCAGTATGATCTCAACCGGGGAAGAATAACATGGAGATATCCGACTGCGGGAAGAGGCGGCGGCAGAAGCGGGCCGGCGCCTGAAGTCAATCCCTGAATCGGACGTCGAGGGACGGAGAAGTCGATATGAAAGTGCGAGCGTCGATAAAAAAGATTTGCAAGAACTGCAAGATCATCAAGAGGCACGGAGTGCTAAGGGTGATCTGCGACAATCCGAAACACAAACAGCGGCAGGGCTGAACACTGAACCTGACTGCGGGAGGGCGATATGGCGCGCATTGCGGGAGTTGATATCCCGGGAAACAAAAAAGTCAGAGTCTCGCTTACATATATCCATGGAATAGGCGACACGACTGCGATGAAGATCCTTGAGGACGCAAGGATAGATCCCGACATCAAGGTCAAGGACCTGTCCGAGGACATGATCTCGAGGTTGAGGCGGGAAATAGAGACGAAGTATAAAGTCGAGGGCGAAGTTAGGCGCGAGTTGCAGAACAACGTCAAGAGGCTCATCGAGATCGGCTCTTACCGCGGGCTTAGGCACAGGACCAACCTGCCAGTTCGCGGACAGCGGACCAGAACCAACGCGAGAACGAAAAAGGGCCGCAAACGGCCGGTGGGACTCAAAAAAGGCAAGCCGGGCAAAAAAGGCTGACAGCTTATTAAGGGAAGGATTCTCGAATGGCTAAGAAAGGCAAAACAAAGACCAGAAAAAAGATTACGGTGACAGAGGGAGTCGTGCATATCAAATCGACTTTCAACAACACCATAATCACCGTTACGGACATGCGCGGAAACGCGTTGTCGACTTCGAGCGCGGGCGCGGTGGGCTTCAAAGGCTCTAGAAAAGGCACTCCGTACGCCGCCCAGCTTGCCGCTGAAAACGTCGGCAAGGAAGTCGGCGCTATGGGGATGAGGACGGTGGACATCATGGTGAAGGGGCCGGGAGGCGGAAGGGAATCGGCTATCCGCTCGTTCCAAGCTCAAGGCTTCAACATCAGGCTCATCAGAGACGTCACCCCCATCCCGCACAACGGATGCAGACCGAAAAAACGCAGAACGGTTTGACATATCCTGAAAGGGAGAAAGAGGATTCAAGATGGCGAAGGATAAAGAAGCTCAATGCAAACAGTGCCGCTCGGCCGGGATGAAGCTCTATCTCAAAGGCGAGCGCTGCCAAATAGAAGACAAGTGCGGATTCAAAAGAAGATCGTATCCGCCCGGGCATCTGGGGCGTTTCTCCCGAAGAGAGCGCAACATGTCGGAATATGGCAAGCAGTTGAAGGAAAAGCAGCGCGCCCGCAGAATGTACGGCGTGTCCGAAGTGCAGTTCCGGAGATACTTCGAAATGGCAGCAGCCCAGAGAGGCATCACCGGCGAGGCCCTGTTCCAAGCTCTCGAACGCAGATTGGACAACGTGGTGTACAGACTCGGCTTCGCAAGCTCGAGAGGCTTCGCGCGGCAGCTCGTCCGCCACAGGCATATTAAGGTCAACGGGAAGCTGGTCGATATCCCGTCTTACCTCGTTCGCGCAAACGACGTGGTGGAAGTGAAGGAACAGTCGAAGAAGATACAGGGAATAAGGGACTCGGCGGACGCCGCGGCGCAACGCGCGCGCATACCGAGCTGGCTGCAGACAAGCCCGATCGAGCTTAAAGGAACGGTGTTGGAGTTGCCGGCGGGCGACAAACTTGAAATCCCGTTCGAGGAACACCTCATCGTAGAGTTTTATTCTCGATAATTCAGGGAGGCTTAATGAAAGCTTTCGAGAGACCGAACATCAGAATCGTAGAGGAGAAGCCGCTTGACGGCGGCAACGCGCTTTACGGAAAATACAACATCCAGCCATTAATAAGGGGCTTCGGAGCCACGCTGGGCAACTCGCTGCGGAGGATTCTTATCTCCTCCATCACAGGCTCCGGCATCGTCTATATTAAAATAGACGGCGTCCTGCACGAGTTCTCATCCATCGACGGCGTGGTCGAAGACGTCACCGACATCCTCATCAATTTCAAGGGGCTTCGCGTCGGCGTCGAGTCCGAAGAGCTAGTCGAGCTCGTCATCGAGAAAAAAGGCCCTTGCGAAATCAAGGCCGGCGACATCCAGACCGATGACAGGGTGACAATCGTCGACAAAGACTATCACCTTTGCACGGTGACCACCAACAAGACTATCAAGATGAAAATCGGAGTCATGCGCGGGAGAGGGTACGTCCCGACCGAGTGGCATCTGGAAAACCCTGAAATACCCAAGGAACGCGGAGTGCTGCACATCGACACCGTCTTCTCCCCCGTGATCAAGACGAAGTTCTTCGTCGAGCCGGCCCGCGTCGGCCAGCGCACGGACCACGACAAGCTCGTCATTGAGATAGACACCGACGGCACGGTGTCCCCGGCGGAAGCTCTAAGCGAAGCCGCCCGCATTCTCATCAAACAGTTCAGCTTCATCGTGGACTTCAAAGAGCGCATTCTGCTTGAAGAAGAGAAAAAAGAGCAGGAGATAATCCGCAAGAGCCAAGACCTCAAGAGAACCATCGACGAGATGGACCTCTCGGTGCGCTCTTACAACTGCCTGAAAAACGCCAACATCCTGACCGTCGAGGAACTCATCACATGGTCGGAGACAAGGCTGCGCGGACTAAGGAATTTCGGCGAGAAGTCGCTTAAGGAAATAAAAGCGAAACTGATACAAATGGGCCTCGATCTTGCGCCCGACGAGTTGATTTGAAACGGCGCCGAAACCGCGCTGAAAAGGAATCACAACGGAGCTTAATGACATGAAACACGGAAGAAATATTGCGAAACTCGGACGCACCACCGACCATCGGATGGCCATGCTGAAGAATCAGGTGACCACGCTGTTCCTGCACGGAAAGCTCATCACCACCGAGCCGAAGGCGCGCGCCACCATGCGCATCGCCGAGAAGACGCTCACCACCGCCAAACAGAACGATCTGGCCGCGAAGAAAAGCGTTAGAAGGACGATAAACGACAAGATCGCCTTCAAAAAAATCTTCGAGGAATACGCGCCCAAGTACGCGGACAGAAAAGGCGGTTGTTTCAGCATAGTGAAGTTGCCCCCGCGCAGGGGAGACGGCGCTCCGATGGCTGTCATCACCTTCATGGATGTCGAACAGGCCGATTGACGCCTTTCCTCGCGGTCGCAAATAAATCAGTTCATATATTCCGCTAAAAGTCGGATATTGTTTTGAAATCGGCAAGCCGGATAGCTCATGCCGTCTGACGAAAAGAAAATCATGATGGTTGTCGCTTACGACGGCTCAGGATTTCATGGTTTCCAGAGGCAGCCGGAAGGTTTGCGGACGGTTCAGGCGGAACTTGAAAAAGCGGTTCTGGGGCTGACTGGAGTTCCATCAGAAGTATTCGGAGCCAGCAGGACGGACGCGGGAGTGCATGCGACGGGCCAGACGACGCACTTCGCGACATCGTCGCATATCCCGGCGGACAGGATGGGCCGGGCGCTCAGGAGATTTCTCCCGGACGACATCTCGATAATGAACTCTGAGAGCGCACCCCCGGAATTTCATGCAAGGCATTCGGCGAGAGGAAAGGTGTACGTTTACACAATAGACAGGTCGCCGGAACCGATACCGATGTCGGCGAAGTTCGCGGCCCACATCGGGGCTCCGCTCGACGAAAAAAAAATGGAGCGCGCCGCAGAGCTTCTGGTCGGGACGAACGACTATTCGGCGTTCAGAAACGAAGGCTCGTCGCCAGCCGACCCTGTGAAAACCATACGCGCGATAAAAATATCGCGATATGGGCCTTTCATGTCGATCACGGTGACCGGCACGGCGTTCCTTTACAAAATGGCCAGAAACCTCGCGGGAACTATCGTCGAGGCGGGCAGGGGAAGGATAGACCCGGAAGACATGCCGGGCATAATAGAATCGAAAGACAGGCGGCTGGCCGGGCCGACCATGCCCGCGCGGGGCCTGTGCCTCGTCAAAGTATTCTATGAATAATTCTTTTTTATTTAAGTTGTTGTTGTCAGTCAATATATGGAATGGTATAATCCACATGAATATCAGAAGGGGGAGCGTTCACATATGAAACTCAACCGTCGGCGCTACGCCACACTGGGGCTGATCGCGATTCTTTCGGTCGCTGCCGCAACGGCGTCCGCGCAGGTGTCATATAGAGAGCAAAACAATAGAGGCGTTTCGCTCTACAACGAGGGAAGATACAGAGAAGCCCTCGATGCGTTTGACTCGGCTCTCAAACTAAGTCCGGACAGTTCCGAGATACACAACAACATCGGAATTGTTTACGACGAAATGAACGATCTAAATAACGCCTCCCTATATTACAGAAAAGCAATCGCCCTCGACCCCGCGAACATAGACGCGCACAACAACCTCGGCGTCGTGTTCTACAAGCAGGGGAAAGTCGATCAGGCGATGGCCGAATGGGAAATAGCTCTGGAGATTGACCCCGGATACACCGAAGCGAAAAACAACTTGGAGACCGCGCGCGCGTCGGCTACAACATCAGCCGGCCAGACCGTCATCCCGCGCCCGACACCGGACGCGCAGAGATTTGTCCCGGTCAGCGACATTTCCATCGGAGAAACCGAAATCACCGTACAAGCGTACCAGTCGTCGGACCCGCTGTCGAAATCGATAGTCATGCTCAAGCAAGCGCTCGAAATCGTCCCCAACGATCCGATAGCTCACTACAACCTCGGCGCGGCCTACCTGATGAAAAACATGCTCGACGGCACGATCGCCGAATGGGAAAAAACACTCGCGCTCGATCCTAGAAACAACACCGTAAGGTTTAACCTAGCAATCGTTTACACGCGCGGAAGGCAGTACGCCAAAGCCGTCTATCACCTCGGCGAACTCCTCAAGGACAGCCCGAACGACGCGATGGCATTCTATATACTCGGCGCGGTCTACAGCAAAGCGGGAGACCATGAGAACGCGATTAAGGCGTGGCAGCGCTCCAGCAACATCAATCCCGACTACGTTCCGACACACTTCAGCCTCGGCGTAAGCCATCTGATGCGCGGAGACTTCGACGCTTCCATACGCGAATGGAAACAGGTCGTCGCAATAAGCGGCGGCGACATGCACGACTATAACAACCTCGGAGTGGCATACGCGCAGAAGGGCATGATCGACGAAGCCATTAACGCTTGGAAATCATCCATCCGCGTCGATCCCTCCTACATCAAAGCGCGCACCAACCTCGGCATCGTGTACGCCCAGCGCGGAATGTTCCACGCCGCGATCAAAGAATGGGAAAGGTCCCGAGACCTTGACCCGTCCGACGCGACGACACACTACAACCTCGGCGTGATGTACACCAATATCGGGCTTCTCGACCAAGCAGCGATGTCCTACAAGCGCACTCTGGACATTGACCCGGCTTTCACCGAGGCTCTTAACAACCTCGGAACGCTGTACATCGACCTTCAGCGCAAGTCCGACGTCACTATGCCGTCCAGTTGGCGCAAGCCCATCGAGCTGCGGCTGAAATACATCGTGGCTCCGGGCAAACTGACATTGAGATACAGATAATCCGGCGCAAGCCGGAACAGATTCACAAGCCGCGAATTTCCATCGGAGGCCTACATCGGGACGATAGAAAATCGCGGCTTGTGTTTTTTAGCAAATAGCCGCCGCGCCGCTCGCGCTCCCGGAAACCTCAATGACTCCCTTAAGAAACCTGTCAAACAGAAGAGTAAAACAAATCCTGATGGAGCAGATCAGAAGCGGGAACCCGCATCTATTGAGGGAACACCTCGAAAAACTCCATCCCGGCGACCTGTGCGGCGCGTTAAGGCTCTGCAGCCCCAGAGAAAAGGGCGAACTCGTCAACGCTATGGACAATGAAAGGCTGGCGGTTCTTCTGAGATTCGCGGCGGACGATCCCGGCCTCAGCTTCGAGCTATTGAAAACTGCTCATCCGGATAGGATAAGGCAGGTGGTAGCCGCCGGTTCGGAGGAATCGGCATCGGAGATATTTAGAGGGCTGTCAAAAAAACGATTTGAAGAAATAGCAAAACTGTTGCCTGAAGAGGCGGTGCGGGCGGCGTCGAACGCGCGCCAGTCGTCCGGCCATGGAATGTCCGTAATAATGACGCGGGACTTCATGGCGGTGTCCGACCATGTGACCGCAGCGGACGCTCTCAGAATGATAAGAGAGTTGAAACACTCCGATTTCAGGCCGGGCAGGATATATGTGATAGACGGAAGAGAGACTCTTGTCGGGATGGTCGACCTCCACAAGCTTGTCAGCGCGGACGCTCAGGCGACCGAAATGGGGAATTTGGCCGATGAATGCCCGCTTAGATTCTTTGTGGACGATGAGCCTGCGGCGGCGGCCCGCGCCCTGATAAGATACGGACTCGATTCTGCCCCCGTTACGGACGAAAATAACCGGCTGGCAGGAGTGGCGACCGCGCGATTGGCGTTCAGGCATCTCAACAAGGAACAGGAAGGGCTGCTGGACGCGCTGGCCGCAACCGGGGGCGCTCCGCATGGCGGCGGAGCGATTGAATTCAGAAGTTTCGCCTCGGAAGCCCTAAGGATGTTTGCCACGTTGCTTTCTATAATTGCCGTCGCGGCTGTGGTGGAAGCGGCAGCAGTCGCCTTCGGAATTGCCGCCCCGGAACTGTTGCTCGCCGCAATAGTGGCCGCAGTGGGCGCGTCCAGATTCTACAACAGATACGTGTTCGCCATGAGCGGCAAAGCGCGCCGGGAAGGACAGTTGAGAGGAGCGGCTCTGGTGAGCCACAGATGGCCCGGAGTCGTCGCGGCGGGCGGCGGGGCGGTCATTGCCTGCTCCGCGGCTTTCGCGGCGGGACACGGCGCGAGAGCAGCCTTATTCGCCGCAGCTTCCGTTTTTTTTCCTGCCATCATCGGCAGCCTCGCCGGACTTCTTTTCTTCTCGGCGTCGCAGAACTCGAAAACAGGAAAAACCATAGCCGCCGCGCCGGCGGCTCTAGGCATAGCGGACATAGCCACAATAGTTCTCGTTTTGCTGTTAAGCATATTGTTGTTCTAACATCCGTCAAGTTTCATAGCCGTGTTTGAACTCTCGCGCGGCCCAAGCGGCTGCGATGACGTTCGAATCGCTCTCATAAGGAAGCTTGACACTCCCGCCCTCCGAAACTATCATTTGACGGAGCATTTGGGGACTTAGTTCAGCTGGGAGAACGCCGCCCTTGCACGGCGGAGGTCACGGGTTCGAATCCCGTAGTCTCCATAACAAGAACATTCAGCAAAGAAGCGCCTTTCTACCAATTGGGAATAATTTCTTTTTCTCCAAAATGCTCAAAACGAAGAAAAAAGCACACAGGATGTTTTTTGGGAGCAATCTTGTATTCAGGCTTTTCTACATGCGGGCGTCGCATTTCAACCCGAATCCGCGACCTCTGAAAAAATCTTTCCGGGTGGAGATCTCAAGCGCAACTTGGGGGTGTTGAAGCAGTTCGCCGCTATGAAAACCGCCCCGGTTCATCGGCTCTATCGATGAATCCGCGGTTCAAAAGAAGCGGAAACGTGTATAATAAATAAGTAGGTCGATATAGCGTAGATAGAGAGACTCGATATCGGAAAGCGCGGAATAATTACTGCGACAATAATGAGAAACCGGCTTGTTTTCACATTGAGAGACGCGCGAATAGCACAAGCGGGATTCTTCACTACGCGCAGAGTAACAAAATACGATTAGCGTTATGGCGCTGAACATCGGAAGACTCGCGGAGACAACAACCAGTGGCGAAAGTAATGTTTTTGATACAGCGCGAAGACTTGGATCCCTCAAGAGCGGTGATGCGAAAAGTTCTTTTTCCCATCGAGACGGCGTTTGCCGCAGCCTTGTTAAAAAGCAAAGGGCATGAAGTCGGGGCTTTCGATCTCAACCTTATGGAAGAAGGCGATTCATGGTTGCGCCGTTTTCGCGGCGCGCTGGAGGGTTTTAGTCCTGACATAGTTGTTTCGGCTCCGCAGACGCTTACGTTCCTGATAAGGGAAAACATAGGGGAAACAGCCGCCGCGTTCAGCGTCGCAAAGTCTGTTGACGCTTCGATTAAAACCGTTTACTGCGGACAGGCGGCGACATCATATCCCGGAAAAGCTTTCTCAGAGGCGCGACCGGACTATTTGATAAGAGGCGAATATGAAGAACCTCTTGCGGCTTTTGCCGAAAGAGCGGATGTCTCCGGATCCTTTGAAAATATTCCGGGGTTGGCGTCCGGAATAGTTGAAGCTGAAGCAATTCCGCCTCGGCCGTCGGTTTTTTTCGGGTCGCTTCCTTTTCCAGCCTATGAGGAATTCGAATATGAGAAGTACTTCGATTTTCGGGGAAAGGGAAACATAAGACACGCGGAGCACAGCCGCAGGCATACGCACTATCTCACTTCGCGAGGGTGTTCAGCGAGATGTTGTTTCTGCAATGTGTCGTATCTTAGAGGATCGCGCGTTCATCAGGTCAGGCCGGTCGTCTCCGTATTGGACGATCTAGAGCGAATTACCCTCGAACTCGGCGTGCAAGAGATACATTTCCTTGACGAAAATATGACGCTGAGCAGAAAGCGCACGCTGGAAATTTGCCGGGGCATAGCGGAGAGACGGCTTGATTTTAAATGGATTCCATCGGGCGGTTTGAGCGTTTATTCTCTTAATCGGCAAATCTTGGAAAACCTGAAGGCTTCAGGGTGTTACAGGTTAAACCTTGCGATAGAGTCCGGAAGTCAGGACGCGCTTAAGAACATCATCAGGAAACCCGTCAATTTGAAAAAGGCGGCGGAAGTCGTGCGAATAGCTCGCGAACTGGATTTTGAGATTATCTGTTTTTTTGTGATAGGCTTTCCGGGCGAAACAAGGGCGCAGATCGAAGAGACTCTTTCCTTGGCCGCAAATCCCGACTTCGACTATGTGACCATTTCCATAGCGACTCCGCAGGCGGGGACAGAACTTGAAAAAATATGCGAGAAAGATGGATTGATAGAGAAAGGACGGATGCTCGCCGATATCAGCAAAAGATCGACGGGCGTTTTTTCAACCGATCAATTCAGCCTTTACGAACTCGAAGAGATTCGTTGGAAAAAATGGGACGAGATAAATTTCTCGACGGAGAAAAGAATCTTAAAAATCCAAAAGATGATGGGCGTCTCGCTTGAAGAACTCAATGAAATCCGCGAACGAACCAGAACCAATTTCCTTTCCCGGTGGAGAGACCGGGACAGCATTTGAACATATTGATATATATCGTTCAAGATTCCGAATGAGGATATTGATTCCGGATTCGTCGGCTCTATCGACGAATCCGGGTTGATTCTTATTCGCGCTATGTCACATCTCAATGTTCGCAACTGAACGACCGCTCTCAATATGCCGCAAAGCTCACGCGCGCAAGGATGCGCCGTCGCCGAAAGCGCTTTTCCAACGCGCAACGGCGCGACGTCGCCCCCCGAGAAATTTCCAACGGAGCCAGAACTCCATTATGTTTCTTACGCTCGTCAGGATGGTGCGCATGCTGAAGCCGCTGCGGGGATGGTTGGGATCGAATCTTGTGTGGTAGCGCAGTTGTATCTGTCTGATGTTAAGGCCTATCTTTCGCGCTTTGATGAGGCATTCCGCAGGGATGAACGAGCTATAGCTCTCAAGATGTATTCCTTCTGTGAAAAATTTGCGCGGATAGAATTGCACGAATTGAAAATCGAGTATTGGCGAAAAATCCAGAATAAGCGAGAAGAACAGCGATTTGATCAGGTAGTAATTGACTCTCGATTTGAACCAAGACAGCGGGGATTTTGTTCTCAACATATCGTGTTTGAACGCCGCAACAATGTCCACTTCGGGGTCTTTTAAGAGGGGAATCACTTTTTCCAAGTCTTCAAGGTTGAAGTGAGCGTCGATGTCGTTCCAGAAAACAATATCTTTGGCCACATGCGACAGACCTTCTCTGACTGCGTAACCTATGCCGAGGTTCCTTTCGTGGTGAATGACTTTAAGCTTGGGATATTGCAGGGCGAGCGAGTCGGCAATTTCTCCTGTTCTATCCGAACTTCCGTCGTTCACGAGAATGATTTCATAGTCGTCGGCGAATTTTTCCAGCAGCCGCGCCCAGATGCGTATCTGATTTTCGAGCAGAGCCTCTTCGTTGTATGCGAAAGTCACCATTGAGAACGAAAGGCCTGATTTACTATTTGAGTTTTCGTTCAAGATGTCTCCTTTCAAAACAACGACATCTGGAATTATACGATAAAAAGCGACGGAAACCGTATTGCGGCGGAGGAGAATTCTCCATGCCGGACTTTTTCAAGGATTTTCAATGGAATCTTCAGCCGGCCGGCGCTATATATCTCTGCGGAATATGAATCCGCGGTGAACTTTTTCGTTGTGCGAGCGAGATAGTTCGCCGCAATTCTTGAAACCGCATTTCAGAAACGCTTTTTGCGCGGGGATGTTGGAGGTCGGAGTCCATGCCCAAACAGAGCCGATGTTTCTGTCGCGCGCGGCTTCAAGCGCGGCTTGCAGCAAAACTGTTCCCGCGCCTTCGCCGGGCCGCTTTGAAAAAAATGCTATTTCTCCTTTTTTATTGAGATATAGAACCGCCGCTCCGAGAAGTTCCTTGCCTTCCACAAGACATCTAACCTCGACGCAATCTTCCGCAAGCCACGCTTCAGTTTGCGCGATTCCCACTCTTTCCGTCAGCAAAGCCTCGGAGTGTTCGTTTCTCAGGCGCACATAGTCAGGCGCTAAGCAAATATTTTGTTTCAGGTCAATCAGCTTCAAAAATCAATCTCCGCCGCCGGGCTGTTTTTGAAACACGCCGATGGCGCATCCGACATGAAAGTATGGAACGTCCTGTGTTTCGATTGTTTTGAAACCGGCTTCGTTCATGAGGGCGGACAGTTCATCGCGAGTCCAGCGCCATTCATTATGCCTTTCGGATTTCTTTGTGACAATAACATACGGAAGGGTCCAGACCATCAGCCATCGCACGTCCCATAAAGCTTTTATCAAACCGTTTTGCGCGATATATCTTTTCATCCAAGAACTGAATCTTTCTCTGCTGGTGGTAGATGTGATAACGGCGCGCCCCCCGGGTTTGAGTATTCTGTAAAATTCTTTGAATGACTTTTTGAATTCTTTCACTTTCATCATAGTGTGAACGCTCACGACAAGATCGAAGCTGTCGCTGTCATATTTTAAAGGATTGTTAAGGTCTCCGAACTCGAACGCGACGTTCTTAATATTCAATCGTTGTTGACGTTTCCGAGCCTGTCCAAGAATATGCTCTCCGTAGTCCAGCCCGACGACATCAAACCCCCGTTCCGCCAAAGCGAGCGCGGCATTGCCGTCCCCGCATCCTGCGTCAAGAACCATCGCGCCTTCTGGCAAGTCCAGATTGTCAATTTTGTCTAGAAATGCCGCGTACATATCTTGCACGAACTTGGTTTTTCTTGCCGCGAAGTAACTGAACGAAGCTTTTTTCCACCAGAACGCTTCTGACATAAACTTCTCCTTTGCGTAAAAACGCCGAGCAGGCGGTTAATCATAAAAGAAGGTCGCCGGCGCGGCTACTGTCGCGGTTTTTGGGCGACAGAAATCAGCGAGCCTCCGAACGGCAGCCTTGCGCCATGAGCGATCAACGCCGTCTCCAAGCTCATTACCTTCCCCATTGCCGCGTTCACAAAGCCGCTTTGCAACTCATTCTGAGTTTTTCGAGTTTTTGAAAGCGCAAATCTGAGCCGTGAAAACAGCAAAGCCGGAAAAAGCAGCGTAACGAAAGATGTGGTATAACGCACGGAGAAACCGGCGCGAGCCAGCTTTGCTTTCAATTCCCGCGCGCCGTATCTGCGCTCGTGGAGGCTCATTTCATCGAATCTTGACCACAGCCACGGGTGTTGTGGAACTGTGATCATGAATCCTCCGCCGGGTTTGAGAGCCTCGAACATTTGCGCTAGCGCGCCTTCGTCGTCTTTTATGTGCTCAAGCGTGTCAAACACGCACACGATGTCGAATTCGCGCGAAAACGGCATTTGCATCGTGTCCATTAAAATCAACTCCGTCTGCGAGGAAACCTTGCCTGCGGCGATTTCCAGTCCCTGAAGGTAAACGTCTCCGCCGCATAATCTGATTGACGGAAAATTCTTTTCCAGAGCCGCCAAAGCGAAGCCGGTGCCGCAACCCACTTCAAGCAGGCTTTCCGCCTTAGGAAAAAACCGCTCCAAAGCCATCTTGATTATTCTGTTTCTGGCGGCAAACCAGAAGTTGGTTTCTTGTAGTTTCGCCACAAGATCGGGAGACAAGCGGCCCGCCGCTTCGTGTGCGCCCGACACATCTTGCGCTAGAACCGCAATTCCATTTATATTGCTCGGAACATTTCCGCACGAAGGGCAATTCCAGCTATCGCTGACGAAACATTGCCCGCAATTGACGCACTTCTTCATCTCTTCTCCGCGGATGTGGGAATACGGAGCTTCCAAGCGCCCGCAAAGGGTTCGTTTGAACAACCCTGATTCCCAATAGAGGGATTCGGGTAGATGGAAGCGATTCCCAGACCCTTAACTAAATGTGTAGCGTTCACTGCGCAGATTGTCAAACCAACCCGGTTCGCCAGTTTTAAACGCAAACGTTACAAACTATGTTTCCTTTGCGACTCCTCAGTCGATTTTGTCTTTTTCCGTCGGTCAGTCTGTTTTCGCGCCCGCCCGCCCGCCGACAACGCTTTTTGCAAGCGCCAGAAACTGCAGAAACGCATATTTAAAATCATGATACGTCCGTATCCGTGACAGCCACTTTAAGATGAATCTGGGATTCATGTAGAAATTTCGGACCACCCTTTTGTAGGTCTCGACAAGATAATCTGCGTCAAGGTCGTTCTGCGTGAAAACAGCTTCATCTCCCCGGCAGCGCGTCCAGTCGTTCCACTTTTCGTTGTTTATGGCTAAACCCTTGTCCGCGACGTATTGTCTCATTGCCGAATTCGGCCAAGGATATGTTATTTGAACGTTCACAAGGTCCAGCGGCAACGAGGCCATAAACGCGATGGTTTTTTCAGTTGTTTCGCGCGTGTCTCCCGCCATGTTCAGCATGAAGAAGCCGCGCGCTTCGAGCCCGAGTTTTTTTGTCGTCTCGACCGCTTTTCGTATCTGTTGAGTGTTGACGCCCTTGCGATTGATTTTTAGAATTTCGTCCGCGCCCGATTCTATTCCATAACCGATGCTGTACAGCCCCGCTCTTTTCAAAGCGGCCAGCATTTCCTCGTCGACCATATCGACTCTGGAGGCGACGCGAAAGGCGATTTTTCTGCCTGCCGCAAGTTCGGCGAATGCCATTACCCTCTCGCGGTCCGCCGTGAAAGTGTCGTCTACGAAGAAAATCTCCCTTGCTCTATAGTCGCAGATCAGCATATCGATTTCAGCCATGATATTGCCGGCGGACCTGAAGCGCATCCCTTTTCCTGTGAGCCTTGGGCAAAAAAGGCAGTCTCCGTTGCAGCCCCGGCTGGAAAGCATGGTGAATTGTGGCATCAGCTTGTACTTTCCGGGCGATGGAAAATACTGTTTTACGTCAAACTTGTGTCTGGCAGGGAATGGCAAGGAGTCTAGGTCGCGGAGATATTCGCGCTGAGGGTTCTCAATCGGGTTGTTTCCGCGTCTATGCGCGAGGCCCCTAACGTCCGAAACGTCGCCGCCGGAAGCCGTCCGCGCCGCCAGCTCGCGGAATGTGGTTTCTTCTTCGTTTAAGATGACATAGTCAATGCTTTCGCATTCGTTTAGAGCGATTGATTTCAGAACTGAAGCGGCGCCGAAAAGCGCGATGGGAATTCCGGGAGCAAGCTTTTTTAAAAGATCGGCAGTCCGGTAAGCCGCGTAAGCGCCGCTGAGATTGGCGCTCAAACCGAAAATGAAATACCGCGAAAAATTCATGCCGCGGAGCGCAGCGTCGGCGTCCAGTTGCAATTGAAGGTCTAACGCGTCCGCGCCGAAGCCCTCGAATTCTAAGAAAGCGGCAAGATAGGCGACATTTAAAGGCAGTTCGCGATCATGCGCCCCCCAGAGCGCCCCTTGAAAGGTTGACCTTTCAGCAGATATTAAAAGGGCTTTTTTTTCAGTCATAATCGCGCGCTCCGTCAGGCCGCCCCGTCAGCCGTCCACCCGCTTGCTCAGCGCGTGGAAGTAGTTGTAGTTCCACGACCGAAATTCGAGATCGACGCACTCGGAGCAATGCGGCATTTCGCTCCTTCTGCCTTCCACGTGCAGTTTTCTCCATTCGTTCAGTTTGTCGGAGCGCCACAGCCCCCTTATCGGGGTTTCCATAACATTGCCGATGCGCAATCTATTGTAAATGTCGTTGACGCATCCGCGCAAATCTCCCACCGGGTCTACCAGAACCCTTTCCCACAAGAAAGGGCAGGGAACGTTATCGGGCATATAGGCGTCCTGCCGCGCGCCGCGGTTTATCAGTCCGCCGAAACTGAGAAGTTTTCTGGTTAGAACAACATCGACTTCGCGGTTCCAGAATTGTTCGATTTCTTCCATACGGTCTTCGTTCGCGGTCTGTTGGATGACGCTGACCATGACACGGGTTGAATATCCGCCTTTGTCGCGCTGCCGGACGAGCGCCTTGACGTTTTCCAACATGACATCAAAATCAAGCCCGACGCGGATCTTCTCATAAATTTCGGGCGTCGCCGCGTCAACGCTTATCTCTATGCTTCTTATGCCGGACTTGAGAAGTCTGAGAGAAACGCCGGGCGTCAAGAGGCTGCCGTTGGTGGTAAGCGCGACGTTCTTGTCTTTCTTCTTGTCCAGAAGGTATTCCATCATCTCTACCGCTTCGGGATGAAGCAACACTTCGCCGGCCGACGACATCCTCACAAGATTGTGCGGATAAAGCGAGCACTCGTCGGCGACTTTTCTGAAAACATCCCACGACATCAGTTGATCCTTGCCCTTCACGCTGGCCGTAAAGCCAGTTTTTGCGTTGGGGCAGTGAACGCATCGAGCGTTGCACCTGAAACAGACTCCTATTACGACCATTTCAGGAAATTCCGCCGCAGAAGACGAGCGGAAGCCGAATTTTTCGGGGAGATGCTCGATTGCGTTTTTTTCTTTCATGTTGTCGCTCATTCTGTCATTTTACTCCATCGCCTTAAGTCGGCGGATATATTGTTCGTATTTCTCGCCCATTAGTATTTCCAGACTGTCCGGCCCGCAGTTCATAATCAGGTCGAGCACAGACAGGTAGGGCACAAACGGCTCGCGCGCCTGAGGGTATTGCGGATGCTTGTAGTTCTGGAACCTGACGTTTATTCCGGCAGCGTCAAACAGCTCGCGTTCGATGAAATCTTCGGCGGCGGCTCCGTCATATAATTCGTCTGCTCCGAGTCGGACGCATATATCCACCAGTTTTTCTGTTTTCTCCAAACCGGCCGGCAAGTCCATCTCTGAAGATTTAACGATTTGAGCGGGCGGTTTTCCAAGAATTTCGAGGGTGGTTTCCAAAATTCGCATGTCCAAGTCCGCTAGAAAAGTCCATTCGCTTTCGAGTATCTTCGCGAACGCCGGCATGTAGTCCTCGTAGTGTTTAGATTTGCCGTAACTGTTTTGTATCATGTTCAAATGTCGCGCTCGCCATTGCGAGTCTCCGCCTATCCTGACATCGCGAATTATCTTGTTTTCAGCTTCTTTTTCGACAGGGACCGTAATCCATTTCCAACCTGCCGGACAGTCAACCCTTATCCGATTTCTATTCCTCCACGATCCTTTCGAGTATTTGACCGAATCGAAAATCACGAACACGTCCGAAGCGTACAATTGCTCGAAGAATCCCAGCCATGGGAAGTATCCGGGTTGCAGTATTCCTACTCGCATAATTCTCCCAGCCCCTAGCATAAAATTTCTTTGAGCGCGTCGCAAACCGTTTCTGCCTGCTTGTTCGTAAGCCGCGGGTAAAGCGGCAGGGTAAGCGTGCGCTCGCCTATCTCGTTGGCGATTGGGAAGTCTTCGGGTTTGTAACCGTAGGTTTTTCTGAAGAAAGACAGGTTATGTACGGCGACATAGTTGACGGCGCAGCCGATTCCCATCTCCTGAAGCCGCAAAGCCGTCTGGTCTCGGTTGGCCTTTCGGGGCAACAGAACGGTGAATAAATGATGAGCGGAAATTTCGTCTTTTCCGGGAGATTCGATGAAGTCCAGTCCGGACACATTCGAGAGGCGTTCTCTGTAGATTGTCTCCAGTTCCTGCCGTCTGAGGCGATACTCGTCTAGGCGGTCGATTTGGTTCACCAGAAGGGCGGCCTTGATGTCGTCCATGTTGTATTTCCAGCCCATGAAATCCATATTCCAGTGTTGGAATTTCTTAAAGTAGCGTTCGGCGGCATTTTTGGAAATGCCATGGTGTCGCGCGGACCTATGCCAGTCAGCGTCCTCGGATGAGTCGCAGGCGAGAGCGCCGCCTTCGCCGCAAGTAATGCTCTTTGTGGGGTAAAAGGAAAAACATGCGGCGGAGCTTAACTGTCCGGGCCGCGCCCCGTCTCTGCGTCCCTCGATGCAGTGCGCGGCGTCCTCAATAACAGACAGCTTGAACTTGGCGGCGATTCTCGCGAAGCCGCGCATATCCGCCATGCGTCCGTAAAGATGGACGGGAATAATAGCCTTGGTTTTTTCCGTGACAGCAGTTTCCGCCGCTTCGGGAGCGAGCAGTCCGCTCTTCGGGCAGACGTCGGCGAAGACGGGCCGCGCTCCGGCTTGAATGATTGCGGTCGCCGTTGCCGCGAATGTCATCGGCGTTGTGATAACCTCGTCTCCCGGGCCCACTCCCAGCCTTAAAAGAGCAAGGTGAATCGCGCCGGTGCAACTTGTAAGCCCAACCGCTTCCTTCACGCCCAGATAGAGCGCGAGTTTTCTCTCGAACTCGGCCACGACCGGCCCGGTCGTCAGAAACAGCGATTTCATTGTTTCGCAGGCTTTGGAAATGTCGTCTTGATTTATGTTATGAATGAAAAAATCGATATTCATGCGTCGCCGGATTCCTCTGGAAAAGCCGTCTTCAGTGCAATTCGGTCGTTCCGGTTCCCGTTATGACCGGCACCGTTCTCATCCAGAGTTGCTTTCGCCACCAATCCTGATTGTCAACGTACCACTTAATTGTGCGTTCGAGGCCGTCTTCCCATTGCACGGCGGGTTTCCAGTTCAACTCTCTCAATATTTTCGAGGCGTCCCCGGTGTGCCTGAAAACTTGTCCGGGCCTGTCGCCTATATAGCTGATAAGCGAATCATCGGCGTTCATCAGCCTGACGACATCTTTTGCCACCGAGCCTATGGAGCGGCTTTCCCCGCTGGCCAAGTTGAAGATTTCGCCTTTCACTTTTTTGATGTCGGCGTGCAGTATGGCGTCTATGGCCGCGCATGTGTCTTCGACGAAGATGAAATCCCTTTGCGCGCTGCCGTCGCCGTGCACCCGCAGCTTCTCGTTGACAAGGCAGTTTGTAATGAATCTCGGCACGGCTTTCTCAAGGTGCTGGAAAGGCCCGTAGTTGTTGAATGGTCGCACTATGACAGCGGGTATGTCGTATGTCGCCCAAAAAGAATACACCAATCTGTCGCCGCCGAGTTTGGCGGCGGCGTACGGGCTTCTGGGAATGAGAGGATGATCCTCGCTCATCAACTCAGCCTGAGCCGTGCCGTACACCTCGGATGTCGAGATATGCGCGAACCTTTCCACAGTGTCTCTGTGCTTGACCACGGAGCTTGCGATAATCTGTGTGCCCATCACGTCGGTTTCAAAGAAAAAGTAGTTATCGTATATCGATCTTGTCACATGCGTTTCTGCGGCGAAATGAACCACCATGTCCGATTTTGACACAAGCGCGTCGACAAGCACCGGGTCCTTGACGTCTCCGTACCAGAAAGACAACCTTTCGTTGTCGTTTTTGTTTATGTCCACAGGCAGATTGTCTATGCTGCCGGCGTAGGTCAGAGCGTCCAGCACTAAGATTTTATAATCGGGATATTTGTTATAAATGTGTCTTGCGAAATTACTGCCTATGAAACCGGCTCCGCCAGTTATTAGTATGTTTTTGCTCATGCCTTTGTGCGCCGCATCACAGGGTGTTCACAATGAAAATCGCCGCTTGTTACGGCCCGTCGCATAGGTGTCAAGTGTGTGGCGCTCCTCTTTGATGGGTTGATAGATTTTTTAGAGGGTGTCGCGCAGCCCCTCGATTATCTTGTGAAAGCTATTAGCTTTCGAGAATGCTATAAAACACTTTATCTATAGTAATGCTATCAAAACAACGACAACATATCAAATTATTTATTGAATTCGAGCGCGCGAGACGGCTTAACATCGGTGTCAGGGCGTCTCTTGCCAAGATGATTCGCGATGCTTGACGCGGACAGGGGTGTTTTCTTCAGTGTTTGCTTTCAAGCCGTATGAACCTGAATCCTAATGATGAATTCGGGTTGAATCCAGCGGTCTATCTCACGGTGAATATTTTCAGGTTCGCCTCCGGGCAGTCCTCTGGCGGAATATCCGGATCGTAGTCCTTCTCGAAATCATTCTTTCTGAGGCAATGCAACAATACGAAATCTCGATTACGGCTGGCAAACTCCTTGTCTATTGTGTTGAAAACATCGGCATATTTTCGTGCCAGTCCATCGTGTTTGCGGATTTCCTCTTTTGCGCAAAGGTATCTTTTAAAACTGTCATCCGAAAACCTGTATTTGGAAAAAACAGTGGAAGGCTGTTTCGGAAATGCCATGTTCAGCATCATGCTGATCCCTCTTTGATTCACAGCGACGTTGGAAGAGTCGTGTTTAAGAGCCTCTATAAGATGTGGCGTCGGGGGCAGCATACTATAGAAGGTTAAATTCTGAATAAAAAACACCTTTGATGAAGCTAACAGCATGAGCATGGAAAAAGCCGCTGAAAACCATCCGTAGCGATGGGTTTTCAACGCTGTCAAAACAAGCGCGAACGAGGCGCAATAAACGCCGAAATACTGTTCGAAACTGTTCGGTTGCGCGATCCATCCGGAAATGATTTGATGATTGGCCGCCACAAATGGAGCAAGCGCGATGACGAAAGCAGGCCTTCTTAACTTGTCCGGAATCGCGTTTCTCAAAATCGCGTGCAACCCCAAAGCGACGCAACCGGTGAATGACACAAAAGGCAGCCTAGTGTTCACCAGCATGCTTCTGTGCTCGTTCGATAAAATAAACTCAAAAAACAACATTGCGGCGATAGATATTAAACAAAAAGATATAGCGGGAGCAAACGGAAGAAGCGGTTTGAATTTTGTTTTTCGCTCGAGAATAGAATGAAGATGCAGGGAGACGACGATAAACGCCAAAGGAAAAGACACGAATTGATAGAGAAACGGCATACACAAATACATAGGGATGAAAGACCTGATTCTCAGGGAAAGGAAAATTGCGGCGCACATCAGAGCTAGCGAAATCTGCGGTTCGGGAGAGCTTACGAGCGGCAGGAATGTGGAACCCGGAGTGGTCAACCAACTGACAAACCCGCGTTCTAGGCCGGCATGGAAGATTCTAACGACGAAAGGGTTCAATCCGCCGAACAGAAGCGGCAGGAACGTTATCAAAACGGCTCCCAAGTTAGATTTCCTTCTATCGTATCCGAGGCGGATGAAGATTGCTCTGGAAAACAACATAAAAGCGATTACCGCGAGAGTGTCGAATATCATGTTGATTTGAGCGCCTGAAAATCCCGCCTCATGACCTATTCTTACGAGATAAAGCGATGGACGGTTTGAGGCGATCAATCCGATCTCGCGAGAGATTTCATATAGAAGATAAAACCCCTCGTTCCATGCGTTGGTGTAATAGATAACGCCGACGTCGGCAAACCAAAGATATATAGGCGTCGCATTAATCAGCGCGAGCGCGGCCGCTATAACGGCAATAAACGCATATTTGTTCATATCCTGTCGCTTTCCTTTCGATAGCGCGGATGCTTCAAAAGAAAAAACCGATCAAACGGCATACGATTCTTTGGTAAACAATACTATAGTATCCCAAAAAAAGTAAGGTCGCGTTTCTATTGCGACAGGGGCGGGATAAGGATATAGTCGTGTCATTGCGGCGTATTATGTTGAGGATTATAATACTCGAAATGTTGAGATTTCTGTCCGCAACGGTGAGTGGCATGTGTCATAAGATTATTACATGAGGATCGGGCAATGGGTTTCTTTTCTGAGTTTTGGCAGTTTTTGAAAGAGCGCAAACTCTGGTGGATCACGCCAATTATAGTGACGCTGATAATTCTGGGATTGATAATTTTTGTCGCGGGTCCGCAGTCGCCGGTGGCTCCGTTTATATACACGCTGTTTTAGTTTGGCGGCGCGGAGCATAGATGAACATTCTCGGCATTTCCGCATATTATCATGACAGCGCGGCGTGTTTGGTAAAAGACGGCGAGATTATATCCGCCGCGCAGGAAGAACGATTCACAAGGAAGAAGCACGATCCCGATTTTCCTAAAAATTCGATTGAGTATTGTTTGAATGAAGCAGGGCTTGGCTCCGCGTCGGAACTCGACTGCGTTGTTTTCTATGACAAACCGTTCATCAAATTCGAGCGGCTTCTTCTAACGTATCTGAGTTATGCGCCGGCGGGATTGAGGTCTTTCATGACTGCGATGCCGACATGGTTGACGCAAAAACTCTGGCTGCGCGAAGAGATATCCAAGAGGCTGAAATTCAAAGGGCCGCTGCTCTTTTCTGAGCACCACGAGTCGCATGCGGCATCGGCGTTTTTTCCGTCGCCGTTTGAAGAGGCGGCGGTGTTGACGCTGGACGGGGTGGGGGAGTGGGCCACGGCGAGTCAGGGCGAGGGCCGGGGCAACCGCGTTTCAATTTCCCGCGAAATCAGGTTTCCTCATTCTCTGGGGCTGCTTTATTCCGCGTTCACTTATTTCTGCGGATTCAAAGTTAATTCAGGCGAGTACAAGCTGATGGGGCTGGCGCCGTACGGCGAGCCGAGGTTCGTTGACGAGATAAAAAACAATCTCATCGACATCAAGGATGACGGTTCGTTCAGGCTGAACCTGAAATATTTCTCGTACATGGCTGGGCTGAGGATGACGAACAAGCGATTCGCCGCGCTGTTCGGGGTCGGGCCGAGGAAGCCGGAATCTGCAATAACGGATATTTACATGGATTTGGCGAGGTCTATTCAGGCGGTAACGGAAGAGATTGTGCTGAAGATGGCGAGGGATATCCGCGAGCGGACCGGGATGAGGAATCTGTGCATGGCCGGAGGGGTGGCGCTCAATTGCGTGGCTAACGGCGCGCTGTTGCGGGAGGGGGTATTCGACGACATCTGGATACAGCCTGCGGCGGGAGACGCCGGGGGCGCGTTGGGCGCGGCCATGTTGGCGTGGCATCACTATTACGGCAAACCCCGGAAGACCGGCAAAGGAGACGCGCAGCGCGGCTCGCTGCTCGGCCCGGAGTTTACAGATGAACAAATCGAGGCGTTCCTCGTCGAGAATGACATCCTGTTTGAGCGCGTCGGGCGGGAAAATGTGGCGGCGCGGACGGCGGAGCTTCTTGAAGAGGGAAACGTCGTCGGGTGGTTCCAAGGTCGTATGGAGTTCGGGCCGAGGGCTTTGGGGGCCAGAAGCATAATAGGCGACGCGCGCTCGCGGGACATGCAGAGCGTGATGAACCTAAAGATTAAGTTCAGGGAATCTTTTCGTCCGTTCGCGCCGTCGGTTCTTGCGGAGCGGGCGGCGGATTATTTTTGTATCGATCGCGAGAGTCCTTACATGTTGCTGACTGCCGACGCGCGAAAGGAAACACGCAGAGAGCTATCGTCCGAAGAACTTTCGCTTAAGGGGTTGGATAAACTTCGCGTGGCGCGTTCTTCAACTCCGGCGATAACTCATGTCGATTATTCGGCTCGCGTGCAGACGGTATCAAAGGATGCGAATCCGCTTTACCATGAGATGATATCCGAGTTTGACAGGCGCACGGGCTGCGGTCTGATAATAAACACATCGTTTAATGTGCGCGGCGAGCCTATAGTCTGTTCGCCGGAGGACGCTTACAGGTGTTTCATGCGCACACAGATGGACTATCTTGTGATGGGCGGGTTCGTTTTGGACAAGAAGCGGCAGCCGGAAGTTGAGATTCCCGAAGATTGGCTCAAGGAGTTTTCACCGGATTGAGCGGCGGAGAGAAGAACAACGAGTTGAAACAGGCGGCTAGATTCGCGCTAACGGCGTTTATCGCGACCGGAGCGCTGGCCGCGCTGGCGCTCCTGCGCGGCAAGCCTGTCGCGGCGCAGGTGTTTGCGTCGCTGTCCGCGTACATGTTTGCCGCAAGGTTCATTCTGCCGGGCATATTGCTGAAGCCAACTTTCAACGCTGTTACGGCGGCGGCGCGGACGCTCGGCTGGGTGAATGCGGCGGTAGCCCTCGGTCTTGCTTACTTCTTCGTGTTTGCTCCTGTAGCGATGGTTCTGCGCGCGGCGCGGCGGGACTTCATGCTGCGGAAGTTCGACCCGAAAGCTGAAACCTACTGGCATGAAACGGAACAGAAGCCGCTTGATCCCAAAAGATACGAACAAAGGTTCTGATTGAAATAATCCGCTTGATCTCTGATTGACGCTACGCGCCTTTTTTCAAGAGAGATTCGGAGACCGTTCTCGGGACTTCCTGATAGCTGTGGAATTCCATTGAGAAATTGCCCCTGCCTTGAGTGCAGTTGCGGATGACGGTGGAGTATCCGAACATTTCGCTGAGAGGGACCATAGCGGCGATGACGCGCCGCGCGCCGGCGACGGACTCCATTTCCGCGAGCCTGCCCCTGCGCGAACTGATGTCCTGCATGACGTTGCCGACGAACTCTTCGGGGACGTCGATCTCGACTTTCATGATCGGCTCCTTGAGTATCGGGTGAGCTTTTCTCAGGGCGTTCTTGAGGCCGATGGAGGCTGCGATTCTGAAAGCTTGGTCGTTGGAGTCCACCTCGTGAAAAGCGCCGCCGAGGAGCGTGACCGCGATGTCGATGACGGGATACGCTCCGAGCACGCCGGTCTTCATTGCGTCTTCCACGCCTTTCTGGACGGAGGAGAAATATTCCTGTGGGATTTCGCCGCCTTTGACGTCGGTCGCGAAAACGAAACCTTCGCCGGGTTGGAGCGGCTCTACGCGGAGGATGACTTTGCCGAAATGGCCGCGCCCGCCGCTCTGCTTTACGTAGCTGCCTTCGGATTCGACAGAGCGCGACACTGTTTCCTTGAACGCGACTTTGGGTTTTCCCGTCAGAGCGTCAACGTTGAACTCCCGTTTCAGCCTGTCGGTGACGATTTCAAGGTGAAGTTCGCCCATGCCGGAGATAATCGTCTGTTCGATATCGTTGTTGATTTCCACCTTGAAGGTGGGGTCTTCCTTCGCCAGTTCGTGGAGGGCCGCAGACATTTTCTGTTGGTCGCCTTTGGAAGCAGGCTCAATGGACATCGATATGACCGGCTCCGGGAAAGTTATGTTCCCCAGAACGACCGGAGAGTTTTCGTCGGTTAGGGTGTCGCCGGTGTTGACCGTCTTGAGTCCGATGACGCCGCCGATTCCGCCGGCGGTAAGCTCTTCAAGCTCTTCCCAGCGGTTGGCGTTCATGCGGAGTATGCGTGTGACCCGGTCCATTTTGCCGTTCACCGAGTTGTACACGCGGGAGTTTTTTTTCATTACGCCGGAGTAGACTCTGACGTAGGTGATGTGGCCGACGTGAGGCTCTCTGGCGATTTTGAAGGCGAGAGCCGCGAGCGGCTCGCTGTCGTCCGTTTCCCGGACGACGCTTTCGCCCGTCTTCCTGTCCGCGCCCACGACCGCCGGGACGTCGAGCGGAGATGGCAGATATTCGTTGACGGCGTCCAGAAGAGACTGAACGCCTATATCCTTCATTGAGGTTCCGCAGAACATCGGAACGAGGCCGGAGCGGATGGTGGTTTCGCGGATGGCTTTTCTAAGGATATCTTTGGAGATATCGGCCTCTTCGAGGAACATCTCGGCGATCTCGTCCGATTTGTCGGCGAGGCGCTCGATGAGTTTTGCGCGCCATGCGGCAGCGTTCTCCATGCAATCTTCGGGTATCGCCGTCCGAGTTCTGCCGTCTTCGCCTTCGGTGTCGGGCAGCTCAAGCTCCATCTCGATAAGATCAATTACGCCGGCGAAAGTTTCGCCGTCAAAATATGGAATAGAGACAGGGGCTGGCGAGGCTCCGAACTTGCTTTCTAGTTGTTCGGCGCATCTGAAATAATCTGCGCCCAGCCTGTCCATCTTGTTGACGAACACGATTCTCGGAATGCCGTATTTATTGGCCTGCCGCCAGACTGTTTCCGTCTGCGGCTGGACGCCGCCGGTGGCGCAGAATACGACCACAAGGCCGTCGAGCACGCGCATCGCCCGCTCGACCTCGACCGTGAAGTCAACGTGTCCGGGAGTGTCTATGATATTTATCGAGTGGCCTTTCCATTCGCAGGAAGTCGCCGCCGAGACGATTGTGATCCCGCGCTCCTTTTCCTGCTCCATCCAGTCCATCGTCGCCGTGCCTGAGTCGACGGCGCCCAGCCGGTGAACCTTCCCGGTGTAGTAGAGGATGCCCTCCGTCGTGGTTGTTTTTCCGGCGTCAATGTGCGCCACGATTCCGATGTTTCTGGCTTTTCTCAAATCAGACTCTTTCATGACCTTGCAAACCTGTTCCCTTTCGAGCAAAAAAAAACCGGCCCGTTTCGCCGCTTGCCTTTCGCGGCATGGCCGACATTACATTCTAAGGGTTAAGCGGAATTTGTCCATACGCGCGGAAAAAAACTTTGCCGCGCTCAGAGTTTCATTATGTGCTCGATGGATTTCATTATGTTCGCCGAAGAGATGACGCCTTCGATGAACCAGTCTCTGTAGCTGTCGTCGGAGAGGTCCACGTGGAACGGTTTCACTGGTTTGGTTTCATCTTCGTAAATGACGAGAATGCGGGGGCGCAGCGGGTTGTCTCTGTTAGAGTTGATGACCACCGCCCGCATCGAGTTGTTGAGTTGCACGAAAGTACCGGCGGGATATATTGCGAGATTCGAGACGAACACGCGCAACACTTCGGGGTCGAACCTGTGATATTTAGGATCGACGATAGTGACCATAGCCTGATGAGGGTCCACCCTGTTGGCGGGGTCGAACGGCGAGACGAGCGTGTTGAAAGCTTCGGACACCGCGATTATGGACGCGAGCTTGGATATCTGTCCGGCTTTCAGTCCTTCGGGGTATCCCGAGCCGTCCATGTATTCGTGGTGTTGGGCGACGGCGTCCAGCGCGTTCTCGCTGATGCCCCTTATCTCTCTTGCCATCTCCATGCTGCGGAGCGGATGCTTGCGGATGTTCGCGGGCGCGGCGGTCAGCATCGAGTTGTCCCACTTCTGTTTCTTATAAGCGACAAGGCCGAGGTCGTGCAGCAGACACGCCGTGCCGAGGTCGTTCTGTTCGGCCTCCGGCAGTTCGAGCGACCGGCCGAGTATCAGAGCCGTCACGCACACGTCCACATTGTGCTGATATATATATTCGTCCGAAGCTTTCAGTTTGGAGAGCAGGGACAGCACGCCCTGTTCGAGCGCTATGACATCGAGTATCTGGGTAATCGTCCGGGATATCAGATCTATCTCGCACGCGCCTTCCGATATCAGGTTCTTGGAAAGCCGCGCAAGAGATGTTATGGCGTCCTCGTAGGTCTGTTTGGCGAGCACTTTTATCGACTCGCTGAAAACCTCGTTGTTGTCCGCGCCGCCGTCGTATGTCTCGACGAAAATATGCTCAATGCCCCACTTGCCGAGTCTCTTTATGTGGGGTTTTTCGAGCATGAAGCCGGGCCGCATAAGTTCCCGCCCGCCGGAGTGCAGCACCACGACCGGTTTCGCGAGAATCATCCCCGGTTCCGCGTCGAATATGCGGATTTTCTTCATTCCCATCTGCGCCGAGCGCCTCCGCTTGCCTTAATCCCTGCTAATAATCTGTAATAGCTTAATGCTATATAAAACATACATTTCCGTGTCTGTTTTGTCCATGTCGAAACCGAACAAAAAAACTACCGTTCTTTGCCGTCCGGGATTTCGGATGCCGGCACGGGAACAGGTCTATTCTCCTCTTCCGTCTCCGTCTCTAAGCCGGCGCTCTCCGTATTGTGCAGCGAAGCGTCGTCCGGCTCATCTTTGAAAGCCGCGTTTTCGGCGTCTCGGACATTTGTTTCGGGGGAGCCGCAACCGCATTTTCTCTCGCAGGGCTGGAACCTGTTTTCGAATTCCAGAGGAGGCAGTTCCGCCCACGATCTTCCGCCATCGGGCGTTTCTATCTCTACCGAGTTCTTGGGGATGCTCAGCCCGATCACTCGCCCCTTAACGCCCTCGATGGTCACCTCTTCGCCCATGCGGGGCATCTTTTTCTTGATTTCCATATAAGTGTCGTGCTCGTATTTCAGACAGCAGAAAAGTCTGCCGCATATCCCCGATATCTTCGTGGGATTGAGAGGCAGCCCTTGCTCTTTGGCCATTTTTATCGATACGGATTGGAACTCGCGCAGGAAAGTGGCGCAGCACAGGGGCCTGCCGCAGGGGCCGATGCCGCCGTGGAGTCTGGCCTCGTCGCGCACGCCCACCTGCCGAAGCTCGATCCGCGTCCGCAGTCGCGACGCCAGCGTCTTTACCAGTTCCCTGAAATCGACCCGCCCTTCGGCGGTGTAGCAGAGAGTGACTTTTGTTCCGTCGAAGGTGTACCGGGCGCTGACCAGCTTCATGCCCAGTTTTGCCTTCTCAATTTCCTCGCCGCTGACCTCAAGCGCGCGAGTCTCTTTCTCGTTAGCGCCCGCCAGTTTCGCCGCGTCGTCCTCGTTAATCTTCCGCATAAGCTTCATCAGCGGAAGCGCCTCGGCCTCTACTTCCTGTTCGCAGATTTCGCGCATCAACTGTCCGATATCCATACCGAAATCGGTTTCCACCACCACGAGGTCGCCCGGCTCGATCTGCTCGGTCAGCCCGACGGCGTCGAACAGGAAAGACCTGTTCAGGTAATCCATCCTTACTTCTCCGCATCTAACGATCATCTATTTTCTCCAGTCGCGCCGGGAGGGTGTCCGCCCGGACCGCTTCTTCGCTTCGATTTTGCGTCGCGCGCCTTTCAGGCGGCTCCGGCTTTTGCTTTCAAATTTATCGCCATCGCTTCGAGGGCGGATTCCGTCAAGCCGCCGCCTCGAACGGTCTGTATCGTGTTCATTAGAGTTTCGAGAATGTCGCAGCCGCGTTTCATCTCGCCTGCGCCCGCGCCGACCGTCATGTGTTTTCTTTCAACCATGGACATCATTATTTCGAGGATGGCCGCCACGCTCTTTCGCCGGGCGGTGGATTCAGTGTCCTCGGCGGTCGACAGGTCGATCCTTCCGGCGAGCGCCCCCACTTCCTCGGCTAGCCTCGTGGGCGACGCGGAAGCTTTCTTCAGCAGCCTCTCGAAAAGTTCCGCTTCCACATCCTCGAACAGTTCTTTCAATTTTCTGTCTTCGCTCAGTCGCAGGATTTCTCCCATGTTGCCGCGCGCGATGGGGAACAGGTAGTCCACCTGACCGCCGGAGAGTCTTTCTCCGGCCACCGCCGCCGCCTCCGCCGGAGTGAGCGGACGAAAAGGCACGGAGAGGACGCGCGACTTGATGGTCGGCATTATCCTGTCCGCCTTTTCCGTCAGCAGCACGAAGACGGACATTTCGGGAGGCTCTTCGATGACTTTGAGCAAAGCGTTCGCCGCTTCGGCGCCCATGGCGTCCGCGTCGTCGAGAATGAGGAACCGTCTTTTTCCCGCGTTAGGGGTCATGTGGGCGTCATTTCGGATTTCCTTCGCCTCTTCTTTTCTGTAGCCCTGTCTGGTGGGGGAGTAGACGCGGGCGTCTATGTCAACGCCGCGTTCGACGCGGCGGCATGAAGGGCAGACGCCGCAAGCGTCCGCGTCGTCCATCGGAGCGGCGCAGTTGACTGCCTGAGCGAAAGCGAGCGCGGAAGTCCGTTTGCCGACGCCCGCCGGCCCGATGAAGAGAAAAGCATGTCCGAGACGGCCCGACTTCAGCGTCCCGAGCAGGCTCCTCACAGCCACGCTCTGTCCGATTATATCTCTCAGCGGCATTGTTTTGTCACGTGTACATGTCCAGCAACAGCCCTCTAATGCGGTCCAGCCTCGCCATAAACGCCAGAAGGTTCGTCTGTCTTTTGACGAACTCCTCGGCCAGAGCCGCAAGCTCCGTGTCTATGGTTTTCACCAGAAGCAGAGACTTCTTCTTGCCCGTAGGGCTGACGGACAGTTTTTCTTCGACCGCGAACAAGTCGTTCACCACGACGTTCACGAATTTTCTTACAAGCTCCCTGTATTTTTCAAGCGACTCGAAGGTGAGGCTTTTTTCGATTTCCGCAGCCTGTTTGTCGATGCCGGAAAGCAACTGCCCCAGCTCTTCTTTAATCTCGGCGCGCTGGGCTTCGAGAAGTTTCCGTGTGAAAGGCGCGTCGGCGGAGGCGGATTTTGCCGCCCTTGCTCTGGACGAGGCGCCGGCTTTGCCCGATCTTCTAGTCCTGTCGCGTCCGGCCTTGTCTATGTGGACTTCCATTGTTCCTCAGTCTCCGATCCGGGCGGCGAATTCGTCCAAGAAATATTTATGCAGACGCCAGTCGTCCGTAAGTTCAGGATGGAAGTTGCCCGCCAAACACAATCCTTGGCTTATAAGCGCGGGAGCGCCGGCGTGGCTCGCGAGGATTTTTACCCCGTCGCCCACCCGCGTCACTTTCGGCGCTCGTATGAACACCGCCCTGAACCGCATCGGCCCCGATCCATTCACTGAGTCGATTACGATGTCGGACTCGAAGCTCTCCACCTGAGGGCCGTACGCGTTGCGCTCCACCGTCGCGTCGATGAAGCCGAGTTGCGCCAGATCATGGTCGCCCTCCGTGTCCGAGCAGACGAGTATCATCCCCATGCAGGTTCCGTACACCGCGAGAGATCCGGAAAGGTATCTTTCGCGGATGGCCTTGTCTAGGCCGTATCTGCGCATAAGGCGGGAGACGGTCGTGCTTTCCCCGCCGGGGATGACAAGCCCGGACACCGAGTCGAGTTGAGCGGGCGTTCTTATCTCTACCGCCTCGATGCCAGCCTTGCGCAACATCTTTATATGAAGCTCGAAATCGCCCTGCAGCGCGAGCGCGCCGATTCTGCCCAAAGTGTATGCTCCGCCTTACCAGCCCCGCGTCTGAAGCAGGTCTTTCTCGTCCATCTTGGAAACGTCCAACCCGCGCATCGCGCTTTTAAGTCCCCGAGAGACTTCCGCTAGAACCTTCGGGTCGCGGTAGTGCGTAACCGCGTCCACTATGGCCTTCGCGCGCGTCGCCGGGTCCTCGCTCTTGAATATCCCAGAGCCTACGAACACCGCTTCCGCCCCCAGCATCATCATCAGCGCGGCGTCCGCCGGAGTGGCGATCCCTCCCGCCGCGAAATTCGGAACCGGCAGTTTGCCGTTCTCTTTTACGTATTTCACCAAATCGTATGGAGCGCCGAGGTTCTTAGCTTCCGCCATCAACTCTTCATCCGGCAACTGAGTCAACCGCCTGATGTCGCCCGTGACGGCGCGCATGTGGCGCACCGCTTCGACCACGTCGCCGGAGCCGGCCTCTCCTTTAGTTCTAATCATTGCCGCGCCTTCGCCGATCCTGCGCAGCGCCTCGCCGAGGTTTCTCGCTCCGCACACGAACGGAACTTTAAATTTATGCTTGTCGATATGGAAATGCTCGTCGGCGGGCGTCAGCACTTCGCTCTCGTCCACGAAGTCCACTCCCATCGCCTCTAATATCTGAGCTTCCACGAAATGCCCGATTCTGGCTTTCGCCATCACCGGCACTTCGTATTTCTTTTCCTTGAGAGCCTTGATGATGCCGTCGATCACATTGGGATCTGCCATGCGGGCGACGCCGCCGTCTCTCCTTATATCGGCGGGGACGCGCTCTAGCGCCATAACCGCAGCCGCGCCGGCCTCTGCGGCTATCAGCGCCTGCTCCGGCGTGGTGACATCCATTATCACTCCGCCCTTCAACATCTCCGCGAGCCCTATCTTGACCCGCATCGTGCCTTTCTCTTCCATCTTTCTCATCTCCTGTTCCAACCGGACGAGCCGGATCGATTCTATTTTGCTTTGCCGAACGACGACGCGGGCCGGACGCCAAAAAACTCAAAACCACGGCCGCGCTTCGCCGCTTCAGCCGCGTCCCGCGTATGCGCGAATTGTAACACATCAAATTTGCGAATTCAATTTGATAGGCGCGACATCAAAAGTTTGAGCGGCCGGCTACTCTATGCGCCAAAGTCATGTTAAAATAGTAAAAATTATTTGAAACATAACAAATACGTGATAAAATGCCTCCGAAATTAAGGCCGGAATAGTTATATATTTAAGTAACCGGATCAAGTATTGTTCTGGGTGCGCGCAAGCATTCGTTTTTGTTAGCTAGTCGTTAAAGCGCGAGGCTATTATGTCTTTACAGCTGAAGCTCTTTTTGTTTTTTGCCACCTTGTCGGTCATGGCTTTCACCGCGCGCGACAAGATCATCGACGCTACTTTAACCCGGATTCGTCAATAGAACCCTAGAATCAGGAAGAATCAGCCGTATGTTTTGGCATGGTATTCACCTCGTAGATTTCTAATGCGCGGCAATAGGAAGTGAAAAAGAATCTAGAAACAACA
>Ga0116149_1000711_pt1 | contig 43084 bp, 40 predicted proteins | sample AD_UKC057_MetaG_FD_89787 | JGI IMG/M metagenome (GOLD analysis project Ga0116149, IMG submission 89787) | Active sludge microbial communities of municipal wastewater-treating anaerobic digesters from USA - AD_UKC057_MetaG | ecosystem: Engineered > Bioreactor > Anaerobic > Digestate | place: USA...
CCAGCTTTCCCTTCAGCTCCGGGAGCACGAGGGACACGGCCTTGGCGGCGCCGGTCGTGGTCGGTATCATCGATAGCGCGGCGGCACGGGCGCGACGCAGGTCCTCGTGCGGCAGGTCCAGTATCCGCTGGTCGTTTGTATAGGAGTGGATCGTGGTCATGTGGCCTTTCTCGATCCCGAATTTTTCATGTATGACCTTGACCACCGGCGCCAGGCAGTTTGTGGTGCAGGAGGCGTTGGAGATTATATGGTGATTGTTCTTGTCGTACTTGTCGTCGTTGACGCCGAGGACGATGGTGATGTCCTCGTCCTTGGCAGGCGCGGTAATGATGACCTTCTTCGCCCCGGCGGTAATGTGCGTCATGCACTTGGCCTTGTCCCGGAACCGGCCGGTCGCCTCGACCACGACGTCCACGCCCTCGGCTTTCCAGGGAAGCGCTGCCGGGTCTTTCTCGGAATGCACTTTTATGCTCTTGCCGTTAACCACGATCGAATCGGACGTGTGGGAAACCGTGCCGTCGAATATCCCGAAAACCGAATCGTACTTGAAAAGATGCGCGAGAGTCTTTGCGTCGGTAAGGTCATTGATGCTGACGACCTCGACTCCGCCCGAGCCCGCCGCGACGGCGCGCAGAACGCATCTTCCGATCCTTCCAAAACCGTTGATGGAAACCTTGATAGCCATAGTATGCCCCCATGTGACAAAATTAGAATATTATTATTAAATTTCGACGATCTGAAGCACTCTTGGTAAAATGTGAAATAGTGCGCAATTTGTCAAGTACTTCCCGCCAGGCGCCCGGAGTGCGGCCGCCCTGCGGCGCGGGAGATCATTCAATGAGCGAATTATCCTTTAAAAACGCGTCGACCGCGGCGTTAAAAGCCCCGGGATTCTCGAAAAACGGCACATGGCCCGGATCGTCGAATTTCACGAACCGTGAACCGGGAATCCCCCCGGCAAGAGAGGCGGTCATCTCGCACGAGATCACCATGTCCCCGCTGTTGGCCACCGCCAGCACCGGGACCCGTATATCGCCAAGCATGCCGGCATAGTCCATGCGCAGGCAGATGTCCACGTCGTTCTTGATGACGGTCCGGCTCATTTCGTACAGGCCCTTTTTCGCGAAGCCGATCAGCAGGTCGGTCTTTTTGCTGAACACCGCGCCGACGATCAGCTCGGCCAGGGCATCCATGTCGTCGCGCCTGAGTATATCGACCAGCACGGGGGACACCGGAAGGACGGACGACGTGGACACGAGCACCATCCCCGCGAGCCCGGTGAGACCGCGGCGGTACGCCTCGAGGCACACGCCCCCTCCCATTGAATGGCCGATCAGCACGCACGAGGGTATGTTCTCGGCCTTCATCACGTCCTCGATGGCGCCGATGAAATCGTCGAGGGTGTGGTCCGTACCGTTGAAGGAAGGGCCGTGTCCCGGGAGGTCCAGTGCGATCGTCTTGCACCGCGTGCCGAAATGCCGCAGCTGGTAGCGAAAGAGCCGGGAATCGCCCACCGCCCCGTGGACAAGGATGATCGCCCTCCCGGGGAAATCCCCCGATTTACGGTATGATACCGTGCCCCAGCGGGCCGTCGTTGTCAGCAGTACTTTTCTCATGCGGGGCTCTCAACCAGTGAACACGATGGCGGCGGGTCCTCATGCGTCAACTTAAAAAATAAAATTCCCGCTTCCGCGGGAATGTGCTATACCGGCCGTGGCCTGGCCGGGGCAGGGCGGCACGCGCCGTGATGGCGGGGCCGCGTTGCAACGAAGCGATCGTTGTTTTTAATGGTGCTCCATCTGGCTTGTCGCCGGCGGATATATGCCCTTGTGTCTTCTGTAAATGGCTATGCCGAAACGAATGCAGCCGCTGATGACGATAAAGCCGCCCATCAGGAGGCCGAGAATGAAAACGACATTATGTATCAGTCCGGGATAATTCCTTACGAAATCCGTTACTATCTTGTCCATGAAAAGGCTCCTTGAACTTTTTGTGCGATACACCGTGCAATGAGTAGGCTAAAATCATGGCTTAATAATGTCAATAAAAAATAGGGAGGCGGATGAAAATTAGCTGCAGCCCCCGCCCGGCAAGCGGGTCACGGCCGGCAGGTAATGCCGTTAAGGACGGTGATGCCGTTCACCCACGAAGTGCTCCAAACCAGCCCCTCCCGGGAATACGCGACGTTGCCGTTCACTGCCCCGGCAAAGAAATAGCCGTTGCAGTAGACCGCGTCCTGGAAGTCGGACGTCACCGTACCGTTGTTGACGTTATCAGTCCACGCGAGGCCGTCGTACGAGAGATATACGACGCCCGAGCCGAACCCGTTCATGTTGCCCACTGCCACGAACCGGTCCCTGCCGTAAGTGATGCCGTTTATGCTCATGAAGTCATTACCGATGACAAAGTCCTCGGTCCAGGCCAGCCCGTCAGCCGAGACCGCCGCCATGCCGCCTACCCCCACAGCGACAAAGATCCCGTTTCCGTATGCCACGTCGTTGAGGGTAGTGGACGAAGCCTGCCTCAGGTTTCCCGACCAGAGAATGCCGTCGGCCGACACCACGACGAGACAGTCGCCGACCTGGGAGCCCACCGCCACGAACAGGCCGTTGCCGTACGTGACGCCGTACAGGGACCCGTTGAACCTGTTGTCCAGGTTGCTGTTTGCCCAGGCCAGGCCGTCCAGGGAGGTATAGGCCATGGCCTCGCCGTCGTTGTTGCTGCCCACCACCACGTATCGCCCGTTGGCATACACGCCGTCGTACAGCTCGCCCGGGTCCGAAGGGCCTCCGCCCGTGCTGCCCCTGGCCCAGAGGAGGCCGTCCCGGGACATGTAAAAATTAGATGTTGCGCCGGCGCCGCCCGTCATGAACATGCCGTCGCCGTACACCGCGAAATTCAGCGTTCCAGCCTCGCCCACGGGAACGAGATTCGGGGTCCACATGGTGCCCGTGAGGGACGCGTGGATCGAGTAGTTCCCCAGGGAGTCCCTGCCCACGGCGACAAAGAGCGGGTCCTTGTTGTCATCGAAAAGCGACCCGACCGCGTCCTCGTCCCCGAAGGCGCAGGAGAGCGGCAGCAGGCACGCGCACGCGCACGCCCCCCTGAGGAACCAGAGGGCGATCGGACGCAGGATACGGGCCAGTTCTTTCATGTCAGTACTCCGTGTACCCCGGGTACAGCGTCCGCCAGGTGAGGCCCACGTATACCTGGTGGCCCTCGACATTGTTATGGGACTTTCCCACCGGGGTGTAGCCGATGTTGTACTCGGCGAACAGCCCCATCATGGGCACGATCGTCACTTCGAGTCCCGCGCCGCCGATTATGCCGATCGAAACGAGGTCGACGTTCTTGTCCGGGCCGCCGAGCCTGTTGTCCTTCATTACCGAGTGATAATGGAGCAGGCGCGGCGCGGCGATCGCGTAGAGCTGCCAGAGCTCGTGAAGGAAGTAAACGCCGATCACGCCGCGGAAGCATATGTCCCACGACATCAGGTGGACGCGGTTTTCCCCGTAAAGCAGCGAGCTTGTTTTTTCCTGGATGTCGTCGCCTATAAGGAAGTTCCGGTACGTGAACCGGCTGCCTATATCGAGCCCGTTGCCCCTGCGGTTCTTTTTTTTATAAAAGAAGCAGTCGGCCATGAGTCCCCATGACCTGTTATAGTAGTATTTCAGGTCCCTGTCCATCATGTAAATCATCGTGGGAGCGGCAAACCCGACGCGGAGAAACGGGGAGCAGGACTTCTTCATCCGCTCGTCGTACACTGAATCGGCGCTGTCGGAGGGACTGTAACGCGCGGCTGATGCCGCAATGTCCGAAATGAACCGCACCGGGGGATATGACGCATCCAGGGCCGGGGGAAGCATGAGCTGTGCCACGATTCCAACGGCACACCCGGTGAGAAACAATTTCTTCATATGCGGTTCCATAAAGCCATGCTGTTAATACAAAAACCCTTCATAACGGTCACGTCAAGAAATAATTTTGACCCGGTGCCGGGGTTTTATCGTCATCCGGCGAATGCCCGTGCCAGGCATTACCGGGACTTCTTCCCGCGGTCTCCGCACGTGATATTATAATGAAGAAATAATTATTGACGTATATGGTCAGGCCGATATGCAATCCCCCTGTAAGAGGGCCGGTATGTACGCATTCGAAATAATCGCGGAACGGAGAATACTGGAGGCCATGGATCGGGGCGAGTTCGATAACAACCCCCTGGCAGGCAAGCCGCTCCCGCCCGACGGGCTTGACAACGTCTCACCCGAGCTCAGGATGTCCCTCAAGATACTGAAGAACGCCGGCGTGATACCCGAAGAGCTCGAGCTGCGCAACCAGATAACCTCGATCGAGGCCCTCCTCGCCGCCTGTGTTCAGGAAGAGGAAAAGGTCTCGCTCCGGGTCAGGCTGAACGAGAAACAGCTCCGCTATAACATGCTCATGGAAAAACGGACCGGCAGGGTCTTCCTTCCGGAATACCACGCTAAAATCATGGAAAAACTCGCGTCAAGCTGAGAAACGTCACCGGCATCCGCAGTCCGGCACGGGTCAGTCCGGACGCGTTATCTTCTCCAGCCACGCCAGGCGCGCAAGCGCCTCGTCGAAGGTTGATCCGCACATTTCCTCTGACGGCTTCAGGCCCGCGCACACGGGAGGACGGCCGGGCTCCCCGAACAGGGCGCACCGGTTGTTCGGCGTAAGCTGAACGCACCTGACGCCGGTCGGTTTCCCCCCCGGCATGCCGGGTATGGGAGATGATAGTGACGGCGCAATGCAGCACGCGCCGCATCCGGCCCTGCATTCCATGATCGTCACGAGAAATACTTCCGTATCAGGCCGAGCCTGCCTTTCCTGATGAGACGCATGCCGGAATAACGCATGACCTCGCGTATCCTTTCGCGGTACCCGGGCGCGTAGCAATGGGTCTCGCATTTTTTGCATGACGGCTTAGGGTCATAGGGGCAGATGGCCCGCTTCGAAACGGCGTGAAGCAGGAGCCTGCGGCACTCCCCGCACAAATGAAAATCGCACCCCTCGAGATATATTCCAACGGTACCTCCCGCCGTAACGGGCCCCTTCTCCGCGCTGTCATGCCTGTCCGAACAATAGATGTTTATGAATTCCGCGAGGACTTCCGCGTCTTTTTTGATCGATTTTGTTTTTTCGTCAGGTTTTTCCATGGTTCTATATCCATATTATTGTGCAATGGCGATAACTATCGCTATCGGGATATTCTGACCCCCTGTTATTGGCGATAACTATCGCCATTGGGATGCTCTGACCCCCTGGCCCACCGATAACTATCCCTGAAACGCCAATTGATCCAGGATCGTTTCAAACAGGCTATTGCAGTCATGTACATGCCGGAAATCGAGGATAGCCTCCCTGCTCTGCACGAACTCGGAACCGTCCAGCTCATCCCCGCAGTTGCCGAGAAGGGCACGTACACTATCCGGCGTGGCCTCAAGGTGGAACTGGAGCGCGGCGACACGGTCCTCCCACACGAATCCCTGGTTCCGGCAGGCATTGCTTTCCGCAATGCGGACCCCTCCGGCGGGTATATCGAACGTGTCGCCGTGCCAGTGGAAGGCGTAAAAGCTCGCCGGGAGCGCCCTGCCGGTCGCGCAGGACCCGGCCTCTGCCCCCCGTCGCACCGGAAACCAGCCAATCTCCCGGTGGCGGTTCCGGCTGACCCGGGCCCCCAGCACGTCGGCGATCAGCTGCGCGCCGAGGCAGATGCCGAGAATGAGCTTACCCTCGCGAATCGACCGTTCGATGAGCTTCTTCTCCGCGGCAAGCCACGGATATGCCGCCTCGTCGTTCGCGCCCATGGGACCGCCCATCACTGCCAGCAGGTCAAAGTCATCGGTGCCCGGGAGCTCCTCGCCGTCGAACACCCTGGTGCGTTCAAGCGTCAGCCCTCTGTCACGCGCGATGATCGCGAGATGCGCCGGCCCCTCAAACGGCACGTGCTGCAGGCACTGGATCTTCATGAAGGATATCTCCCCTTATACCGATAACTATCTCCCGGACCGGGACCTCTTTCCCGGCTTTCGCCATGGCCCGTTCCAGAATCGTGTTCACACCGCCGCAGCAGGGAACCTCCATGCGGGCGACGGTGATCGAACCGATGTCGTGCATGGTCAGGATTGCCGCAAGCTTGTCAATATATTCTTCTATATAAGGATCGAGCTTGGGACAGAACATGACCACGATGCGGTCTGCGAGCAGGTCGCGATGAAAATCGCCGTACGCGAAGGGCACGCAGTCGGCTGCGAGCAGTATGTCCGCGTTGTCAAAATAGGGCGCTGCCGGGTTCAGGAGCTTGAGCTGGACCGGCCACTGTCGCAGGCTGGAACCGATGCGGGCGCCGCCAACCGCTCCCTTTTTTTCGGGGAGGTCGCGCATGTCGCGTGCCGCGGACCCGGGGCAACCGCACGCCATCGCGGGCGCGGGCTCCTCGTACACCGGGACCGGGATCCCCTTGTCCTGCAAAAATTCGATTGCCTCGCGCAGATACTTCATCTCGCCATGGTCTTTCAGGTGGTGCAGGTGCGCCTTGATGACATTAGGCCCGTGCTTCGCCACGTTCTCCATGACACGCCGCTCGTCATACGGCTCTGCCTCGCGCATCTCGACGGTAAGGGCCCCCTCCGGGCAGGTCTTGAGGCAGGCGCCCAGCCCGTCGCAGAACAGGTCGCTCACCAGCCGCACTTTGCCGTCTATGACCTGGAGCGCTCCTTCCGGGCAGTCGGGCACGCACAGCCCGCAGCCGTTACACCTGTCCTCGTCTATCGTGATGATGCTTCGTTTCATGGTTTCCTCCTTTTGGTGCATGTTCCCTGCCCTGCGTATCGCACCCTGTCCCCTGTAAGAGGGGGGGGTGGGAGGGGGTCGCCCCCCTCCCCGGGGATTGGTCCGGGGCCCGGTGCAGGGCCCCGGTGATGCATGTTCAGTAATGAATATAACACCTGCCCGTATTCAGCGCATTGACCCAGGTCAAGAGAAAGCCGATTTTTCATGATCCGATTCCAGTAAAAAGATTGAGTTTTTAGCATAATCATTTAATTTTTGTAAATGTGATGCTGAACGTTGAATCATCACGGGGGAATGAATGATACAGATGACCTGGAAAAAGTATCTCGCCGGCGCAGGCGCGCTCGTCCTGCTCGCCGTTATCGCGTTCGTGCCGCACGGCATTCTCGACCAGACGTCGAAGCCGGCCTTCTGCAACCTCTGCCACCCGATGCACGCCGAGTACGAGGTATGGTTCCTCACCGGCCTGCACCGCGGGATCAAATGCGTCGACTGCCATCTCCCCAACGACAATGAAGTGAACCACCTGGTCTGGAAAGGGATCGACGGGACCAAGGACGTGGTTTCCTTTTTCAGCGGGGCGTATCCGGACAGTATCACCGCCACCGCTCACGCGAAAACGGTCATACAGCAAAACTGCATACGCTGTCATAATGAAATGGTGTCCCGCATCAGCACCGACGGCAGGGACTGCTGGTCCTGCCATCGGCGCGTCCAGCATAATCTCAACGAATTCAGCTTTAGAGAACAATAACAGGAGAAAGAGAGTCATGAAAAAGTACGGGATTGTTATCCTCATAGCCGTCATTGCCGCCGGCGTGTTCGCCGGGTGCGGGCCGTCGGAGCCCCAGCCGATAAAGGCCGGCCTGATCAGGGACGGCGAGTTTGACCCTGCGGAGTGGGGAAAGGTATATCCCCTGGAATATGAATCCTGGCTCAAGACCCGCGACCCCAAGCCGACCGACAAATCAAGGTACAAGCGCGGGTGGGACACGGACCGGATCGTCTGGGACAAGCTGAGTGAATACCCGTATGCCGCCCTCCTCTACAACGGGTGGGGCTTTGGCGTGGAGTACAACGAGCCGCGCGGGCACCAGTACGCGGTCACTGACCAGGTCGAAATTGACCAGTCCCGCACCAAGCCGGGCGGCGTATGCCTCGCGTGCAAATCGCCCTATCACAGGACCTTTGTGGAAAAGCACGGCATGAAATACCTGACCGCGAAGTTCAAGGACGCGCTTGGCATGCTGCCGGAAAAAATGCGCCGGGAAGGCCCCTCCTGCATCGACTGCCACAAGAACACGGACATGGGCCTTACCACGAACAAGGACCACCTGAAGCGCGGGCTCGAGATGATAGGCAAGAAGGACATTTCCCGGCAGGAGGCGCGCATCCTTGCCTGCGCCCAGTGCCATATCACCTATTACGTTCCCCGCGACCGCGAGAAAAAGGTCGCGGGCGACGTGCAGCTTCCATGGACCGGCGGCTCATGGGGCAACATCTCGATCGAGAACATCATAGCCGACCTCCTCACCGACTTCCAGCGCATCGAGTGGAAGCAAAAGGTGACCGGGTTCGACCTGCCCTTTATCCGGCACCCCGAGTTCGAGCTCTTCACGCGGCAGAGCGTCCACTTCCGCGCGGGCGTGGCATGCGCCGACTGCCACATGCCGTACCGGCGGAGCGGCTCGTACAAGATATCGGACCACGACGTGACCAGCCCCCTCAAAGCGGACCTCCGGGCCTGCGCCCAGTGCCACACCGAATCCGCGACGTGGCTGAAGGACCAGGTGTTCGCGACCCAGGACCGGACAGCGTCCCTTCTCTCCCGCGCCGGATACGCCACGGCCTCCGCCGCGAAGCTCATCGAGATCGCGAACGCGCGGCGTGATGCCGGCGCCGCGGTAGATCCGGGGCTGTATGAGGCTGCGAAAGGGGCCTACCTGCAGGCATTCCTGCGACTCGTGTTCATCAGCGCCGAGAACTCGCTCGGGTTCCACAACGCGCCGGAGACCGGCCGCGTGCTCGGCGACTCGATCGCATTCGCGAACAGGGCAGAGGCGCTGCTCCGGCAGGCGCTCGCGAAAGCGGGCGTGGACGCGCCGCAGGCCACGCCCCTCGAGCTTGCAAAGTACCTGCTCAACCGCGGGGAGAAAAAGCTCGGGTTCAGGCGCGAGCAGGAGATCATGGACCCGTTCGATATGCAGAAGTATTTTACGCCGCCGGCGGCGAAGGGATTGTGACAGGAAAGGCGGTAACAAAAAAAACGGCCCGGTTCTAAACCGGGCCGTTTCGTTTTTTCACTTCAGGTAATAGACCCAGAGCTCGGCCCCGTTCGTTCCATCATTCGCGCTGAAGTAGAGGCGGCCGTTGTACACGAACAGGTTGTTCACGTACGACGAGTCCGCGTTGTTGATCTCGCAGGCCTGCCGCATGTTGGTCCCCACGGTAATTGGAGTGGCGCCGTCGTAGACCCAGAGCTCCTGCCCGTTCACGCCGTTGCTCGCGCTGAAATAGAGGTCGCCGTTGTAGCTTACGAATGAATTCGGGTACGCGTTCCCCGATGCGTTGAGGTTCACCATCGCGGGGGCCGCGGGCGGATCATAGACCCAGAGCTCGTACCCGTTCGTATTGTCATCGGCCGAGAAATAGAGCTTGTTGTCGTACTCATGGAAGCCATACGGGCTCGAGTGCAGGCCGCCCGGGGCGATGTCCGCGATGAGGGACTCGCCGGTGCCGGGGACGTATTGCCAGAACTCGATGCCGCTCGTGCCGTCATTGGCCTGGAAGACAAGGTTCCCCTGGAACGGGTAGAGATACGCTGGCGAGAAGTTATTAATGCCGGGATTGGCGTCGGTAAGCCGGCTCGGGGTGCCGCCCGTGTCGTAGATCCAGAGCTCCTCGCCGGTGCCCAGGCCGTCATTGGCCTGGAAGTAGAAGTCCGCGCCAAGCGCCGTCATGTACGCTGGCCTGGAGTCGCCGGTCCCGTTGATATCGTAATACGAAGCCGGCGGGGCCGTGCTGTCGTATTCATAGAGCTCAAAGCCCCCCGACCCGTCGTTGGCCTGGAAGAAGAGGTAATCGGTGCCGGAGTAATTGTATACAATCGGGAACTTCGGGTCAGAGCCAGCCGCTCCGATGTAGTAATCCTGCACACAGGTAAGGACCGCAGGGGAATCATCATAGGTCCAGAGCTCCCGCCCGATCGTGCCGTTATCGGCGGCGAAATAGAGCAGGCCGTTGTATACGATGAGGTCCGTCGGAAACGAGTCCCCGCCGGGGTTTATGCTGGCTGCCAGGTTCAATGTTTCAGTAGAATCGTCGAATGACCAGAGCTCATATCCGTATGTGACGTCACGGGCGCTGAAATAGAGCAGGCCGTTATACGCGGCGAAATTCGACGGGGACGAGCCGGTATTGTCCAGGGTGTTGATCTCGATCATGCGGCAGACCATGTCGTGGAATGGGACCGCCGTGGGCGCGGCCGACTCCCCGAACAGGTTTTTCGAGTACACGAGCATGTGGGTCGCGCTACCCGGCACTGCCGTGCCGTAGCCGATCCCAAAGGTTATGTCGAATCCCGTTTTTGGCAGCTCGATGAGCGAGCCAGGAATCTTCGTAGTCGCGTCGCTCCCTCAGTAGATGATGTACGACGTAAGGTCGCCTTCGTCAACTGCTCGATTAATGGTAGCTGACCCGCCTGCAAAAAATTCATTGCGGTCGAGGTCGTTGAACACGAAACCCTGCGCCAGATTGGCTGGCGCCAGGCCGGTAGTGAAAGACCACACGTAATCGGCGGCGAGCGGGTTGCCCGCGAGGTCGGTGACCGCGGACGTGACCGTAGCCGTGTACGTGGCGCCCGGCAGGAGCGGGAGGTCCGGCGTGAACGCGTAATCCGGCCCCGGGCCCACGTATGCCACCGTTCCTGAAACCGGCAGCACGCCCATGTGGAGCGTGAAGCTCGCGGTGGTGATAGTCCCCGAATCCATATCCTCGTCGAAGCTGACAGATATCGGAGCGGTGAGGGACACGTCAGTGGCCGCATCCAGCGGATCGGTGATGTCGATGTTCGGCGGCGTGATATCCGCTCCCGTGCCGGTAGTGAAGGAAAAGACGTAATCAGACGTTAACGCGTTGCCCGCAAGGTCCATCACCGCGGTTGTGACCGTGACCGTATAGACCGTGGTCGGGTTAAGATTGGCCGGCAGGGACATGGTCGCGATATTGCCGGTCGTGGTATAGGTTGTTCCGGATATCGGGATGCCGGCTTCTTCAATGTAGAAAGACGTGTCGTCCACCGTGGCCGGGTCTATCGCCTCGTCGAAAACGACCTGGATGGTGGTGCTCACGGAAACATTTATGTCAAGGTCCACCGGCGAAGTGCCGGTGACCATAGGTGCGGTCACGTCAGGACCCGTCCCCGTGGTGAAAGTCCAGGTGTAGTCCGCTCCGAGGGTATTGCCCGCCATATCGGCGCACCCGGTCGTCACGGTAGCCGTATAGGTAGTAAGCGGAGTTATCGGCTGGCCTATTGCGAAAGTCGCGGTACGATTGACCAGGGACACGGTGCCGAGCACCGGTGTCGCGCCGATGTACAGGGTGAAGGTCGTGTCGTTTATGGTGGCAGGGTCCATCCGCTCGCTGAAAACGACGATGATGCTGGTCGGGTACGCGATGCCGGAGGCGCCATCGGCCGGGGTAGTGTTCGAGACAAGGGGCGGCGTGGTATCGGGAGTCAGGCTCAACGACATGAACGATTCGAGTGGGTTCGATCCGCTCTGCAAGCGGTTACATCCGGACAAAGCCAGGACCGGGAGCAGGATTAACGCCATGAGGGCTATTGTTTTCTTTGCAGCTATCATTTCATGCCTCAGCATATCTGGAACGTATCATGGGGTTACAATGTCAGGAACATCGATTTCATCTTAAATAGTTTATAGCCGATGCCTATCATTACTATTATATATCGACAGGTACAATATAATGCAAACTTTTTCATTGGCTTTCTGTATTATATTAGCAGTTTGCTGAAAAACAGCAAACTGCTAATGTGGTACAGGATGTACCGCCATTTTTCGAGGCGTTTGCCGAGAAAAATGTGAGGTTTTAAGAATTCACTTCTCAAAACCGACCCTGAAAAACTCCATGGATGGAGTTTTTCAGGAAACTGTTAGGTGATTTTGTTCAGGAAGACGCATATCGAGGACGGCTGTTCGCGGGATGCTAACCGGTCCGGATGCCAATTGTTCATCCGTAATGGCGATAACTATCTGTTTCCCGTAATTTTACACCGGCAATGTACGCTTCCCCCGGGGCCCCCACAGCACGGCCTTCCTACCCGATCCGGTAGCAATTTCTCCGTATGATCTCATCTTTCATGGCAGGGGTGAGATCGTTAAAGTAGGCGGAATAACCCGAGACCCGCACGAGGAGATTGGGATAGCGGTCCGGGTGGTCCCGTGCCTCTATCAGCACCGACGGGTCCACGACATTGATCTGGGCCTGCATGCCACCGCGCCGGAAAAAGGTCCTGATGAGCGCCGCCAGTGCCGCCCTGCCCGTCTCCCCCCGCAGGGTATGGCTGTCGAACTTGAGGTTGTAATTCACTCCATTCGCTATCTCCGTGAAATCGATCCTGTTGGTCGAGTTGATGAGCGCCGTGGGCCCGTTCCTGTCCATGCCGTTCACGGCCGACACTCCCGACGCGAACGGCTCGCCCTTCCTCCGGCCGTGCGGAAGCGCGCCGGTGACCCGTCCGAAAAACTCGTGAGCGGTAACGGAATAGAGGCCCGGCACGTAGCGTCCGCCGCGGGTCGAGAGGCCCGCGGCGCGGAGCGCGTCCGTGTGCGCCCGTATGACATATACGGACCAGCGGTCCGCCTCCTCGACGTCGTTGCCGTACTTGGGCAGGCCGCGCAGGTAGTCGCGGTCCCTCTCGTCGGGGATGTTTGCCTTGAGGATGGCCGCCAGCTCCGGAAGGGTGATCCTCCGGTCGGTGAACACCACTTTTTCGATCGCCGCGAGCGCATCGCCGATATCGATGGGCGCGGTGTTCTGCACACCCGAAAAATTGTAACGCGCTCCGCCCGCCGTTGAGCATACGCCCTTCTCCAGGCAGTCGCCCAGCAGCATGCTCGTCAGCGGCGTGGGATGGTGGCGGGTGTTGGCGCGCTCGATCGCCTGCAGATCCCGGATGAGCCGGTCCGTCATGCCCCCGAGCTGCGCCTCGAAGGCGGAGCACACGTCGTCCATGGACCGCATCCGCGAAACGGGCCTGGTCCGCGGCCCGGTGCGCAGCGGCGACCCGAAGCGACGGCCCCTGTTGAGCGCGAGCTCCAGGCAGAGGGCCGTATTCATCAGCGCCGCATCGGTCGAGGAGAAGCTCTTCCCCTGGCTGACCGGCTCCACGCACCCGACAGCGGTATAGTCCCGGGCGTCCGCGAGTGAATAGCCGTGCTTCACGAGCGTGGGGATGATCACGTCGTCGTTGTACAGCGCCGGCGAGTTGCTCCCGGCTGCCAGCACCTCGTAGATCATGTCAAGGTACCGCCGCGGCGATTTTGCGTGCACCCGCGCGTGGTAGTTGGGCTGGCGCATCCTGAGCTCTTCCATTATCTCCAGGAATATATAGCTCAGCTCGTTCGTCGCGTCTTTCCCGCGGGCATCCACACCGCCCACGGTCACCACCTGGCCGTTGAACATGCCGCCGTGGAAGCCGGTCAGGTGCCGGGAAAACACCGGGATGATCTCGGACATCTTGATTGAAAACGCGGATAGTATCTCCTTCGCCCGCGCCCTGGTCAGCCGGCCCGTCCGCAGGTCATCCCGGTAATAGGGATACAGGTAGCGGTCCATCCTGCCCGGGCACACCGAGTTGTCCAGGCTCTCCAGGTTGATGGCGATCTGCGCGAAGAAGAGCGACTGCACGGCCTCCTGGAGCGTCCGCGCGCCTTTTCTGGGTACACGGCGGCATACTGCCGCAATTGCCAGCAGCTCTTTTTTTCGGACGGGGTCCTGTTCCGCAAAGGCCATCTGCGAAGCCAGCTCCGCGTACCGCTCGCCGAACATCGCAAGCCCCTCCGCGATGATCCTGACGCCCTGGTAAAAATGCCAGCGGTCGGTACCCGGCACCGCGCCTTTCTCCAGGGACCGGACCTCGGCCACAATGCCGTCAGTGCCGACCGCCAGCAGCTTCTCGTAATCAGGCGCGAGATGCGAAATTCCCCCTGTTTCATTGATAAGATACTGGTGGCCCCGGAGCTGGTTTACCATGAAGCGCGCCAGCGTGAAAGGAGACCGGTAGGCCCTGACCCCCAGGAAGCGGAACATCCAGAAGGGGATTATTTTCATGAGCGCAATACGATCCCGGCGGGAAATCTCGAGCGGGTTCGTTTTCCTGGTGTTGAAGCTGAACAGGTCTATCATGACCGGAACGCCGTGCAGCTCGGGATAGATCGAGCCGCCGACGCGCCGGGAAGTGAAATTGCCCACGATGAGCTCGTCCGGGTAGATGCCGGCGGTCTTGTTAAGGAGGACCTCACGCAGGGCCTCGGCCATCCTGATATGGGAATGCTTTCTCCTGTTTCCCCTGTCCCGGTGATACGCGGTCCAGATGAGCGCGCGCTCGGTGCATATGCCCGGGGCCGCGCCCTGCACGGCCGCCCTGAGCCTTGTTATCCTGCCGGACGCGCCGGTCTCGCGCCGTTTACTCGTAGATGACTGCATCGATACCTTCCTGCCTGAATATTTTTTTCACCCGCGCCAGGTCCGCCTTTTCCGCCGGCGGCAGGCCCAGGGGCCTCTGGTCCGTATGCAGGCGCGGGAGCTTCGACTCGCCCAGGTTGTGAAACGGAAGACAGTGTATTGAGCGCCGCCCCGCTCCGGCCAGAAAGCGGGCCGTGGCCCGGATGTTTTTCTCGTCATCGTTGAAGCCCGGGACCACCGGCATCCGGGCCTGGAGATGACGGAACGCCTTCGAGAGGCCGGTGAAGTTCAAGAGTATCGCACGGTTACCCGCACCGGTATACGCCCGGTGTTTCTTCATATCCATGTGCTTCAGGTCAAAGTAGACAAGGTCGAGATACGGCAGCAGCTTCTTCATATCGGCCATGCCGAATATGCCGCAGGTTTCGATGGCCGTGCGGACGCCATCTTGGCGCACCTGTCGTAACAGCCGCAGTGCAAACGCGGGATATACCATCGGCTCACCGCCCGACAGTGTCACACCCCCGCCCGAATCGGTAAAAAAGTCCCTGTCCCTTAACACCTCCGCGGCGAGCGATCCCGGGTCCCGTTCACCGCCTATCAGCCTCAGTGCGCCGGCGGGACAGACTTGAGCGCATGCGCCGCATGAGTTACAGCGGAAGTAATCCACCCTGCGGTCCGGTCCGTCAACGATAGCCTCCCGGGGGCAGGCCTTTCGGCAACTGAAACATCCCCTGCATCGTTCAGCATAAAAGGCCATTTCAGGGTTGCGGCTGTGCGATTCAGGGTTCTGGCACCAGGCGCATCGGAGAGGACATCCCTTGAAAAAAACAGTCGTGCGGATTCCGGGGCCGTCATGCAGGGAAAAGCGCTGGATATCGAATATGACGGCACGCTCCGTGCCGGGCGCATTACGCCCCCTGTTTCCGGGAGCCCTGGTTGATCCACCGTTTTTCATGGTGCTGTGATACCGCCATTTTATCTCGCGAGAGTACTTTATAATCCGCCATGGAGAAAAATATCCGCCCGGCCTTGCAGAGCACCGGCGGTACCGATCAAGATACGATACAAAGCGGGAATAAGCAATCAATTAATATCCGGGATCCGGCACAGGAGCAGGTACGGTTTGGCTGCCTTCGGAGGCTTATGACCCGAGATGATCGGCGGGAAACCCGCATCACCGCCTGGTCCTGTACCTCATCGCCAGAATGGTAAAGTCATCATCAAGCATGGCATTGCCCTTGAACTCGATCAGGGAATTGTAAACGGCATTGCACAGCATGTCGACAGGACCGCCCCGGTTTGAGAGCAGGATATCCAGGAAGCGCTCCTCGCCGAACATTTCATGATCATTCCGCTCTTCTATGATACCGTCGGTATACAGGACGAGCAGATCGTTATCGTGCAAATCGAACCCGACGTCCTCGCAATTGGAGGGTATGTATCCGCTGATCAGCCTCCCCTTCGATTGTATGAACTCCGCGGTCCCGTCAGCCCGGATAACGATCACGGGCGGATGACCGGCATTGGCGCAGGTGACCTCCCCCGTTATAAGATTTACATAGCAGGCCGCGGCAGTGATGAAATTGTCACCGGTTTTTCCCTTCAGGGCGTCGCTGATGATCGTGAGGAGACGCGCCGGATAGGCGGCGTTCATTTCCCATGACAGGAGAGACATTTTAACCATCGCCGCGGTGAGTGCTGCTGAAACACCGTGCCCCGAAACATCACAGATGAAAAAGCAGGCCGCATTACCCGCGCCGACGTACGGGTTTTCACGCCCGGGGATCAATATATCGATGAAATCACCGCCCACGCCCATCATGGGAACATACTTGAAATGAATTTCCGCTGCTTCCATGCGGGGCAGGTCCTGAGGAAGCAGCGCCAGCTGGATCTTGCGGGCAAGGTCTATGTCCTGCAGGAGCAGGTCCCGCGTCCGGGTAAGCTCGCTGGTGCGCTCTATGACCATTTGCTCGAGGTTGTCCTTGAGCATGTTGAGGTTGCCGTACATGAAGGCGTTTTCCATGGCTATGGAAAACGCCGCGCGTATATTATTGATGAAAACGACCTCGTAACGTTTCAACTGCGTGAGGTTCTGTTTCTCCGGCAGCGCGAGCAGCGCGACAAGCCGGCCCATGTGCATGATGGGAACGATATACTGGGCGTTGAACCTGTTGAAGATCTCGAGCAGTCCATCCCGCCATTCTTCGTAATTGCTCTTGGACACAATGAGGTCCCTGTCGACCAGGTGATTCGTCCGTTCGATCCATGATTTAATGTCCGGGTCCATATCGCACTTCAGTGAAGCGTTATTATTGGCGCTGAACACCTCCGGATGGCAGATCACGAGCTCGGCTTTCTTGAAGGCGAGCGACTTCGTGATCACATCCACGAACTGGCCTGTCAGCTCATCGATCGTTTTCAAATAATAAATATCATTAATAAAAGATGCTTCAATTTTATAGAGGTTGAACTTACGCTTGTTGAACACCTGGTCGATCAGCGGCTGCACCTTCAGCAAGTAAACGTAATTGGCGCAGAACCATACAACTCCGACGCCGAACAGGGCCGTGCTGTGGAGCGCGTCAAGCACCGGATAGAACGCAAAGAATACAAGCGCGTTGGGAATGACGATAAGGGAAGAGATGACCGCCCACATGAACGTTATATGGAGAACGCTTCGTATGTCCATCAGCCGGTAGCTCAGGACCCCGTAACCGAGAAAAACAAGAGGTATGAACATCATGTTGCTGAGGGGATACAGATCATACCCGTTCAGGGCGGGGATATTCGTCATAGTGAGAAGACCCATTAAAATGAAGGAGAGAAGTATATATTTAAGCTTCAGCCGCATTATCTGGTTTTTTTCTGTTCTGATTTTCCTGACAAAGAAAACGATCATATATACAACAAGAATACTGCCGTACAATTCAACCAGCCTGACCGCCAGGCCACCCTTCGCGATATACCCCCACTCAAAAACATAGAAACCGTAAAAATAGTAGTCTGTAAAAGTTGTCAGCGAAAGCAAGAAGCTTATTGCAAACGCGCCCGGGAGCATGAACCTGCTCCGGATCCCGGTCATTTTATAAAAGAAAAGGAGATTCAACGGGGGAAGATATACGTAAAAAAAATGGACGCGATGTTCTATTGCGAGGAGAAGCTCCTCGTCCCCCCTGAAAAAATGGTGGCATATAAACACCGGGCACAACATGATCCACCAGATCACCAGCAGTGAAAACAAAATGTTCTCCTGCCTCAGTTTTCCACGGGTAATGGATATAACGGCCAGCACGGCTCCCGCGACAAGGGAGAGAAAGGGAGGCAGCATGTAAATTGAAAGGCTATCGAAAAAATTATTCATATGAGGACCGGTCGGGCAACTGGTAGTTGCGCAATCATGACGGGATGCAGGGATCGCATCCCCACTGGTTCGCATCCCGTACCCGGAAGCGCGGGTTATCGATTGACGAATAACATATTCGCCCGTAATATGAATAGTAAAGCAACCACCGGAAATATTAGCAAGAAAAAAAATATTGCGCGGCCCCGGTAATCGGGATGCTTCAGTTCAAACATTTCCGTGGAAGCGACCCCGGGGGAAACGTAGCACGGCAGGGGGCAGGCGATGCCTACCCCTTGATCATGACCAGCATCATCTTGAATTTCTCGACGGCCCTGAGCGCGTGCGGTTTACCCGCGGGCATGACGATCATCCCGCCCCTGGCCAGGGTATGGGACTTCCCCGCAATGGAAATCTCCGCCGTGCCGTCAAGAACGGAAACAAGCGCATCGAATGGAGCGGTATGCTCCGACAGGCTTTCGCCCTTGTCGAACGCAAACAGGGTTACCGTTCCCGCCGGCCTGTTAATCACGGTACGGCTCACCACCGAACCGGGCTGGTAAGTCACGAGGCCTTCGAGCTCGAGGCCTTCCCTTGTGTATTCATCAATAGAATTCGTGTTTTCCATGGTGTTACTCCTCCAGAATATCGATCAATAAACCGATAATAGTACCCCGCACCGGCCTCACCACGCCTCCGGCTCGCCCTTTCCCATTGGGAGAGGGGGCCGGTGGGTGAGGTCACAGCCTCTTCTCACCCTCAAGCTTTTTCTTGTCCGTCAGGTCCTGCGACACCTCGACCGTGCCGAGGTATACGCCCTTCTCGTCCCGCAGGGCGAAGTACTCGATAAGCACGAACCTTCCCTTGAAGTTGATCCAGAACGATGAAACGTTCCCGGCGCCGGAGCGGAAGTCGTCAAGTATCTTCTGTACCTTTCCCACGCTCGCAGGCGGATGGCATTGCTGAACCTTCCGGCCGATGATGGCCCTGCTCCGTGTGAAGACCCGGTCCCTGCCCTGAGAGAAATACCGGACCGTGTCATCCGCGTCGACAAACGTAATATCGAGCGGGAGCGTATTGAGGAGCGACACCAGCTCGCGCACCGAGAGGCTGCCGGTCGGAAGGCCGATCCTGCCGTCAATGCCGGCGGCCGGCTCATCCGCCCATATCCCCTTCGACGGCAGCCACTCCGTCTTTGGATCGAACAGGCAGAAGCCGATCTCCGGGCTCTGCCGGTATACCTCGAACCATTCCTCCTCGGTGATTGCGTCCAGGCACATGGGCAGGAGTATGTTTTCCTCCTTCGATATCATGTCCTGTATCGATCGTGTTGCCGCGGAAAGCTCGGGCAGGACCCAGCGCACCTCGGTCCCCGCCGACAGGCCGCTGGCAAGCACCGCCAGCGCCTTTTTCAGCAGCGCCCTGGTTTCGTCATGCTTCGCCCACATGACCGCCGGCGGGCCGGTTATCCCGTGCTTTTCAAGGAACGGGAACACCAGGTTTTCCTTTCGCTGGTAATGCTTGTTCACGTCCATGAGACGGTTGAAATGCTGGATCAGTGCGAGGTACAGATCCGGCGAAGGATTGCCGCCCTCCCCGCCTGACGCGCCGCGGACCGTATCATCAAGCGCGGCAATCTCGCGCTCGAGCGCCCGGTTCTCCTCTTTGAAAGTATGGACCGGATGGCCCGGCGGCGCCGTCTTCGCGCCCGACTGGTCGATGCTCCCGTCCAGGACCGCGGTGTGCAGGTCGCAGAGCCTCACCACTTCCTCCTGGGGAAGGCCTTCGGCGATCAGCTCCTGTTCGATCCTGACCACGTCATCATACGGGATCTGCCCCATCACCTGCCGTATCTCGGCCTTGACCCTCTCGGGGTCAACCCCCTTGTGGAGCTTCAGGATCAGCTCTTTCAGCTGCTTTCTTTTCAGCTCGGAATTATTGATGATCTCGCTCATACCGCCCCCCTCCTGATTACATGAATCATCTCCGGAAACACCCGGTCATTGCTCTGTATTATTCAATATACGCTTTCATTATAATTCTGCCCTTGACGCAGGTCAATACTAAATGCAATTATCAGCAAATAATGAATTATTAATGATGGAACGGCCACCAGGCTGAATACGCTTGATACAAAAGGTCACCCTGGAATTTTATTGACCGGGCTTCGGTTGGCGGATTATTTTTTTTAGCCAGGTCCTCCGCGTTCTTTGCGTGCCCTGCGTTGAAACATAAAATGAATCATTCTCTTGACTTATTGATCGATGTCTGCAATAGTAATCTTACAGATTACAATTACAGGTCATGCAATGTGAATATTGAAAAATTATTAAAAGATTCGGAGCTCTTCAGCGGCATAAGCGATGAAGCCGCCGGCAGGATCGCCGCCATGGGAACCATAATCACCGCCCCGCAGGGCAGGATGATATTCCTGGAAGGCGAGAAAGGCCAGTCTTTCTATATCCTGGTCGAGGGGAGCGTCCGGCTCTTCAAGAGCGCGCCGGACGGCAGGGAAATCACCGTGAAGCTTGCCTCGCCCGGAGAGATTTTCGCGGAAGTCATCCTCTTTGAAAAGGACCGCTACCCGGTCAGCGCGACCGCCGTGACCGACTCGCGGCTCTTTTCGCTAAACAAGGCCTCGTTCAATACGCTCCTCGGGAACGAGGCATTCAGGGCTGAATTCATAAGCGTATTGATGAAGAAGCAGCGCTACCTTGCCGGCAGGATACTCTATCTCACCGCTTATGACGTTGAAGAGCGCTTTTTCCGTTTCCTGGACAGCCACTATGGAAGGAAAGCCTCGTACGACATTCCCCTGTCAAAGAAGGACATCGCCTCGGCAATCGGCACCATACCTGAGACTTTCTCGCGGCTTATCCAGCGCCTCACCCAGCTCGGCACGATACGATGGGAGGGGAGCCGGCTGGAAATTAAAGAGGAATTCTGGAAAAAACGGGACTACGACTGAGGTGCCGCAACCCCCAGCTCCCGCCCGAACCGGGCGACCTCTCCCCGCTCGTTCACATGCGCGATGACGCACAGCTCTTCGCGCGCCCTGGTACAGGCGACATAGAGGAGGCGGCGTTCCTCTTCGACGCCGCTCTCCGGGTCGGGTATCACGCCGTCGCGGATTCCCGCGACGATGACCGTGTCGAACTCGAGGCCTTTGGACGCATGCATCGTCATGACCGAAACGCCGGCCTTTTCCAGAACGGGACCAAGCCGTCCGCCGAGGTACCGGCACTGCCAGTTATTGCGAAAAAGCACCGCGTGTGTCCCGCCGGGCGCCCTTCCCTCCAGGAGCTTTGCTATGGCGCCGGTCTCCTCCTCGACCGAAGCGACGGCCATCCGTCGAACGCTGCCGCCCCTTCCGCGAAAAGCGGAAAGGCTTTTCCTGGTACGAAAGCGGTTCTTCCGGATGAAGCTGCAGGACAGCATGACTATCTCTCGGCGTGACCGGTAGTTGACCGTGAGGCGCCGGACCGATGCGCCGGGAAAATAATGCTTCATGCGCACTATATACTCGACCCGCGCATTCCTGAACCCGTATATGGACTGCCAGTCGTCGCCGACGGCAAAAAGGTTGCCGCCCCGTTCGGGAAGGATGAGTTTGAGGAGCCTGACATTGTCGTCAGACACGTCCTGGAACTCGTCGACGAACACGTAGCGAAACCGGTCACGTACCCGGGCGCGCACCTCCGTATCGCCCTCGAGCAGGCGGGCGGCAAGGCCGATCATGTCCCCGTAATCGATCGCTCCCAGCTCACGCTTTTTAGCCTCGTACCGCTCCGCGAGCGCGTCCAGCTCGGCTGCCAGACCGGATTCTTCCAGCTTCTTCCACTTCCACGAGCCGGGCCGCGCGGGCCGGTCCAGAAGGCCGACCACCACCTCCTGGGGCACCCCCAGGAAGCATCCGAGGTCCACCCTGACCAGATCGCGGATGATACGCGCACGGGTATCCTTATCGATGACGGACGGGGGGCCGGAGAAGCGGCGCGGCGCAGCGAGCCGCTCCCAGTTCTCCAGGATCAGATCCAGGCAGAACGCGTGAAACGTGGACGCGATGACGCCCGTTCCGCCGCTCCCGGCGGCAATGCGCGTTCTCAGCTCTTCCGCGGCCTTGCGGCTGAATGTGAGTACCAGTACCCGCCCGGGGTCCAGCGGCAGATCGCGTATGACGTTCCCCACCTTTTCCACAAGGGTTTTCGTCTTGCCGGTTCCCGCCCCCGCCAGGACAAGGCTCACACCGCTGTCTGCCCGGGAGGCCAGGTATTGTTCGCGGTTTAATTTACTCATCATCACGTACTACGAATGGAAGACGGCAGGAATAAAAAAAAGGCAGGCGCGGGAGAAAAAAACGGGCGGACCGCGGACCGTAATCAAACGCCGGCGTACAGGTATTCCCGCAGGCCGGCGTTGCTCGCATTATGCAATGTTATTATTATGAAATCAGTCGGCTCTTAAACGACGCGTCACTTCGGCACGATTCTGAAAGAGACGCGTCGCTGGCATGCGCCATACTTGCCGCATTTCCCGCTCATCATCGTTCCGGCCACGCCCTTCTGGGTAAGCTTGGTGTCCCTGACCCCTTTTTCCCTGAGCCGGTCAAACACCATCTTGGCGCGTGCCGCGCTCAGCTTGTAATTGTTCTCCGCGGTAATGCCGCCTTCCGCATCGGAATGGCCGGTTACCTGTAAAAACCATCCGCCCGGAACCCTGGGGAGTACCTCTTTCACGATGGGGATCGCTATCGTCAGCTTGAGGTCCCAGGTCGCATTCGAAGACTCCTTGCCGGACGGGAACCCGGTTATAGTCACCGTTGAAAGCTTCGTGTTAAGCTCATCAACGACCTTGTTTCCTGTCGGCTTGATATTTTCGCCGCCGCAGGATATAAAGGCTGCTATTGAAAACAGGATAACGAATAGAGCAACAGGCTTTTTCATGGGAACACTCCTTTTGTTTTTTTTAAAACAACAAACCGCTCCGCTCCGACACGCGCCGCAGCGGTTAAATCCACAGATGTTTTTAATTATATTAACAGTATAATACCTGAGCGGCTCCCGGTCAAGGAATAAACTATGACTGTATAACAAATAAATGTATTTGACTTTTATTAAACGTGGCCGTTCATAGTGTTACGATAGATTCGTTCAGCGGGGCACGCCAATGATTTACAGATATCTGCCGCTCCTTTTCGTTGCGCTCGCCGCAGCCTGCTCGGTCAAGTCCGAGATCAGCAGGCAGTTCGTCGCCGCAGTCGCCAAAGGCGATACCGCGCGGGTCAACGGCCTGATTGCGCGCGGCGCAGACGTGAATGCGCGCGAGGACGCCGGTTCCGGCCGAACGGCCCTCATCATAGCCGCCGAAGAGGACTACGCAGATATAGCCTCGGTGCTGGTAAGCCGCGGCGCAGACGTGAACGCGAGGAGCGGCGACGGCTCGACGGCACTGATGAATGCGGCGGGAGAAGGCAACCTTGAGATCGCCAGGCTCCTTCTGTCTAAAGGCGCGAGCGTGGACGAGGCTGACAATACCGGGCAGACCGCCCTGATCAAGGCGGCCGCGAGCGGCGAGCTCGAGGCAGTGGAGCTCCTTCTCGGTGCCGGCGCCGGCCTGAACAGCGCCGACAGGACGGGCTATACCGCGATCATGAAGGCGATGGTTAACGGACATACCGATATTGCCTCCCTGCTTCAGCAGAAAGGGGCGTCATTGACGGACGCGAACAGGCGCACGATCCAGCAGGCCTCAAGCCAGGCGGGACAGGGCGAAGAGGTCCTGGACCCGGAAAGCAAGTAGCCTTGACCGGCACGGTGAACGGCCGGATAATCCTTACGAGAGATGCATGACATGACACGATCTTTTTTTACGGTTCCAGCCATACTGATCCTGGCCGCGTCAGCGGCAGGGTGCGTGCTCCCGAGTGTCCAGAAAAAATCGGACTACAACTACGCGATGCGGGGTGACGGCGACCTGAGCAACGCGAACCTCAGGGGCGCGGAGCTCGCAAACGCCAAGCTTGAAGTTGCCAACCTGGGCAATGCCGACCTGCGAGGAGCGGACCTCTCCGGCGCGAACCTGGTCGGCGCGAACCTCTCCGGCGCCGATATGCGGGGCGCCGACCTGACCGGCGCGCAGCTCAACGGCGCGAACCTTACCTGGGCTAACCTTCATGGGGCAAAGTTAAAAAATGCCAACCTGAGCAAGGCGCGCCTTGTCCGCGTCAACCTCACCAGTTCTAACCTCGCCAGCATACGGCTCAAGGGCGCGGTCCTTTCGAAGTCCAACCTCTCCGGCGTGTCGCTGAAGGGCGTCAACCTGAACGGCGCCGACCTCATCGGCGCAAACTGCCGGGACATCAACCTTGCCGGCGCAGATCTGGGCGGCGCCGAGCTGTCGTGGTCGATTCTCAGGGGCGCCAACATGAAAAAGGCGAACTGCGAGGCCGCACGGCTCGATTCAGCCGACCTCACCGGCGCCAACCTCACATGGGTGAATTTCGAGGCTGCCTCGCTCAAGGATGTCAGCCTCAGGACGGCGAACCTCGAAGGAGCACGGCTCAAGGGCGCCGACCTGACCGCGGCCGACCTGTGCGGAGCGCGCCTCATCCAGGCAAACCTGGCTGAAGCCAGGCTCACGGGTGCGAACCTGATCAACGCGGTCCTGACCGACGCGAACTTCTTCAAAGCCGTATTACAGGGGGCCACGCTGATCAATGCCGACATGCGGAAGGCCAACCTGGACAACGCGAGCCTGGAAAACGCGAACCTGACCAACGCGGACCTGGGAGGAGCGCGGGTGGATAGAAAATGGAAGAAGATGCTTGAGCGGCAGAAGGTAAGGAACTACGAGGACATCCGCTGGCTGGACTGAGCGGCTTTGCGGGTCCACTCCGACTCCCCGCTCCGCTCGAGCTTCGAATAAACGCACCCGCAGTAATTCTGGCGATAAAACCCATAGACGCGCGACAGCTCTACCGATTTACGGTACCCGTCGGACTTTTTGAAGTCACCCTCGATGAATTGCACGCCCCAGAGCGCCTCCAGCTCTTTACCGATTCCGTTGATCATGGCCGCGTCCTTGTGAGGACTGACCGAGAGCGAAGTGGCGACTGCCGCGATCCCAGTCTCCGCAGCCTTCCTGAACGACTCTTCAAGCCTCATGCGGATGCATTCGCGGCAGCGGCGTGACCGCTCGCCGAGAAAGCGGTACTGCTTCACGCGCAGCGTCCATTCCCGCGCATCGTGTCCGCCGGTGACAAGCGGGAAGCCCCGCGTTGCCGCGAACCGCTCCAGCTCCGCCAGTCGACTGTCGTATTCGGGACGGGGCGCTATGTTCGGATTGTAAAAGAAAACGGTTACATCATGGGTGCCCGCGAACAACTCATACACGTAGCTCACGCAGGGAGCGCAACAGGCATGCAGGAGAAGCGACTTGTTATTCACGGCCGTCGTCCGTCATTGGGATTTTTCAGTATGTCAGGGTCTGAGCCGGGCGGCGCGGCCTCGCGACCGCACCGCACATCACGGAGGAGCTACTTCAAATACTTCTCGATGAAGCTGGACAGCTTCCTCGCGTTATCCGGGTTGATCTTGCTGTCGAGCCACAACAGCAGCTGGGAGCGGATGCTGTTGCACTTGCAATACTCATGATGTATCACATATTTCGCGATCTCGAATTTCATCTGGTTGAGAAGATCTTCCGCCAGGTGCAGGTTGATCGGATCCGGTCCGAGAATATCCGCCATCCTGGAGATGATCTCATGCTTGTCGATTTCCCTGAACTCCTCACAGCATCGTTCGCCGAAAATTGAATTGGACAGAACCACGTCATCGCTCTCGCCGATAAACGCACGATTAATCTGATTTTGCTTGCCGCTCATCAAGGCCTCCGGTATTTCATTGCATGTATAAATGAATGTTGTATCAAGTGGCTTGTATCATGTTATATAAGCTATCATAACATCGCTGTGGATTGTAATAATTAACTTTATGTATACCCGCCCGACTATCATCTATATTTTATACAAAATAAAATAAAAAGTCAACAGGGGGTTGGATTTTTTTCAGATTCTTATATAAAAAATTTCATATTCGCCCGGTTTCCCATGGGAGGGGTGTCGAGGAAAGAATACCTGCAAGGCGGGTCGGGGACATGGGTCAGACTATCTTAAATACGATAAGCACAACATCCGATTCGGGAGACGACAGGCCCATGAAGGACTCGAAGGATATCTTGATCTGTGCTGCAATATCCGAGGCGTTGCGCGTGCGGTTCTCCATGACAGTGCCCCGGAGCCTGAGCACACCGTATTCGTCGCCCTTCTGGTTCTTCGAGTTCGTCAGGGTTTTTGAATAGAGTATGCCGATATCGCCCCGGACAAGATCGGTCCGCCCGCTCCCGTATGAGGTATTGAAATCGTAACCGAGCGGGATGCCCTCGGCATCAAGGCTATCGAAATTGTTTTTCTCTATCCTGAAAAGCTCAAGCGCCGGATAACCGGCATTCGAGTACATGAGCCGCATTGACTTGATATCGTAGTATAAATAGTAGGCGGTTACCAGCCCCCCCTTACCCCGGCCGTAGTCGTAGAGGACCCGGTTGATGTTCCCCATGACGGTCGAGGTGGAAGGCGCATCGTGGATACTCGCGTGGAACGCCGACCTGAGGAGAACCGAGTTAAGCGCGCTGTTGACGCCTATGCCCGAGATGTCGGTCGCTATGACGCCGACGCCCTGCTCTCCCGGCCTGATAAAATCGAAGTAATCGCTCCCCTGCACATACTTGGGTATGACGAAAGCGCCGAACTTGACGTTCCCGATATTCGGCAGCGACTGGGGCACAGCGCTCTGGCTGATCGCGGCCGAGAGGTCCAGGGTCCGGCTGATCATCTGCTCCTTCACCGCTTTCCCGTAACTGAGCGCATTGGAAATGAAGTCATTGCTCTTTGCATGCAGGTACTTCAGCTTGCCGATCTCGTCCGAATGGAAGCCGGCCAGGGTCTCCTTGACTCCCAGGCAGAGAAGGCCGACCAGCCGCCGCTCGTAATACACCGGCAGGATGACCTGGACGCCGTTCTCGTTGAAGAACTCCGCGATCTCGTCCCGTACCTCGGCGAAGGACTTGTCGTCGGTGTAAACCCTCGACAACTGCAGGATCTCCTGGTTGCGGACAAACCAGCGTATGATCGACGCGTTCCGCTCGATCGGCTCCAGCTCGAATTTTTCCTGGCCTCCCTTGTGATAAAACAGCTCGAACTTCCGGGTCTCGTCGTTGAGGAGAATGAAAAACGCCCGCCGCAGGGCAAGACCCTCCTGGAGGGTGTCGACCGTCCGCCGCACGATATCGGCCAGGTTTTTCTCCTCCGCGATATCGCGGACGAAGGTATCGACCGCGGACCCGAAGGCGTATTGCTTGCGCTTGAACGCCCGGTCAACGAGAGGCTGCAGGTAGACCGAGAACAGGATGAAGACGAGGACCACGGCGCCCGCGATGATGTAGTACGGCAGATCGCCCATGATCCCCAGCTTCCAGTCATGGGCCCAGACAATGGCGATGATGGGAAGCGTGATGACCGTCGAAATGACACCGTACACGAACGTCTTGTGGATAACGGTCCGTATATCGAGAAGGTTGTACGCGATGATGCTGTAGAACAGCGAAAATATCGTGAAGAATGATGCTATCGCCGGCCCGATAACGTAGAGCTCTGAATAATTGAAAACGAGCGGCATGATGATCGAGAAAAATGCGGCCACGGTGATCGAGAACGTCGAGGCAACGAAAAGGTACCGCATCTGGAGCCGGTAGATCGCGATCTTTGTCTGAATGTATTTGCGCACGAAATTGGTCAGCGCGGAAATAACGTACACGAAGGCAAGACCCGCGTAAACAGTGTATCCATGATACGCCTGGTTGTAGTCCCGGATAAATTTTCCTCCCTTGAAATAGGCCCTGGTTATCGTGATGTCGGTCGCGACGACCGCGACCCCCACGACGATAGCGGGCAGCAGGATCAGCGCCGTGATCCAGAACGGGAATTGCCTGGAGGACTTCGGGAAGACGAACGACATGGCGAAAAGCGCAGAGAAGGTCATGATGGTCCCGAGCTGGGTCACCTTGTTAAGCTGTGTGAGGTCGAAATAATCCGGGTAGGCATAGGTCAGGAACATGGTGAACAGGATGCACAGGGCCGAGGATGCAAAGAAGGCAAAATACCGCATTACCTGGTCCCGCCAGTCCTTGACAAGCACGAAAACGATGACGAACACGATCAAGGCCGAAGCCGCGAGGCCGAAAATGATACTGAACGTATTCATACAGTTATTGCATCCCGCTTCATTGTATCGTGCCCGGCGATCCACGCTCCCCCGGTAAAAAAACAGGCCGCACCAGCGCCGGCGGGAGCAAAAATCATTGACGAATATCGCGATCTGATCATACTGAATGAATCAGAAGTGCGCCGCAGCGCACACGGTACACTTCATTAATTATTGAGGTTAATTATGGCCTTGACAAGAAAAAAATACGTTCTTGATAAAAAATTTCAGATCGGGTTATCGGCCCGCGCCGTCATACTGCCCCTCTTTACCACGCTCGCAATTTGCGGCGTCCTGCTCTATTTCGCCGGTGACACGAACCGGCTGATAAACCGGAGCAACAAGGATATCTCGGCCATAATCGATACGCAGCAGGACATGTTCGACACGTTCATGGCCACCCCTTCTCTTCAGGATGCGGCAAACCCGATTGCAAGAGCGATCCGGGAAAACGGGAAAATAACCAACAATATATACGACAATCACGAGCGGATCATGAGAAACAGCCGCATCGTGCTGGCCATCCTGATCGTCATGACGGTACTGCAGACGGCCATCATCTTCTTCCAGTTCATATTTTTCTCCCACAAGATCTCGGGCCCGCTCCACGTGATGACAAATTACATGAAGGAATTCAGGAAGGGGAGCTGCCCTGACTACCGGCCGCTCCGAAAAAACGACGAGCTGCGCGAATTTTATGATGAGTTCTGGGAAACCATGAACTGCCTTAAAAAGTAATAACGGCCCGGGAGATCAAACCGTTGGAGGAAGGGCGCCCCGCATTGATCGTCGTCGACATGCAGCACTACTATCTGCAGAAGACCTCGGCATACTGGGCCTATTTCAACGCGCTTCAGCCCGGATGCCTCGATTACATTGCGAACCGGTGCGAAACAATTGTCATACCGAATATCCGCCTCCTCCTTCAGGTATTCAGGAGCTCGTCCCTGCCGCCGGTTTTTCTCCGTCTCTGCGGAAAAGACCCTGACCGCACCGACCTTCACCGCTTTTTCAGAGACTCCTACACCAGGGGAAAAAGGGCGGGATTCGATGGGGTCTATCCGCTGGCCGATGAGCCGGATGCCGCCGTTGTCGGACCGATCATGCCCCTCCCCGGTGAAACCGTCATCGATAAGACAACGTTCAGTCCCTTTACGGGCACCGGCATTGACGGGATACTGAGGGGAATGGGCGTTTCCACGCTGCTGTTCACCGGTCTTGCAACCAGCCAGTGCGTTGAAACGACGGCGCGGGACGCGTCAGACCGGGGTTACCGCGTGATCCAGGTCGAGGACGCGCAGGCCGATTACGATGAAGCCAGCCATATTCATTCGCTCTGCAGTTCGCAGGGAGTGTGCGGGGGACATGTAGTGAGTACCGGGGACATCATCCACAGGGGCGTCCCGGCGGTGGAAGGCGATATCCGCTGACGGTCAGCGGAATACCCTGAAAACGACGAACCTCTTCGAGGACCCCGGTTCCGTCATGATGTCACCCCGCCCGTCGGTCAGGCCCACATCTTCAATCGCGTTATTCCACTGGACTGCCGGCGCGGGCGACGATCCGTCAACCAACAGGTACGCGACCCTCCGCGATCCGAGGCGCTTTTTCAGCTCATTGAAGGACGAGAGGGGCACGGTACCTTCAACATACTCGTCGGTAACGCCGGCGATGGTCGCGTTGTGCTGCCGTATGATGTCGATGACCCGCTCGGAATCGCTCACCGACTTGCGATAGCCGCCGTCAGACATCATCCCGCCGCCGCGCACGCCGATGATGCCCGTGTTGAAAAGCCCGACCCCCGCAATGATCAGTACCGACGCCGCCATGGCCGGCAGCGATTTCAGGAACATCTTCCTTCTTTTGGCTGACCTGATACCGCGCATCGCGCCCGCGGGGAATTCTTCACCGACGCAGGTCGCGCACCCGTACTCGCCGCAGAGGCGCACGGTCGATTCCAGGCGCCGGTACTCCAGCGCGCATTCCGGGCAGGAGGCCATATGGCGCATCAGGTCGTCACGTTCGGCACCCGAACCGATCTCATTGTCATACAGGTCAGACAGCGTATGAAACGGAATATGATTGCCGCTCATATCAAACCTCTCGCGAGTAATCTGTTCTTCAAGAACTCTCTGCCTCTATGTATCCTCACCTTGACATTGGACAGGGATATGCCCTCAATCTCGGCGATCTCGTTATACGAAAGCCCCTGTATGTCTCTCAGGAGCAGGATCTCGCGGTAATCGTCTGGAAGGTTCCCTATCTCCTCTTTTACGATCCTGAGGGAATCCTGCAAGATCACTTCCTCTTCGGGATTCTCCCGCTCGTCCGGCAGCTGCAGGTCGTACTCATCGTCGCCCCTCGAGCTGTTTATGGGAACGAGGTTATACCTGTTGTTCTTTTTCCGGTAGTTCTTGCAGTAATTGACCATGATACTGTAGAACCATGTAGAAAACTTTGATTCCCGGCGGAACGAGCGCAGGGCCTCCATGGTCATGATAAAAATTTCCTGTGTGATATCCATGGCCTCGTCGTAATCTTTTATCTGGGAATAGACATAATTGAAAGCTTTGTCCTGATATTTCCGGATGATCATTGAAAAGGCCTCTATATCCCCGGCCAGGACTTTGTCAATGATCTGAATATCTTCACTATCTGAATTGGACATGGATTGTTTATCGTGGTTACAATTAATAATATTTTTTGGGTGCCGGGTAAACGCTCCCGGCAGCGATCAGCCGATTATTTTTACAAACTTCCGCTTGCCGACCTTGAGGATCCCCTCGGCTGGAAGGGGAAGCTCGTAGTCTTCGGCGGATATTTTTTCGTTATTAAAGGTCACGCCGCCGCCCTTGATGAGCCGGCGCGCCTCGCCGTTTGTAGCGGCCGTGCCGGCCAGGACCATCAGCTTCACGATCCAGATCGAGCCGCCCGTCTTTTCCCCGTCCGGAACATGGAATTCGGGCACATCGTCGGGAACTTCCTTGTTGGAAAAGACGCGGGTGAACTCCCCGGCCGCACGCTCGGCCGTCTCCTGGTCATAGAACTGGGCGCATATGTTTTTCGCCAGGATGACCTTCACGTCCCGGGGATGCACGGTCCCTTTCCCGATGCCCTCGCGGTAGCCGGCAATCTCGTCGCGCGGCACGTCGGTAACCAGCTCAAAGTAGGTGAACATCAGTTCGTCCGATATTGACATGATCTTGCCGAATATATCTTTCGGCGGCTCGTTGATGCCGACATAGTTGTGCAGGGACTTGCTCATCTTCTGCACGCCGTCGAGCCCGACCAGCAGCGGTACCGTCATGATGACCTGCGGCTCCTGGCCGTATTCCCGCTGGAGGTCCCGGCCGACCAGCAGGTTGAACTTCTGGTCCGAGCCGCCGAGCTCGACGTCCGCCCGGAGCACCACGGAATCGTACCCCTGTACCAGCGGATACATGAACTCGAGGATGGTAATGGGCACCCCGCCCTTGTAGCGCTTGTCGAAATCGTCGCGCTCCAACATGCGCGCGACATTGTACTTGGCCGTGAGACCCAGCACGTCGCCAAACGTCATGGGGTCGCACCACTCGGAATTGAACACGATTTTCGTCTTTTCCCGGTCCAGTATCTTGAACACCTGGCGCTTGTAGGTCTCGGCGTTTTCCAGCACTTCTTCGCGGGTAAGGCTCTTGCGGGTGGCGGAACGCCCGGAGGGATCGCCGATCATACCGGTGAAGTCTCCGATCAGGAACACGACCGTGTGCCCCATGTCCTGGAAATGCTTCATCTTCCTTAATAAAACGGTGTGTCCCAGGTGTATGTCCGGGGCCGTCGGATCAAAGCCCGTTTTGATAATAAGCGGCGTGTTTTCCCGCTCCGATTTCTCGAGTTTCTTCTTGAATTCGTCTTTCGGCAGGACCTCTTCGGTCCCGCGTACCAGCAGATCAAAATCGTTCCGTATCATTTCCCGTATCCGTTTGTCCTTTCCGGCTCCCCCCGCGGCCGGTATCAATGCTTGTCGCTCTCCTCGGTGTCCTCGGCGTCCTGTACCTCTTCCTCGGCTATCTCCTCGATATCATAATCGGGGCCCAGCTCCCGGACGTAGTGGAAACGGGCTATGATCGCGATCAGCTCGTTGCGGGACGCCACCGCTTCCTCGCGGCTGTCGAACCCGATGACCAGCGGATCATTAATTCCGGTGAGATATACCTCGAACCCGAATTTATCTTCTTCCTCGATGACGCTTCCCACCGCAGTCACCTTCGGAATTACTATGGCTATACCGCCGTAATCGACTATTGGCAACATATCATGCTCCCTGCGCTATTTGGGACAGGGTGCGCGCATCCCCGGCAAACGTCAAGAGTAAAAAAAAGCCGTCGGGGCGCCTGCCCGGTGCCATCTCCACCACTTCCTGTCAAGATAATAGAGGTTGAAAATCGGGCCGGAAATGCCCGAATCGATGGCAAATACTTTTTTACCGGGACGTTCATGACACGAGAGGACGAGTAGTTGCGGTAATAAATGAAAAGGCACGGCCTGATGGCCGTGCCCGGTTGCTGTCAGCGAAAAACGCATCGCGGGGTTCCGCGATTCGGTCCCATGCGCTCAGTAGAATTCCTTCCCCCCGTGACCGGCTTCTTCGCCGTCAAGGGAGGAGAATTCTTTCAGAAGCTCCTTCTGGCGCGGGGTCAGCTTCTTGGGCACCCTGATGTTTATCTTGACCAGCTGGTCGCCCTTGCCGTACAAGCCAAGGTACGGAATGCCGTTCCCCTTGAGCCTGAAGATCTGGCCGTTCTCCGTCCCGGGCGGGATCTTCATCTTCGCCTTACCGTCGGTGATCGTGGGAACCTCGATCTCGCCGCCCAGGCAGACCATGGGAAACGAGACGTCGACAAGGGATATGATGTCGTTGCCGTGGCGCTCGAAGAAGGGGTGCTTCTTCACGTGGATGACGACGTAGAGGTCGCCGCGCGTGCCGCCGTTGGGGCCGTGCTCGCCCTCGCCGGTGATCTTGAGGCGCGAGCCCGACTCGACGCCGGCCGGGATCTTGACGGTTATGGTCCTCTTGTGGAGCTTGAGGCCCGTGCCGCCGCACGAAGAGCAGGGGGACGAGATGATTTTTCCCTCGCCCTTGCACTTGTAGCAGGTCTGGGTGATCGAGAAGAAGCCCTGGGTCTGGCGTATCTGCCCGGAGCCATTGCAGACCGGGCAGACCGCAGGCTTGGTCCCGGCCTTGGAGCCGGTACCGTCGCAGGTCTCGCAGGTCTCGTTACGGGGCACCTTGATCTGCACCTCGTAGCCCGACGCGGCCTCCTCGAGGGTTATCGAAAGATCGTACTGGATGTCAGAACCGCGGCGCGCCCTCTTGGGGCGGCCCCTGCCCCCGAACCCGGACCCGAAAAAGCCCTCGAATATGTCGGCAAAGTCGAAGTCCCCGAATATGTCTGAAAAGTCGGAATAGGCGCCGCGGCCGAAACCCTCAAAGCCCTGAACGCCCTCGTGACCGAACTTATCGTAGGAGGCGCGCTTCTTGGGGTCCCGCAAGACCTCGTATGCTTCCGTGGCCTCTTTAAACTTTTCCTCCGATTCCTTGTCGCCCTTGTTCCTGTCAGGATGGAACTTTAAAGCCAGCTTGCGGTACGCCTGCTTTATATCCTGCTCCGACGCGCTCTTCGAAACTCCGAGGACCTCATAGTAATCTCTCTTTGCCAATGGTTGCTTCCTTGTCTGTCAGGACTGCAGGCTGTCGATCAGCAGCCCGTGAAATTAAATATACACAATCGGGTCATGAATGCCCATTACTTTTTATCATCATCGACAACTTCGTAATCCGCGTCATAGACTTTTTCATTGCCGCCGGCGCCCGGCTTCTCGGCTCCTTCCGGACGTCCCTGCCCCGCCCCGGCATCGCCCGGCTGGCCCTGGGGCTGCTGCTGGGCATGCTGCTGGTAGATCCGCTCGGCAAACTTGTGCGAGACCTGCTCGAGCCGTCCCTTTGACTCCTTGATCGCCGCGAGGTCGTCGCCGGCGATCGCCTTCCTGACGTTCGCCATCTCGGCCTCCATCGCCTCCTTCTCGGACTGCTCGACCTTGTCGCCGTTCTCCTTGAGGAGCTTTTCCAGCGAATAGACGAACGAGTCCGCCTCGTTGCGCGCGTCGATCAGCTCGCGGGCGCGCTTGTCCTCGGCCGAGTGCTCTTCAGCCTCGCGGACCATTTTCTTGATCTCGTCCTCGCTGATTCCGCTGGAGGACTCGATCCGGATCTTCTGCTCCTTGCCGGTGCCCAGGTCCTTGGCGGACACATGCACGATGCCGTTCGCATCGATGTCGAAAGTAACCTCGATCTGGGGAACGCCGCGGGGAGCGGGCGGTATCCCCACCAGGTCGAACCTGCCCAGGGTCCTGTTCTGCGCCGCGAGCTCGCGCTCGCCCTGCAGGACGTGTATGGAAACCGCCGGCTGGCTGTCCGACGCGGTCGAGAAGATCTGGCTCTTCTTGGTCGGGATGGTCGTGTTCCGCTCGATGAGCTTGGTCATGACGCCTCCCAGCGTCTCGATACCGAGCGACAGCGGGGTGACGTCGAGGAGCAGCACGTCGTGCACGTCCCCGGCCAGGACGCCGCCCTGTATGGAAGCGCCAACGGCCACCACCTCGTCCGGGTTCACTCCTTTATGCGGCTCCTTGGCAAAGATGCGCTTCACCAGGTCCTGCACCGCCGGCATCCGGGTAGAGCCGCCGACGAGGATGACCTCGTCGATGTCGCCGGGTGTAAGGCCCGCGTCCTCGAGCGCCTTGACGCAGGGCCCCTTGGTCGATTCAATCAGGTCCTCGATGAGCTGCTCGAGCTTGGAGCGGCTCAGGGTGATGACCATGTGTTTTGCGCCCGACTGGTCGGCGGTGAGGAACGGGATATTGATCTCGGTCTGCGACTTGCTGGAGAGCTCTATCTTGGCCTTCTCCGCGGCCTCCTTGAGGCGCTGGAGCGCCATCTTGTCGCCGGAGACGTCGATTCCCGTCTGCTTCTTGAACTCCTGCATGAGCCATTCCATGATCCGCTGGTCGAAATCGTCGCCGCCCAGGTGGGTGTTGCCGTTGGTCGACTTGACCTCGAACACGCCGTCTCCCAGGTCAAGGATCGATATGTCAAAGGTTCCGCCGCCCAGGTCGTATACCGCTATTTTTTCGTTGCGCTTCGCCTTGTCCAGGCCGTACGCAAGAGCGGCGGCCGTGGGCTCGTTGATGATACGCTCGACCTCGAGGCCGGCGATCCGGCCCGCGTCCTTGGTGGCCTGGCGCTGGGCGTCGTTGAAATAGGCCGGCACCGTGATGACCGCCTTGGTCACCTTCTCGCCCAGGTAATCCTCCGCGGTCTGCTTCATCTTCTGCAGCACGCGGGCCGATATCTCCTGGGGCGTGAACTCGCCCGCCAGGGTCTTGACCTTGACGCCATCGCGGCCGTCGTCCATGACCTTGTAGGACACCATGCGCATCTCGTTGGCAACCTCGCCAAAGCGGCGTCCCATGAAGCGCTTGATGGAGCGGACCGTGTTCTCAGGGTTGGTGATGATCTGGTTCTTCGCCACCTGACCGACCAGGCGCTCGCCCTTGTCGGTGAACGCAACGATCGAAGGCGTGGTGCGCTGCCCCTCCGAATTCTGTATAACGACCGGCTCTCCGCCTATCATAACCGAAACGCACGAGTTTGTCGTGCCAAGGTCAATCCCGATAATCTTACTCATTGCTCGTCTCCTTATTGGTAGTATATCATTGATACGCCGTCGCGGCCCGTCTCCGGCCCCGCGCGGCCCGATTCTGCTTCTTCGCCTGCGCCTTACTGTTTCGTCTCACCCCCGGATCCGGCCGATCCCGGTCCGTCGCATTCCGCAGCCTGCGTTCCGGCAGCAGGACGTGCCGGCTTCGCGACCTTTACCCGCGCGCTCCTCACTACCAGGTCCTCGATACGGAATCCCTTCTGGTAGACCTTCGTGACGGTGTCGCGCTCCACGTCTCCGCTCATCTCTATATCCATCGCCTCGTGGAAGTTCGGGTCGAACTCGTTGTCGAGCGCCTCGATTTCGACCACGCCGAATTTCTTCATGGTCTCCTCGATGCGGTTCGAGATCATCGACACGCCCTGCACGAACGATTTGTGCGCATCTTCCAGAGAGCTGCCCGCGGGCATGTTCTCCGACGCGTCAATGGCGCGCAGGAGGTCGTCGTTAACAAGAATGATCTCATGCGCAAAGTCCCGCACCACCATGGTGCGGACCTCGGCCTGCTGTTTCGCCATGCGCTTCTTGTAATTCTCGAAATCGGCCTGCCGCCTCAGCATGGTGTCCTTGAGGGCGTCCATGTCATCTTTCAGCTTTCTGTTGTCCTCAAGCGCGGCGCTGCATTGCTCGGCCGCCAGCCGGTCGCATTCCCTGCGGGACGCCGCCCTCCGTTCTTCCTTCCTCCTCTCGTCAGGGGACTTTTCGCTCCCGGCCTGCTTTTCAGGTTCCCTGCCGGGCTGGTCAGGGCCCCGCTTCGCATCCTCGCTCCTGCCGTTATGGAGGTCCTTCTCCTTCGCCTTGTGATGCTCCTTATGCTTATCCATCATATGCTCCGAAATCGTATATACTGGCACTGCCTGGTTATTTAGACATTTTGGTGAGCAGCTCGGTGACCACCCTTCCGGTATAGTCCACCAGCGGCACGACCTTCTCGTAATCCATTCTCGTTGGGCCGATTACGCCTACTGCCCCGACCAGCTTGTTCCCGATTTTGTACGAGGCTGATACCATGCTGCAGCCCTTCACCTTCTCTTCCGCTACTTCCTCTCCGATCAGGGTCCTGATACCCTCGAACTCAATCGCCTTCTCGAGTATCCGTTTGAGTATGCTCTTGTCCTCGATGATGCTGAGCAGGCTGTTCAGCCGCTCCTCCTCGACCATCTCCGGGATCTTCAGCAGGTTCTCGATTCCTTCTATATGAAGGCGGGGCTCCTCGTAATCCGAGATGGCCAGCTGCGCTATGTCCAGCGCCATGTCCTTGTTGGGGCAGGTAGAGTGCTCCTGGCGGAGACGGTCGAATATCGAGTCCATGATCTCGTACACGGCATAGCCGCTGAGCTCCTCGGTGAGATACGCGGAAAAGGCATACATGTCGTCCTGCGTTACGTTCGCAGATACGGTTACCTTCTTGGGAAGGACCATGCCGGTCCTGGTGACCAGGATGAAGAGTATCTCGTTGATGCCCATGGGCACCAGCACGATGCGCTTTACTACGGTGAAATCGAACCGGGGAGTGAGCATGACGGCCGCGTAACGCGATTCGCTTGAAAGCATCCGGGTCACCACGGAAAAAATCTTGTCAAGCTGGACCTCCCTTTTAATCGCCTCTTCCTTCACCGATATCTCGCGCTCTTTTAAAGAAAAATCATAATTGTCCAGGAGCGAATTGACATAAAAGCGGTAACCGATGTCCGTGGGAATCCTTCCCGCCGAAGTGTGAGGCTGCTTCAGATACTCCATGCTTTCAAGATCAAACATGATATTCCGCATGGTTGCCGGGGAGATGGAAAATGAATATTTTTGCACAAACGAGCGTGAGCCGACCGGTTTCCCGGTGGTAATATATTCATAGATTAAAGCCTGTAAAACTGAAGCTTCTCTTTCGTTCAGAGGCCTTGTCTGTACACTTTCGCGGACCATATCATTCAATCCATCATATTAGCACTCGTTTAAACCGAGTGCTAATAAAAAACTAATAAAAATATAGCCTATAGTCAAGCTTAAAAAATAAAAAAAAAGCCTTCTATAACAATTTAAAAAGCTGGCGAGTTAAAGCCAATATAAAACGATGGATTTGGTTGAATAGAGGTGTTTATCGGTATATTTCAGGACTTTGCTTTTTCTTTCTTATTTTTATCTTTGGCCTTGTCTTCAGCTTCGAGTGCAATTTTCGCGGCATCAATAATGTTTTTGAGCTTAACGGCTTCAGTATCCTCGCCGAAAAGGACATGTATCTTGCGAAGTGCAGAAAGATACTCGATCGACATTTTCAGGTCGTTCCGTGCCTTGCCGGCCATCTCGTACTTCGTCCTGAACTGGCGGGCAGCCTCGGTAAGGCTCTCCTTGCATAGCTGCATCAGGTCGCGCCGCTCATAGAAAAAATCGGAGCGCGGGTCCCTGAACTTCGCTACCTCGGAAAAGCTGGTAATGTTCTTGGTTATTACGGCAACACGCGCCTGGAGCTCCACGAACAGCCACTTCCACTTGGAATCAGTGCCGAACTTGTTTTTCAATTCATTCAGAACCCGGTGCATCCGGTGAATAAACGTGAGTATCTGGGCCTGGTTCAGGCGGTTGATGCTCGCGAGGTATAAATCATTTTCCTTGAGGGTCCTGTCAATATCCGATCCGACGACCTCTTCCATGTGCTTGATGAGATTATAAAATTCCTTTTTGGCGGATTCGAGCAGGCTGTTGTTTTTGATACCGAGCATTTCCACGGACAGGTCGTTCATTTTAAGGATATCGTCGATCACGTCCATCTCGCGGCTGGCAATCTCCAGGCTGAGGTATCCCTTGATGTTGGGATACTTCTTCTTTTTAATCATGGCTTCATTGATGGCTTTTTTGACCTGCTCAACGTCGCGCTTGATGTCCTTGATCTCGTCGTTGTATGCCGCTTTTTCCGCCTTGCTAAGAGCCATATACCCTGCCTATGCGTATGTGTCGATTGTGGTCCCTTTACTATTTTCGGCAGGTTCCGGGTTTCTATTAACTGGCTGAGGCTCGCTTTGCCTGGTCTCTTCCTGGCGCGGGGGCTCAGTAGAAAAGCCGTGGGGCACCGTATCCGGACCGCTGATGTTTGATATTTCCATAAATTCCTCCCTGAATTATGGATTTTTGGCTTTTCAAGCCTTTAATATTGTAAGTAACTCTTCCTGACTAAAAGATACCTTTTGTTGAGATTTTTTCAAGTAAAATATTCTTAATTTCTATAGGTCCGCAAGCGCTTGCGGACCTATAGAAGAAGATCAATCCCGGTCTCAGTTTTACGGTACTGCGCTGTCTTCACGATCCTGATATTCACCGGCAGGGGGCCGTCGATGTTCGCGAGATTGCGCACCGCGTCGTCGATCCTGATGGATTGCTCTGACCCCGCGTACAACCAGAGAAGCGCTGTCCGGTCGTCAGGCATCTTATGGGAATGGACCGCCTCATTGAAGGATAGGCGCTTCTCGGTTTTACCGGTCCGCTTGATGAAATCGATCCCTGCCCCGAGGCTGCGGGCCATTGTACCGATGACCTCCCCGGTCATGTCCGTCACCCGGTACTGCACGACCCCGGTCAGGGCCATGAGGGAGACCCATTCATCTATGAAGCGGATTGCCGGCGCCGATATTCCCTCCGGGAGCCGGCTGTTCAATCTGTCGAGAAAGCCCTCGCCGATATCGTCGAACAGCTCTATGTCGACGAGTTCCGCTTCGCTCTCGATACCGAGCGGGAGCGGGAACCCGGCCGACATACGCTCCCTCTTGTTGAATCCCTGCGTCATGGCGACCGGAGCATCTGCCATCCGGAGCGCGCGCTTCACGATCTCCATGAAGTCGTTGTGCGGTATAAACCGCATCATGCCGGTTTTCGCAAGTCGCAGGCGCACGCGCTTCATGACGGAGAAGCGCCGCTCGAACGCCTTCCGCGCCTCCCGGATACGGGCCGCGTCGATCTCATCACCCTCCCGCCGCGGCCGCTCCCGCCTGCCGACCTCCCGTGCGCCGGCACCGGCGAGTTTATCTGTCATGCCCTCGAACCCCGTGACAGCGAAGCTCCAGGGGAAAACCGCCTCGTCACGGCGGCCCAGACACGCCTCCCACCCCGGGAACAGGCCTTCCAGGTTCTTCTGCCAGATGTCGAAGCGGAACTGCTCCTCCCAGGAATCGAACCTGCAGCCGTCGCGGTACGACCGCTCTATGACGGCACCGAGCCTGGCGTCGCCCCGTGCGAGCACGCCCTCGATGACCGACGCCTTCACGTCATGGTTCTTGATCTTGATTGAGCGCGGCAGCCCGCGCTTGATCCTGAGGATCGCGCTCTCGAAATAGTCGCGGCCCATCTGGCGATCGCGCTGGAACGGCGTATGGGGCTTTGGCACAAAGGGCGACACGGTCACGTTGATGTCCAGCCTCTTCCCGCCGATTTTATAAATACTCTTTAACAGCTCGATGATGCCCCCGGCCTCGTCCTGCTCCTCGCACCCGGGAAGCCCGATCATGAAGTAGAGCTTGATGACCTTCCATCCCCTTCCATACACGTGCTTCACGATATCGACCAGGTCTTGCAGGACGACCTTCTTGTTGGCACGCGCCCTGATAGCGTCGGAGGCGGACTCCACCGCAAAGGTGAGAGAGGCGCGCCTTACCTCGGATATCTGCTCGATGATGGGAAGCGTCTCGCGATCGACCCGGAGCGACGGGAACGCGACCGATACTCCCTGCTCCGTGAGTCTGGGCAGCACCCGGTTAATAAGCCCGGTCAGCTTCGGGTAATCGCTTATTGAAAGGGATGACAGCGTCACCTCGTTGTAACCCGTGTTTCGCACGATCTCGTCAATGCGGTCCGACGCGGCGTTGAAATCATAGCACCGGTACGGCAGGTCGTAGAACCCGGCATGGCAGAAATTACAGAAGTTACTGCACCCCCGGGTCAGCTCGATCACGACGCGCTCCTGCGCGATGCGGATGTTGGGGACCAGCGGCCGTACCGGGTCCGCAAGACCGAGGCCGCGGTAGACCCGCTTGCGCACCGGCGGGCCTTCTGCCTCCGTGAGCGCGCATCCGTCATAGGAGAAGCGGTACTTGTCCGGCAGGAGCACGCCTGCGATGGTGCTGATGCGCTCCAGGGTTTCGCTCCTTCCGAGTCCCTTCTCCTTCGCGGCCAGCACCGCGTGTGCGATCTCGGCGATCCCTTCCTCGCCGTCGCCGATGAAGAACGCGTCCACGAAGTCCGCCAGCGGGAAGGGGTTGGACACCGCCGCTCCGCCGGCGATAACTATCGGCACGCCCTCTCCGCGCTCCGCGCGTCGGAGCGGGATGCCGCCCAGGTCGATTATTTGCAGCACGTTTGTGCAGAGCAATTCATGGGACATGTTGAAGCCGAGCAGATCGAGCGCATGGAGCGGCGTATACGTTTCCAGCGTGAACAGGGGGACGCCGGCCTCGCGCAGGGCGCGCTCGAAATCGGCCTCAACAGCGAAGACCCGCTCGCAGGCGGCCTCCGGGATCGCGTTCACGATGTCGTACAGTATGCGCAGTCCGTTGTTGGACATGCCCACTTCGTACAGGTCAGGGTACGAGAGGGCCATGCGCAGGCGCGCGTCCGGCTTCACGATCACGTTCAGCTCGCGTCCCATGTACCGCCCCGGCTTCTGCACCCGGGCGAGGAGGGTCTCTATTGTTTTCCGGTCAAGTTGTGCCATGTGCCTGCCGCCCTATCTCTCCGCCATTACTGCCCGGTACGCCCGGACCAGCGCCACGAAAGACTCCAGCCCCAGGTCCTCGCCACGGACACCGGAGTTAATGCCCGCATGTTCAAGCATCCGCGCCGCGATCTCCCTCCCGGTCTCAAGGTGCGGGGACTCGGACAGGGCCTTGAGCATGGTCTTCCGCCTGCCCCAGAACGCGGACTTAACGACCAGGTGAAAGAGCTCTATCTCTCCGCCATCAACCGGGAGGCGGCTTTTTCTCACGAGACGGACGAACGACGAGGTCACCTCGGGCCGGGGATAGAACGACTCTTTCGATACCCTGAAGAGTACTTTCGGTTCGTAATAAAACCCCAGGGTCACGGTAAGCGCCCCGTAGGTCTTGCTCCCGGGCACGGCTACAATCCGTTCCGCCATCTCCTTCTGGAGAAGGACGTACACGTGGGGCGCGGAAAACCGGGCGACGTGGAACAGGATCTCGGAGGCGCAGTAGTACGGGAGGTTCGAGACGACTTTCGTGAAGGTGTCGGCAAGGTCGAGCTTCAGGAAATCGCTGTGAATCAGCCTGAAGCTTGCCTCCGCGCCGAAGCGGTCCGCGAGAACGCGGCTCAGGCCCGAATCGACCTCAACGGCCGTCACGCTTTCCGCTGCCGGGACGAGCCGCTCGGTCAGAGCCCCGAGCCCGGGGCCTATTTCAAGGACCCGGTCGTCGGTCGCGACACCGATCATGTCGATCATTTTATCCCTCATGTCCCCGGATACAAGAAAATTCTGGCCCAGCCGCTTGTTGGGGCTGAGGCCGTATCTGCCGATTATTTCCTTTGCTTCAGTTAAGTTCATCATCGCATCTCCGAGCCGGTCAGTTGACATGCGCACGCACGGCACGGTATCGCTACTTTATTAATAGTGCCTTTCTATTTTCAATCTTTTTTATTCCCGGCCCTGCATCCTGGCTCGTTTTGGTGAAATTTTTTTCGCCCGAACGGCTCCCCATTCGTATTATCGTGAAATTATTTTTATATTATTCGGGGAGCTCGATATGAAAACCACGCTTAACATTCGTAAGGTTCTATTGGAAGCACTGGCCTCCGCAGCCGAATCACGGGGCATTTCGCGGTCAGCAATGGCGATTATTCTGTTAAAGAAAGAAATGTCTGATTTTGGGGGTCCCGAATTTCCCGGCACTCTCATCAGGTATCAGGAACGGGCCAACTGCGATGACTGGCATACGTTTCATATCCGGTACAGGCCTGACGAGTATGAATACTTTCAGGACATGCGGCGGCTGGGCAAGTTCTCGGTTTCATATTTTCTCCAACGCGCTATTAAAAAGTACATATTGCAGAAAAAAAATAATAAAAATGGCGATAACTATCTCTTTAAGAATCATGTTATCATTAAAGACATTGTTGATAATATAATATGCTGGAAAGTATACTGG
>Ga0116149_1000717_pt1 | contig 42857 bp, 36 predicted proteins | sample AD_UKC057_MetaG_FD_89787 | JGI IMG/M metagenome (GOLD analysis project Ga0116149, IMG submission 89787) | Active sludge microbial communities of municipal wastewater-treating anaerobic digesters from USA - AD_UKC057_MetaG | ecosystem: Engineered > Bioreactor > Anaerobic > Digestate | place: USA...
CGAAGGCGTTCAGGGGTTTGCGGGACTCGAGACTGAGCGGTGCGGTTGCGCCGGGGATGTCCGGGGACGCCCGCCCGGTCTTCGCGAGAAACGGGGGGGAGGGAGAGCCCCGCTTCACGGGGTCGGGCAGAAAGAGGCGTTCGCACAGAAAGGCGTCCGACGCGTTGATCAGGCGATAGACGATCTGGAAGCCCAGATTTGCCATGCCCGTCCGGTAGACGTTGGGGTAGACCAGGCATACCGTGAACGTCCGGCCCCAGACCTTCCGGACGGTTCCCGTCTCGGCGGCCAGCAGGGCCTCGGCCCGTCTGCGGTCCCGGTAGGTCATGGAGTCACGTCTCCGCGCCGTTCCCGCCCGCGCCGGGGGGACCCCGCGCACTCCGCGGACGGAATCGAACGTTTTGCATTCAGAAAGAGCGACGGACGCCCTTTTCGAAAAACGCTCATGTTGTAAGACCTGACCCCCGATCCGCCCCCCCGTGTCAGTCGGCCTGGCGGCGCAGGAAGGTCGGGATCTCCAGGTCCGGGTTCGCCTCGTCGTCGATGAGGCCCATCTTGACGACGTTGAGCCCTTCGGCCTTCTCGTTGCGCATGAAGGTCGGCGTGGCGAGATCCGCCCGCTTGTAGCCGCCCATGGACGCGACCTTGCCGATCGCCTTCTTGCCGATCGTGTCCTCGAAGCCCGTCGCGATCACGGTGATGCGGATCTCGTCCGTCATGGTCTCGTCCACGACGGTGCCGAAGATGATGTTCGCCTCCTCGTGGGCCTCCTGCTGGATCATGGACGAGGCCTCGTCGATCTCGAAGAGCGTCATGTCCGGCCCGCCCGTGATGTTGAGCAGGACCCCGCGCGCCCCCTGGATGGAGTTGTCCTCCAGCAGCGGCGACGAGATGGCCTTCTGCGCCGCCTCCACCGCCCGGTTCTCCCCGCCCGCGATCCCCGTCCCCATCAGGGCGAGGCCCTTCTCCGACATGATGTTCTTCACGTCGGCGAAGTCGAGGTTGATGAGCCCCGGGATGACGATCAGGTCCGAGATGCCCTTGACCGCATGGTAGAGGATGTCGTCGGCCTTCTTGAAGGCGTCGAGCAGCGAGATGTTCCGTCCCCCGAGGCTCAGGAGCCGCTGGTTCGGAACGACGATCAGCGTGTCCACAATCTCCCGCAGTTCCTCGATGCCCTCCTCCGCCTGGGCGCTCCGCCGTTTCCCCTCGAAGTGGAAGGGCTTCGTGACGACCGCCACGGTGAGCGCGCCCTGTTCCTTGGCGACCTGGGCGATGACCGGCGCGCCGCCCGTTCCCGTGCCGCCGCCCAGGCCGGCCGTGAGGAAGATCATGTCGGCGCCTCCGATGTGCTCCTGGAGGGCGTCCCGCGTCTCCTCGGCGGCCCGGCGGCCCGTCTCGGGATCGGAGCCGGCCCCCAGTCCCTTCGTCACCTCGGCGCCGAGCTGGACCTTGATGGGCGACAGGGAGGCCCGGAGGGCCTGGGCGTCGGTATTGGCGGCGATGAAGTCCACTCCCTGGAGGTTGTAGGAGATCATGGTGTTCACCGCGTTCCCCCCTCCGCCGCCGATGCCGATCACCTTGATCCTCGCCGCATGCACCGCGTTCTCGTCAGACAAAACAAACATAGCCCCTCCCCCTTAGAAGAATTCTAGAAACCATCTCTTGAGACTGCCGATCCAGTTGCCGAAGATGCTCCGGTCGATCCGGACCAGGACCTCCCGGTCCAGGTTCTGACTGCCGTAAAGCAGAAGGCCCACGCCGGTCGCGTACATGGGGCTCGCGACCACGTCCTTCAGGCCGCCGACGCCCGTCGGCAGGCCCCGCCGGACGGGCAGGTTGAAGATCTGTTCGCCGAGCTCCGGCATGCCGTGGAGCAGGGCGGTTCCGCCCGTGAGGACCACCCCCGCGGTCAGCATCTCGTCGCAGCCGGACTTCGTGATCTCCTTCATCGCCATGTTCAGGATCTCCTCCATCCGGGGCTCGATGATCCGGCCCAGGATCTGACGGGAGACCTCGCGGGGCTCGCGCCCGCCGACGCTCGGGACCTCGATCGCCTCGTCCTTCGGGATGAGCGGCGTGTAGGCGCAGCCGTAGTGGATCTTGATCTTCTCGGCCTCGGTGACGGGGGTGCGGAGCCCCGTCGCGATGTCGCTCGTCACGTAGTTGCCGCCCACGGGCAGGATCGCCGTGTGCTTCACGCTGCCTTCGGCGTAGACGACGATGTCCGTCGTGCCGCCGCCGATGTCGATGAGCGCGACGCCCAGGTCCTTCTCGTCCGGGCTCAGGACCGCCTCCGCGGAGGCGAGCTGCTCGAGGACGAGGCCGTGGATCTCCAGGCCGACGCGGCTGATGGACTTGGCGATGTTCTGGATGGAGGTCGTCGCCCCCGTCACGATGTGGACCTTCGCCTCCAGGCGGACCCCGGACATCCCCACGGGGTCGCGGATGCCGTCCTGATCGTCCACGATGAAGCTTTGCGGCAGGGTGTGGAGGATCTCCCGATCCACGGGGATGGCGATGGCCCGCGAGGCCTCGACGGCCCGATCGACGTCCTCCTCCCCCACCTCGCGGCCCTTCACGGCCACGATGCCCAGGCTGTTCTGGCTTTTGATGTGGCTGCCCGCGACGCCGGCGAAGACGGTGCTGATCTCGCAGCCGGACATCTTCTCCGCCTCCTCGACGGCCTTGCGGATGGACTCCACCGTGCTGTCGATGTTCACGACGACGCCCTTGCGCAGCCCCTCGGACGGGCAGGACCCGATGCCGATGATGTCGATCCCGCCGTCGGTCAGTTCGCCGACGATGACGCAGGTCTTCGTCGTCCCGATGTCCAGCCCGACGATCACGTTTCCCTTCTTCCCCATGGGTCTCTCCCTCGTTCAGGTCCGGTAAGCCTGGGCCGGCTCCGCCGGCGTGGGCGGACCGGGCAGGCGGCGCGGCTGCACGGTGATCTTCGTCGGATCGGCGAGATCGATGAGCAGGTACGCCGGTTTGATCTGCCGCTTCTCCAGATCGGCCATGACCGGTGCCAGACGCTTGAATTTGTTGCCGTAGTTGTCGAATCCCAACCGGAAGCACAGGCCGGCGTCGGTGTAGACGGTGAAGCCCGTGACGGTGCTGCCGTGGATCTCCGAAACCGCCCCGTAGGGGGCGAGGTCGCGGGTCCGGGCGAGTTCATCGAGGAGCGCGACGGCCCTGGCCGTCAGCTCCGCGGGCATGCGCCCGTCCGCGCCGCCGCCCGTCAGAACGGGGAAGTCCGCCTCGTCCCCGGTGTCCCACCGCTTGAAGGGGACCCCCTCCGCGTCCATCAGGAAGAGATCCGGGCCCTGCTTCACCATCGCCACGGGCCGGCGCTCCCGGACGATCAGGACGAGGCGGCCGGGGAGTTCCCGGCCCACGAAGACGTCCCGCACCCAGGGGTTTGTCCGGATCCTCCGGGCGACCGCATTGCAGTTGACCGCGAAGAGGTTCTGTTGCGGCTTCACGGCGGCCAGGGCGAGGACGTCCTTCTCCGTGAGTTCGTGAACGCCCCGGACGGAGGTCTCCCGGATCACGAGCCAGGGGGCGCTGACGACGAACAGGTAGATGTAGACGGCGAACGCCGTGATCATGAAAACCGCCCCCAGCAGGAGAAAGGCGTAGATCGCGTCGCGGGCGAGGTTCCCCGAGCGCCGCTGCAGTCGGTATTTGCGCGCTTCCAGGGGGTTGTAAAAGGTCTTCTGTTTCCGCATCGCTCTCAATTAAATAGGGACAGCGCCCTATTTTTTACTGTTTTCGCGTCCTGCTCCACCTCGCCCGCGGCGTGCTTTGTCGCTCCCGATTAATTAGGGCAGCGCCCTAGGATTTGCTCCCTATTCATTAGGTCCACACCCTGTTCCGACATTTCCGGGCTTCCCCGTTATTCCCCGTAATAGGCCGCTGTCCCTGTTTTTAAGGCGTTGTCGCCATGATTGCTTTGCCAATAAAATGGGCGCTGTCCCTATTTTTCGCCGATGATCCGGACCTCCGGTTCGAGGTCGACGCCGGCGTGCGCCCGGACGCGCGCCCGGATCAGGTCCATCAGGGCGATCACGTCCGCGGCGGTCGCCCCGCCCAGGTTGACGATGAAATTTGCATGCATCTCCGACACCATGGCCTGTCCCACCCGGGTCCCCTTCAGTCCCGCCGCCTCGATCAGCCGGCCCGCCGGCGTGGGCCGCGGATTCTTGAAAATCGAGCCGGCGTTGCGCTGCGCGAGCGGGTGTTTCGCGCGCCGCAGGGCCAGCGTCTCGTCCACCGCCCGCCGGATAGCCCCCGCTTCCCCCGGGTGCAGGGCGAAGCGGGCGGCGGCGATCATGGCCTCCGCGGGGAGGTCCGTGCGCCGGTACGAGAAGGTCAGCGCCTCCCGGGGCGTCTGCCGGAGCTCGCCCGTCCGCGACAGCCACACGACGGCGGTCAGGATGTCGGACAGTTCCCGCCCGTAGGCCCCCGCGTTCATCCGGACGGCCCCGCCTACGCTGCCGGGAATACCGGCGAGGAACTCCGCCCCGGCGAGGGCCTCCTTCAGGGCCAGGGCCACCAGCGCCTGGAGGGCGACGCCCGCCCCCGCAGTGACCTCCACTGCGTCTGGACGGGGAGGGCTCATCCTCTCGGCAGCCGGTTCACGGGTTTCGCGTCGGCTTTCACGGGCCGTTCCATCGGCGCCTTGAGTCCCAACGCCGTTCCCGCGCCGGCCGGAATCCGGGGCGTCTCCAGGATCGCCGGATTCCCGCCCGGGCAGGATTTCCACCCCGGGTGGGCCCGGATGCGTCCCGGACGCCGGGGGGCGCTCCCCCGTTTCACGGTCGAGGCGCAGATCCTGCAGATCCTTCAGGACGACGATCGCGCCCCGGACGCCCCCGTCCCGGCAGATCAGGTTCGTTCCGTTGCCGACCGGCGTCACGGGAAGGCCCGCCTCGTTCAGACAGCGGAGGCAGCGGACCAGATCGTCGAGATCCGCCGGGAAGACCATCACGTCCGCCGGCCCGCCCACGCCCATCGAGGTGTGACGGGCCAGGGGCTCGTCGAACAGGACGCGCCCGGCGCATGCCGCCTTCAGCCTCTCCCGGCCCGCCTGCTCCATCCGCCTTGCCCCGCTCCCCGCACCGTTTAAGTCGGGACAGCGCCCAACCGATCCTGTTCCGTTTCTGCGGTCCACCCCGCCGGGTGATTTCATTGGGGACGGCGAGCAATTCATGTATTCCTGATAATTCTCGCCATCATCCCGTCGTGACCGAAAAATAAATAGGCGCTGTCCCTATTTATTCCGGGCGAGGAAGGCCTCGCCGATCTTCAGCACATTGCCCGCCCCCAGGGTGAGGATCACGTCCGACGGTTGCGCCGTCCTGACCAGATCCTCCACGATCGCCTTGAAATCGCCGATATACTGCACGTTCCGGTGGCCGGCCTGGCGGATGCCGTCGGCCAGGGCCGCCGCGCTCACCCCCGGGATGGGCTCTTCGCTGGCCGCGTAGATGTCCGTGACGATGAGCCGGTCCGCGTTGGGGAAAGCCGTCAGGAACTCCTGATACAGGGCCTTCGTCCGCGTGTAGCGGTGGGGCTGAAAGACCACGATCAGGCGGTCGGGCCAGACCTGCCGGGCCGCCGCGAGGGTCTCGCGGATCTCCGTGGGGTGGTGGCCGTAATCGTCCACGACGGTGATGTCGTTGACCCGGCCCTTCACCTCCAGGCGCCGCTGCACGCCCGTGAAGGTCTTGAGCCCCGCCCGCACGGCGCTGAAGGAGACCTCCAGCTCGCGGGCGGCGGCGATCGTGGCCAGGGCGTTGTAGACGTTGAAGAGCCCCGGGGCGTTGAGGGTCACCGCGCCCTGGAGGTCGTTCCGCCAGTACACGGCGAACTTGGCCGTCCGGCCGGAGAAGTGGATCTTTTCCGCCCGCCAGTCCGCCTGACGATGCAGGCCGTAGGTGATGACCCGCCGCTTGATCCGGGGGAGGATCGCCCGGACGTTCTCGTCGTCCAGGCAGACGATCGTCGCGCCGTAAAAGGGGACGATGTTGGCGAACTGGAGAAACGCGTCCTTGATCTCGGCGAGGTCGCGGTAGTGGTCGAGGTGCTCCCGGTCGATGTTCGTGATGACGGCAAGCGACGGGGAGAGCTTGAGGAACGAGCCGTCGCTCTCGTCGGCCTCGGCGACGATGACCTCGCCGTCGCCCAAGCGGGCGTTGCTCCCGATGGAGGCGAGCTTGCCGCCGATGACCATGGTCGGGTCCAGGCCGCCCCGGGCGAGGACGGTCGCGATCATCGAGGTGGTCGAGGTCTTGCCGTGGCTCCCGGAGACCGCGACGGAAAACTTCATCTTGAGGAGTTCCGCCAGCATCTCGGCCCGCGGGATGACGGGGATGGCCCGCCGGTGGGCCTCCAGGACCTCGGGATTGTCCGGCCGCACGGCCGTGGAGGTGACGACGACATCCGCCGCCCCGACGTGGGCGGCGCCGTGGCCCTGGTGGATGGTCGCGCCCAGGTCGACCAGGCGCTCCGTGATGTCCGTCCGGTTCTGGTCGGAGCCGGTGACGGCGTAGCCGAGGTTCAGGAGGACCTCGGCGATCCCGCTCATGCCGATCCCCCCGATGCCGACGAAGTGGATCTGCCGGACCTTGCGGCGCATCATATCGGTTTTCTTGCTGTTCTTCTGTTTTCGCATCGAAACGTCCCATGTCCGCCCGGGGATCGGGCGTCAATCAATACACTTTATATTGTATATGGCCGGACTCTATATACCATATCTGGTGTCATATCCATCGAAAAGTGGCCTTCCGCCGTCACAAAATCGGGGCTGTCCCCTCCCGTTCAGGTTTGCATGAGCGCCAGACACGCATCGACGATGTCCCGGGCCGCGCGGGTGTTCCCCAGGGCCGCCGACCGGGCCGCCATCTCGCGGAGCGCCGCCGGATCGTTGACGTAGCGTCGGACCGCCGCCGCGAGCCGCGCGGCCGTCAGGTCGCGCTCCGGGATCAGCTCCGCGGCACCCGACCGGGCGAGGACCTCGGCGTTGCGCGTCTGATGGTCGGCAATGGCGTAGGGGAAGGGGATCAGGATCGCCGCCTTTCCCATCGCCGTGATCTCCGCGATGGAGGTGGCCCCCGCGCGGCAGACGATCAGGTCCGCCGCCGCCGCGACCGCGGCCATGTCCATGATGAAGGGCCGGATATCGGCCTCCCGTCCGGCGTCCCGATAGGCCTGCCGCACGGCCTCGAGATCCGCCGGTCCCGTCTGGTGGATGATGTTCAGTCCCGCGAGATCCCGCCAGGCCGAAACGGCCTCCATCACCGTCCGGTTGATCGCGTGCGCCCCCTGGCTTCCGCCGAAGATGAGGAGCGTGAAGGGGCGTTCCATTGCGGCGTCCCCCGTGCCCCCGTCTTGCCGGGACCCGGCCGCCGCGCCTCCGGTTTCCCGCACGGCCTCTCCGGCCGCGGCGAAGGCCGCCCGGACGGGGTTGCCCGTGACCCGGATTTTTGCCGGCGGGAACTCGCCCCGCGCGTCGGCGAAGGTGAGGAAGATCCGGTCCGCAAAGCGGGCGAGGATCCGGTTCGTCGCGCCGGGGATGGCGTTCTGCTCGGCGATGGCCGTGGGGAGACCCATCCAGTGCGCCATGAGGACGGCCGGGCCGGAGGCGTATCCGCCCACGCCGACGACGACGTCCGGGCCGAATTGCCGGAGGATCCGGCGCGACTGGGCGAGGCTCCGCGGGATCTTTGCCAGGGCGCCGAATTTCTGCGCGAGGCCGCGGCCCTTGACGCCCTCGACGTCCAGGGTTTCGAGCGTGTAGCCCATCTGCGAAAGAACGCGCTTCTCCAGGCCGCGCTCCGTGCCGACGAAGAGCACCCGGTTCGCGGGGTCGCGGCCCAGGAATTCCTCGGCGATGGCGATGCCGGGGAACAGGTGGCCGCCCGTCCCCCCGCCCGCAACGATCATCTTCCGCCCGCCGCCCATGTCCTCACCCAACTCTGTTCGGAACGTCATCTGAATTCATGAAAGCGAGCTTTCGGGACCTGCTGTCCCGTTTTCCCAAAGGTCTCAGGTCGATGTTCCTTCCCATCGTCAGGACTCCTGCGCCGAGATGTTGAGCAGGATGCCCACCGCCGCCAGGCTCATCAGGAGCGCCGAGCCGCCGTAGCTCAGGAACGGTAGGGCCAGTCCCTTGAGCGGGATGAGCCCCATCACCCCCGCGATGTTGATGAAGGCCTCCAGGGCGAGTGTCATCGTGAGGCCTGCGGCCAGGAGGGTCCCGAAGAGGTCCGGGGCCTTGAAGGCGATGAAGAACCCCCGGATGATCAGGACGCCGAACAGAAGGATCACGATGGCCACGCCGATGAAGCCGCTCTCCTCGGCGATCACGGACAGGATGAAGTCCGTGTGCGGCTCGGGCAGATAGAAGAGCTTCTGCATCCCGTCGCCCAGGCCGACGCCGAAGGTCCCTCCCGATCCGAAGGACAGGAGCGACTGGATGATCTGGAAGCCTGAGTTGCGCGGGTCCTTCCAGGGATCGAGAAAGGTCATGAGCCGGGCCATGCGGTAGCTCTTGTGGATGACGAGGTACAGGGCCACGGGCAGGAAGGCCGCGGCCAGCCCGCCGAGATAGGCGAGACGCGTCCCGGCCAGGTAGAGCATCAGCAGGAGAATCGCCATGAGGATCGCCGCCGAACCGAAATCGGGCTGGAGCATCACGAGGCCGACGACGAAGAGCGTCACGCCGAGCGGGATGGCGATGCCGCGGCTGAACTGCTTGATCTGGGCGATCTTGCGCGTCAGGAAATGGGCGAGAAAGAGGACCAGCGCGACCTTGACGAGCTCCGTGACCTGGAAGGTGATGATCCCCAGGTTCAGCCAGCGGGTGGCCCCGCCGGCCCGGACCCCCACGTGGGGGATCAGGATGAGCCCCAGGAGGACCGCCGCCGCGGCGAGACCCGGATAGGCCGCGTAGCGGAGCTTCTGATAGGGGACCTTCGTGAGAAAGACCATGGCCGTCAGGCCGAGCAGGACGAAGAAGATCTGCTTCTTGAGGAAATACTGGGCATCGTGGTACCGCTCCATCGCCAGGATGGAGCTCGAACTGTAGATCATGACCGTGCCCACCGTCACGAGCAGGAGCGTGCTGACGAGCAGGAGGACGTCCGGGCGTTGGTCGGTTTCGGTCAGCTTGAACATCGTCTACAGCTCCTTGACCCAGCGCTGGAACATGTCGCCCCGCTGACGGTAGTCGGCGAACTCGTCGAAGCTCGCGCAGCCGGGGGAGAGCAGGACGACGTCGCCCGCCGCCGCCGCCTCGCGGGCGGCCTCCAGGCCCGCCTTCAGGGTGGCGGCGCGCCGGGTGGCGACGACCTCGCCGATGAGGCCCCCGATGCGCTCCCGGGCCTCGCCGAAGAGGATCAACGTCTTCACGCGCTCGCGGATGATCGGAACCAGGGTGGCGAAGTCCCCCTCCTTGTCGCGGCCGCCCAGGAGCAGCACGACCGGGCGGGAGAAGGTCTCGAGCGCCCGCGCGACCGCGCCCACGTTCGTGCCCTTCGAATCGTCGTAGAAGGCGACGCCGTTCTTCTCGCCGGCGAACTGGATCCGGTGGGCGATCCCCGTGAAGGCGGCGATGCCCCGGCGGATCGCCTCGGGCGGGCATCCCGCGCGGCGGCAGGCGAGGATCGCAGCCATGACGTTCTCGATGTTGTGGAGGCCGGGCAGGCGGATCAGGTCGCGCGCGTAGATTTCGATCGCGCCGCCGGGGGCGGCGTAGACGAGGCTGTCCCCGTCCAGGGAAATCCCCGGGCGACAGGGTCCGGAGGTCCGGAAATATTCGACCTCGGTCCGCAGGCGGGCGGCGAGCGCCGGCGTGCCGGGATCGTCCGCATTCAGGATCGCGAGATCCCCCGGTTCCTGTCGGGCGAAGAGGCGCTCCTTGGCCTCCCGGTAGGCGGAGAAACTGCCGTGGTAGTCCACGTGGTCGCAGGTCACGTTGAGCAGGATCCCGATGGCGGGACGGAAGGTCTCCGTCCACTGGAGCTGGAAGCTGCTCACCTCGACGACCGCCGTCTCCTCCTCCTGGGGGCCGTCGGCGAAGCCGATGAGCGGGCGCCCGATGTTGCCGCCGACGAAGACGGTCTTCCCGGACGCCTGGAGGAGGTCGCCCACGAGCGTCGTCACGGTCGTCTTGCCGTTCGTGCCCGTGATCGCGATCATCGGTCGCCTGAGGTAGCGGGCGGCGAGCTCGAGTTCGCTCAGGATCGGAATGCCGCGCGCGCCGGCTTCGACAAGCAGGGGATTTGCCGGGGCGACGCCGGGCGAGGGGACGACCAGGTCGACGCCGTCCAGGGCGGCCGGTGCGTAGGGGCGGACCTCCGGCGCCAGGCCGGCGCCGGTCACCGCCGCGAGGGCGTCGCCCCAGACGGCCGCGGGCTTCTCGTCCGTGACGGCGAGCCGCGCCCCGCGCCGCCCGGAAAACGTCGCGGCGGCAACGCCCGTCTTGCCCATTCCGATGATCAGGATCCGTTTGCCTTCGAGTTCCATCGTCCCTACCTGATCTTCAGTGTGCTCATGGCCAGCAGGGCCAGGAGAATCGAGATGATCCAGAATCGGACGATCACCTTCGGTTCCGGCCATCCCTTGAGTTCGAAATGGTGGTGAATCGGGGCCATGCGGAAGATCCGGTGCCCGTGTGAAATCTTGAACCAGCCGACCTGAAAAATCACGGAGAAGGTCTCCAGGACGAAGATCCCGCCGACGATCGCGAGCAGGATCTCCTGCTTCGTCACGATGGCGACCGTCCCCAGCGCGCCGCCCAGTGACAGCGAGCCCACGTCGCCCATGAAGACCTGCGCGGGGTAGGCGTTGTACCACAGAAAGCCGATGCCCGCCCCCACGACGGCCCCGCAGAAGACGGCGAGCTCCCCGGTCCCCGCGACGTAGGGGAGCTGGAGGTAGCCCGAGATCTTGATGTTGCCGGCGAAGTACGCGAACAGCAGATAGGTGATGAAGCAGGTGATGGCCGGGCCGATGGCGAGCCCGTCCAGGCCGTCGGTCAGGTTCACGGCGTTGGCCGCCCCCACGATGATGAAGACGGACAGAAGGATGTAGCCCCAGCCCAGGTCGGGTAGAACGGTCTTGAAGAAGGGGATCGTGACCTGGGAGGAGAAGTCGGGCTTGACGTAGAGGATCGCGCCGACGAACAGGGCGATGGCGATTTCCCCGGCGAGGCGGACCTTGCCCGGCACCCCCTTGCTGTTCGACCGCGTGAGCTTCCGGTAGTCGTCCAGGAAGCCGATCAGGCCGTACCCCAGAAAGACGAGCAGCACGAGCCAGATGTACTGGACGGTCAGGTTGGCCCACAGGAGCGTCGAGATGACGACGGCGAAGATGATCAGGACGCCGCCCATCGTCGGCGTGCCCTGCTTGGCCAGGTGGCTGTTCGGGCCGTCTTCCCGGATGGGCTGGCCGATCCGCATGGCCTGAAGCCTCTGGATGAGCCAGGGGCCGACGATGAAGCAGATGACGAGCGCCGTCACGGTGGCGTAGATCGTCCGGAACGTGATGTAGCGGAACACGTTGAAGAACGAGTAGTCGATGTGCAGCGGATACAGCAGGTGGTACAGCACCGGTTCTCTCCTTTGGGCAAAGGGTGAAAGGCGTAAGGGCGGGAATCCGCCCGCCGCCTTTCACCGTCGCCGTGTGCACTTTGCCCGTTTATGACGCGGGGAGCGACTCCCCGATCTTCTGCCGACGCCCCGTCGGACGGGGGGTCAGGGCCCTTTGCCGCTGAGGTCCGCCGGTCCCATGGGGCCTGCCCCTCGTCAGAGGGCGGCGCGGATCGCCTGCACGACCGCCTCGAGGCGCATCCGGCGCGATCCCTTGACCAGAATCCAATCCCCCGCACGGAGGCGATCCTTCAGATCCGCGACGACCTCCTCCGGCGACGTGAAGAAAACGATTCGTTCGCGAGCGAGGCCTGCCGCAACGGCCGCATCCGCCGTCGTCCGGGCGAACGCCCCCGTGAGGTGGACCTGCGCGACGCCCGTTTCGGCCAGGCGCACGCCGATTTCTGCATGCAGGTTTGCGGACTGTTCGCCCAGCTCCAGCATGTCGCCGAGGACGGCGACGCCCGCGCCGCTCCCCCGGAGGTCCGCCAGCGTCTGCAGGGCGGCGGCGACCGAGGCCGGGTTCGCGTTGTAGGCGTCGTCGATCAGGTGCGCGCCGCCAGCCAGGGTGAAAATCTGCATGCGTCCGGCGACGGGGCGGAACCGGGCGAGACCCGCCGCGATCGCGTCCGGGTCCGTTCCGACCGCCCAGGCCAGGGCAGCGGCGGCCAGGGCGTTCGCGACATTGTGGCGCCCGGGCGTGGCGAGGACCACCTCCCGCGCGGCGCCGCCCGCGTGCAGGGTGAAACGCGTCCCGCCGCCCGCCGCCGGCGCCGGGGCGTCGGCGAAGACGTCGTACGCGGGATCGAGGCCGAAGAGGACCGTCCGACCCGTCCAGCGCCCCTTCAGGGCGCCGCAGGCGGGGTCATCCCCGTTCAGGACCGCGATCCCCCCGGGATCCATCCGGCCGAAGAGGTCGCCCTTCTCCCGGCGGATGGCGTCGAGCGATCCCAGCCCCTCGAGGTGGGCGGGGCCGATGTTGGTGACGAGACCGACGGTGGGCGCGGCGATCTCGGTCAGGCGGGCGATCTCGCCCGGCCGGTTCGTTCCCATCTCGAGGACGGCGATCTCGTCCGCCGCGTCGAGCCTGAGGAGGGTCAGGGGCAGCCCGATCAGGTTGTTGAAGTTCCCCTCGCTCGCCAGGATCCGCTTTCTCTGGCTGAGGATGGCGTGGGCCATTTCCTTGGTCGTCGTCTTGCCCGAACTGCCGGTAATCGCGCAGACGGGCAGGTTGAAGCGCATCCGCCAGGCGCGGGCGATCCCGCCGAGGGCGGTCAGGGGGTCGTCCACGGCGATGACGGCGATCCCGCCGGGCGCATCGGGAAGCCGGTCCCGCCGGGCGCGGGAGACGAGCAGCCCGCCTGCGCCCCGCGCGAGGGCCTCGCCGAGGCAGTCGTGGCCGTCGAAGCGCTCGCCCGCGAGCGCGACGAAGAGGGCGCCGGGCGTGAGCGTCCGGGTGTCCGTGGAGACGCCGTCGAGCATCGCCTCCGCCGGGCCGGCGATCAGGTCGCCGCCGGTGGCGGCGAGGAGCGCCGCGACGTCGAGCCTCGGGCGGCCGCGTTCCACGCCGCCGCCAGTCGGGACCGCGGCGTGCGGATGCTTCCGGGCGTCCAGGGCCGCGCGGGCGACGAGGCGGTCGTCGAAGAAGATCCGGCGCTCGCCCAGGATCTGATAGTCCTCGTGGCCCTTGCCGGCGATGAGGCAGATGTCCGTCTCCGCAGCGAACGCGACGGCGTCGGCGATGGCCTGGGCGCGATCGGGAATCACCGTGTAGCCCTTGGGGGATGCCGCCCCCGGCGCCTCGGGACTCGGGGCGCCGGTCATGGGTTGGCGGTCCGGCTTCAGGGCCTCCGGGGGCAGCTTTGGGATGCCGCGGGCGGCGAGGCCCGCTTCGATCTGGGTGATGATGGCCGCGGGGTCTTCGGAGCGCGGGTTGTCGGAGGTGACGACGGTCAGGTCGGAGAGGTCCGCCGCCGCGCGGCCCATGAGCGACCGCTTGGCCCGGTCCCGGTCGCCGCCGCACCCGAAGACGGTGACGATCCGGCCCTGGCGATGGTCGTTCAGGGTCTCGAGGACGCGCCGCAACGCATCGTCCGTGTGGGCGTAGTCGACAAACACCGTGGGCTCGCCGCTGCGGCTGACCCGCTCCAGACGACCGGGCACCTGGGCCAGGGACGCGATCCCGGCCGCGATCGCGTCCGTGGGGACGCCCAGGCTCAGCGCCGCGGCCGCGGCCGCCAGGAGGTTCTCCAAGTTAAACCGGCCGAAGAGGGGGGAGCGGACGGGAAATTCCCCGCGGTCACACCGCAGTCGGGCGGCGATGCCCGCGAGGGTGAGCTGCGCATCCGCGGCCGTCACCGCCGCCCCCTCCGCGAGGCCGAAGGTCAGGACGGGGAGGGCGACCTCGCCCGCGAGCCGGCGCCCCCAGGGGTCGTCGGCGTTGACGACGCAGGGGCAGGGCCGTCCCTTGCCGCCGGCGGGGAGGACCTCCGTAAAAAAACGCCGCTTGGCAGCGTAGTAGCGCTCCATCGTGCCGTGGTAGTCCAGGTGGTCCTGGGAGAGGTTGGTAAAGACGCCGATATCGAAGGCCACCTCGTCCACGCGTTTCAGGTCCACGGCGTGCGAGGAGACCTCGGCGACGACGTGGGTGACGCCCGCGTCGGCCATCTGACGGAGAAGGCGTTGGAGCTCACAGGATTCCGGGGTCGTGTTGGGGGCGGCGAACGTCTTCTCGCCGTAGCGGTAGTTGACCGTGCCCAGGACCCCCACGCGATGGCCGGCGGCCCGGAGGATCGCCTCGAGGAGGTAGGTGACGGTCGTCTTGCCGTTCGTGCCGGTGACGGCGACGAGGGTGAGGGCGGTCGAGGGGTCCCCGAAGAAATTTCTAGCCAGACGCCCGAGGGCGCGGCGGGCGTCGGCGACCCGGACCGCCGTCACCCCGGGCGGCGGCGTCCACGGCGCTTCGTGAACCACGACCCGCGCACCCCGTCCGAGCGCATCGGCGATGTGGGCGTGTCCGTCGGTCTTGAGCCCCGGCACGGCGACAAAGAGCGATCCGGGTCCGCAGCCGCGGGAGTCGTAGCACAGGCTTTCGCACGTGCCGGACGGATTGCCCTGGATCTCCAGGGGGTCGACCGTATGGAGGAGGCGAGTCAGGTCCACATTCCCCCCCTCAGTCCCCGGTGTAAAAGGAAACGGTGCAGAGCCGTTCGCCGACCAGCGGCGTGCCGGGCGCGGGCGCCTGATTCAGCGCCCAGCCGTTGCCGAGGACGCGCAGCCGGATGTTTCGCTCCCGGGCGCGCTTCAGGGCGTCCCGGATGGTGAGTCCCCGGAAATCGGGCATGACGGCCTCGTCGATCGCGCCTTCCTCCGTCCCGCTCACGGAGGCGCCGGGGATGGGCAGGGTCCGGGAGGCCGAGACCAGGGTGAGCCGGTGCGCCGCCGGCGCACCGTCCTGCGGAGACGGCGCCGGGGCGGGCGATTCGCGCAGGTGGCTCTTGAAGCAGGCGAGGATCTGCTCGCCGATGCCCTTGAACACCGGTGCGGCGGCCACGCCTCCCCATCTGTCCCGCTGGGGCTCGTCCAGGGTGATCAGGATGGCCACCTGCGGGTCTTCGGCGGGGAAGAAGCCCATGAAAGAGGTCCGCACCCGTTCCGAAGAGTACACATGACGGGCCGCGTCGTACTTCTGGGAGGTGCCCGTCTTGCCGGCCACGCTCACGTTTTCGATCCGGGCCCGCTTCCCCGTGCCGTCCTCCTCCCCGACGACGTCGGTCAGGATGGCGCTGAGGCGGCGGGACGTGGCGGGCGAGATGACGCGGCGGACCGGCTGGGGCGAGTTGGCCTGGAGGACCTGGCCCTTGCGGTCCACGATCGCCCGGACGATGTAGGGCTTCATGAGGACGCCCCCGTTGGCGACGGCGGACAGGGCCGTGATGAGCTGGATGGCCGTCACGGAGATGCCCTGTCCGAAGGCCACGGTGGAGGCGTCCACGCGCGTCCAGTTCTGCACCGGGCGGAGGAGTCCCGGGACTTCGCCGGGCAGGTCGATGCCGGTCCTGGCCCCGAAGCCGAATTTTTGAATGTAGGTGTAGAATTTCTCCTTGCCCAGCCGCTCGGAGATCTTGATGGAGCCGATGTTGCTCGAATATTTCAGGATGTCGTGCACCGTGAGGGTCCCGTGACGTTTGCGCTGGGCCTCGTGGAACACCCGGTCGGCGACGGCGTAGGCGCCGTTCTCGCAGTAGAAGCGGTCGGTCTCCCGGACGACCCGCTCCTCGAGGGCCGCCGCCACGAGGAAGGGCTTGAAGGTGGAGCCCGGATCGTAACAGTCCGTGATGGCCTTGTTTTTCCCGACCTGCTGGCCGAACTTGCCGAAGTTATTGGGATCGAAGGACATCTCGTTGGCCAGGGCCAGGATCTCCCCCGTACGGGGGTCCATGACGATGGCGTAGCCGCCCTTCGCGCCCTTGTCGCGGACGGCCTCTTTCAGGCGCTGCTCCGCCAGGTACTGGATCCGGCTGTCGATCGTCAGGATCAGGTTCCGGCTTTCCTCGGGGGTGACGGCGACGGTCTCCACCCGGGCGTAGAGGGGCTTGCCCTTGGCGTCCCGGGCCCGCGTGAGCTTCTGGGGGGCGCCCATCAGGTGGCGGTCGTAGAGCATCTCGATCCCCTCCAGGCCCGAGGCGTCCGTTCCGACGAATCCCAAGAGGTGGCCGGCGAGCTCGCCGCTGGGGTAGAAGCGTTTCGGCTCCTGGACGAGGAAGACGCCGTCGATGTCGAGGGCCTCGACCCGGGCCGCCCGGTCGGGCGGAATGCGCCGTGCGATCCAGCAGAAGTTCCCTTTGCGGGACAGCTTGGTCCGGATCTGTCCGGCGTCCTGGTCCAGGATCTCGCCGAGCTTCGCCGCGGCGTCGTCCGGCTGGGCGATCTTGGCCGGATCGGCGCAGACGCTGTCCGCCATCACGGAGACGGCCAGCTTTTCGCCGTTGCGGTCGAAGATGATCCCCCGCTCCGGCGGCACCTGCAGGGTCTTGACATGCTGGCGCTCCGCCAGCGATTTCAGGGTCTTGCCGGACAGGATCTGAAGCTGGAAGGCCCGCGAGACGAGCGCGATGAAGAGCACGAGAAAGATGGCCATCAGGCTTGCCAGGCGAAGTCGCAGCCATTTTTTCGCTTCCCGGTTCATGGCATTCCCTCCCCGGTCTTCAGCATGACGACCTGTTCCAGGGTCGGCGCGGTCATCTGGAGGCGATCGCGGGCGATGGCTTCGATCCGCCGGGGCGCCTTCAGGGTGGCCAACTCCAGCTTCAGCCGCCGCTGCTCCTCGAGGAGCTTCTCCTTATGGTTGAACGCCTCGGCGACCCGGTACTCCAGGGTCGTCATGTGGATGTGGCACCACACATACGCCAGTGCGACGGCCATGAAGACAAAGGCCCCGACAATCAGGACGGAATGGGGCGGCCACCGGGAGGCGGGTTTCTCCTCCGACAGCCGGTCCGTTTGGGGTGCGTCCGGGCCGGTCATGGTTCGGTCCTCTCGATGGTGCGCAGCCGGGCACTGCGCGCCCGCGGATTCCGGTCGATTTCCGCGCCGTCGGGGGCGACGGGCTTCCGATGGACCGGACGGGCGGTCGGCGTGAGACCGCAGGCGCAAACCGGGAGTCCCGGCGGGCAGATGCATCCCCTTTCCCAGGCGCGGAAGGTCTCCTTCACGATCCGGTCTTCGAGGGAGTGAAACGTGATGACGGACAGGCGGCCGCCGGGTCGGAGCCGGTCCCGGCACTGGGGCAGGGCCTGCCTGAGCCGGGTCAGTTCGTCGTTGACGGCGATGCGTAGGGCCTGGAAGGTCCGGGTGGCCGGGTGGATCCGGTGGTGGCGCAAGGGGGGAGGGACGGCGGCGTAGATGATGCGGGCCAGTTCCGCGGTGGTCGCGATCGGCGCCTGGCGGCGCCCTGCCACGATCGCTCTGACGATTCTTCCCGCCATGATTTCTTCACCGTACTCTCTGATGATCCGTTCCAGCTCCGACGCGGAGGCGCCGGAGAGGAGCTCCTGGGCCGTGATTCCCCGGCTGCGATCCATCCGCATGTCCAGGGGCGCCGGGCGGGAAAAGCTGAATCCCCGCGACGCCGTATCCAACTGGTGTGAAGAAACCCCCAAATCGAGAAGAACGCCGTCCACCGGCCCCGGGTGTCGATCCGACAGCAGGGCCTCGAGCCGGGCGAAATTGCCGTGAATCAGGAGCGTCCGGCCGCGAAAGGGCGCCAGCCGTTCCCGGGCCGCCGTCAGGGCCTCCTCGTCCTGATCGATGCCGATCAGGAATCCGTCCGGGGCCGTTCGCTCCAGGATCGCCGCGGCATGGCCGCCGCCCCCGAGGGTGCCGTCGATGTAGATGCCTCCCCGCCGGCAGTTGAGCGAGGCGACCACCTCCTCGGGCATGACCGGTGCGTGAAAACAGTCCATGATTTCCGGCCGTCGTTTATATGCCCAATTCCGCCATGCATTCGCTCAGGGTATCCGGATCGCTCCCCGTTTTGGCCATCTCGGCGTCGAAGCGCTCCTTGCTCCATATCTCGATGATCCTGATCATGCCGGCCAGAACCACGTCCTTCTCCAAGTGGGCGTATTCCCGCAGAGTCGGGGGAATCAGAACCCGTCCCTGGCCGTCAATCGCGCAGTCCACGGCCCCGGACATGAAAAAACGCTGGAAGGCCCGCACCTCCTTCTTCAACAGGGACTGGAAGCTGACCTTCTCCTCGATGATCCGCCATTCTTCGTAGGGGAACACCATCAGATACCCGTCCCAGTTCGTGATGACCAGGCGGTTGTCGTACTTCTCCGTCAGGACCTCGCGCAGGCGGGAAGGGAAGATGATCCGTCCCTTGTCGTCGATGGTGTGATGATACTGCCCCCGGAAGACGGACATTTGGGAAAGTCCTCCACTAAAAACCACTTCACTCCACTTTGGGGCAGGTATAGAGGAGGATTTTGGGTTTGTCAAGAAAAAATTTTAATTCTTTTTCCTGTCAGTTTGATATTTTACGACGGCTTGCCGGTGGGCGGGGAGGGTGGAGGAAAAATAATGCGACCCGTTGTTGTTCGAAACGAAGTAGAGGTAGTCGACCGGGGCCGGTTTCAGGGCGGCCTCGAGGGAGTCGAGGCCGGGGTTGGCGATGGGGCCCGGGGGCAACCCCGCGATCCAGTAGGTGTTGTGGGGGACCCGGCGCCGGAGGTGGTAGCGGGTGATGGTTCCGTTGAAATGGGCGAGGTCGTAGACGGCGGTGGGATCGCTCTGGAGCTTCATCCCTTTTTTCAGGCGGTTGTGAAAAACGGCGGAGATCAGGGGCTTCTCCGACCGGCATCCGGATTCCTTGCCGATCAGGGAGGCCAGGGTGACCCACTCCCCCATTGTCATGCCCAGCGCCTCCGCCCGCGCGATCATGTCCGGCTTCACCCGTTTCCTGAATTCCCTGACCATGATGCGCATGATTTCGCGCTGGGACATCGAGCGGTCGAGCCAGTAGGTGTCCGGAAAGAGGTAGCCTTCCGCCGAGGCCGCGTCGATGCCGAGCGATGCGAGGAATTTCCGGTCATGAGCCAGCGCGATGAACTGTTCCGGATCCGCCAGCTTGTACCCGGCCAGCCGGTCGGCGATTTCCCTCAGGGTCAGGTCCTCCGGGATCGGGACCTTGTAGAATTTGATTTCGCCCTTGACGAGCTTTTTGACGATCTGACGGGGGGTCATCGCGGTGCTGAATTCGTATTCGCCGGCCCGGATCTGGCGGTGGGCCTGCTTGCCGATGACGAGCACGTAGAACAGGGGGCGGTTCTTGATCAGGCCGGCCCGGTCCAGGATGTCCGTGGCCGCGAAAAAGCCCGTTCCCTGGGGGATGTCCACCGTGACGGTTCGCGATTCGGGGGCGACGGCGGTATGGGTGTGATAGACGTAATACGCGACGAACAGGGCGAGCAGCAGGAGGCCCGTCCCCGCGACCCTCCGGGCGCGATATCTGAAGGGTTTCCGCTTAGCCATGAATCGTCCCGCTTTCGGTCCGGCCTCGGCGCGCGTCGAGGTAGCCCTGCAGGATCAGGGAGGCGGCGACACGGTCCACGCTCCGGCGCCGTCTGTCCCTCCGCAGCCCGGCCTCCCGCATCAGGTCTTCGGCCTCCCGGGTCGTCAGGGTTTCGTCCCGCAAGATGACGGGCAGGGCGAAGGCCGCCCGCAGGGTGGCGGCAAACCGGTTCACCTTCGCGCACTGGGTGGCTTCCGAGCCGTCGAGGCGGACGGGGTAGCCCAGGACGATCCGTTCCACCCCGTAGCGGGCGATGAGATCGCCGATGGCCTCCAGGACCTGCCGACGGTTCTTCCGCACGATCGTAGGAAGGCCCTGCGCGGTCAGGCCGAGTTCGTCGCTCAGGGCGATCCCGATCCGCTTCTCGCCGTAATCCATCCCCATGATCCGCATGCGGTCCTCCGTTGTCGGGGCGCTCCCGACGTCGATTGCGCGACCGTGCGCTTCATCCCGGCGGGCTTCTCCAGACCAGACGTCCCCGGGCTGCGGCGATGTTCGAGGGGATCGAGGGCTGAAGAGGGGGGTATCGCGGGGACCGCAGGGACGACGGGTACGCTGTCGGGCGCCTCTTTTATCCGATTTGTCCGCCCCGTGCAAGCAAAATATCCCTTTTCCCATTGTGTAACGGTGACGCATTTGCTATCGTGGGCGCGCTTCGGACGAGAAATAGAGGACAGGATCGCAGTGATATGAAACACCTGATCGTCGGCACCGCCGGCCATGTGGACCACGGCAAGACCGCCCTGGTCCGCGCCCTGACCGGCGTTGATACGGACCGCCTCAAGGAGGAAAAGGACCGCGGGATCACGATCGAACTGGGGTTCGCACCCCTGACGCTGCCGAGCGGGCTGGCGGTGGACATCGTCGACGTGCCCGGCCACGAACGCTTCGTCCGTCAGATGGTGGCGGGGGCGGCGGGCATCGATCTGGTCGTCCTCGTGATCGCCGCCGACGAGGGGGTCATGCCCCAGACCCGCGAGCACCTGCACATCTGCGCGCTCCTGGGCATCCGCCGGGGGCTGGTGGCGCTGACCAAAACGGACATGGTCGATCCGGACTGGCGGGCGCTGGTCGCAGAGGACATCCGGGAGTTTCTCCGGGGGACCTTTCTCGACGGGGCGCCGGTCTGTCCGGTCTCCGCCCTCGCGGGGGAGGGGCTCGGGGACCTGCTGGGCGCCCTGGACGCCGTGGCGGCCGCCGTCGAGGAGGAGGAGGACTGCGGTCTCTTCCGCCTCCCCGTCGACCGGGTGTTCACGATGAAGGGCTTCGGAACCGTTGTCACGGGGTCCCTGGTCTCCGGGGCCATCACGGCCGGGGAGGCGGTGGACATCTTTCCCCGGGGCGTGACGGCCAGGATCCGCGGGATGCAGATCCACAACGAGGGCGTGACGGAGGCGGCGGCGGGGCAGCGGGTGGCGATCAACCTCCAGGGGGTGGAAAAGGCGATGCTCGGCCGCGGCGACGTCCTGGCCCGTCCGGCGACCCTGCTGCCCTCCCGGCGTCTGGACGTGCGTGCATCATCCCTCGCCTCGGCCGGCCGGGGGCTCAAGAACCGCGCCCTCGTGCGCTTCCACGCCGGGACGAGCGAGCTCATGGCCCGGATCATCCTCAGGGACCGGGACGAACTGAAGCCGGGCGAGGCGACGGCGGCGCAGCTCTTTCTCGAGGCCCCCGCCTGCTGTGTCGCCGGCGACCGGTTTGTCCTGCGGAGCTATTCTCCCGTGACGACCATCGGCGGCGGCATCGTCCTCGATCCCCTGCCGAAGAAGCACCGGCGCCGCGATCCCGAGGTCGCCCCCGCCCTGACCGTCCTGGCGGAAGGGGACGGTGCGGCACGGACGGCCGTCATCCTGGAGCGGTCCGGCGCCCGGGGGGCGACGCCGGGAGAACTCGGCGTGCGGACGGGGCTGCCGGCCCGCCGTCTTCAGAAGATCCTGGACGGCCTGTTCGCCGCCCACCGGGCGGTGCTCGTCGACCGCGACGAGATGCGGGCCGTTGCGGCCGGGATCTATCAGGAGCTCCAGGACCGGATCGTCGCGGACCTGACCGCCTACCATGCCCGGCATGCCCTGAAAGAGGGGCTTTCCCGCGAGGAGCTGCGTACGGCGCTGGGCCGCGCCGTCACCCCGAAGCTCTTCCAGATGGTCCTCCGCGACCTGGAGAAGGCGGGGCGGATCGTCGCCGACCGCGAACATGTGCGCCTCCCCGGCCACCAGGTCCAACTCGGGGGGGAACTGGCGGCGCTCCGCCAGGAGATGGGCGGTCTGTACCGCGATGCGGGTCTGGCACCGCCCACGCTCCGGGAGATCCGCGAGCGCTTCGCCGGCCGGGTCCGCCCCGCGGAAAGCGTGCTCAAGGTGATGCTCCAGGAGGGGGAACTGGTCAAGATCAGCGAGGATCTCTACTACCACCGGGACAATCTGGCGGCGCTCCGGGAGCGGTACCGCGCGCTTCTTATCCGCGACGGGAAGGCCACGCCGGTGGAGTTCAAGGAGCTGACGGGGCTGACGCGGAAGTTCATCATCCCGCTGATGGAGTATTTCGATGTGACCAAACTGACGATCCGCTCGGGCGACCAGCGCCTGCTCCGGGAAAAGGAGGGAAAATGACGGCAACGGCCGCTCCGGCCTTCCTGACGTTTCCCGTGCAGGTCGAGGACGGCCGGGAGCGGATCGAAACGTCCGCGGCGATCGTCCGAGAGATCCCGCTCGAGGTGTTTCTCGACGGTCGGCGGATGGGGACGATCGCGTGCAGCGGCCTCCACCCGGAGGAACTGGCGGTGGGCTTCCTGCGCGCCGAGGGGCTGCTTGAGGACCGGCGGGAGTTGACGCAGGTCGAAACCGCCGCCGGCGGACGGATCGTGCGCGTTTACCGGCGGGGGAAAACGTCCCCCCCGGCCGTCGCGCCTGATCGTCGAACCATCGGATCCAGCGGCGCGCGCGGGCTCGGCATCGCGGGATTCCCGGCCCCGCTGCATGAGATCGACCTCGCGGTCACGCCGGCGCAGGTCCTGACCCTGATGGACACGCTTCTGAACGGATCGGCGATCCACAATCAGACCCACGGGACCCACTGTTCCGCGCTGGCCACGCCGGAGGGGATCGTCGTCCTGCGGGAAGACATCGGCCGCCACAACACCCTGGACATGCTCGGGGGGCACATGTTCCTGAACGACATCCCCGGGCACGGCCGGATCCTCCTGACGACGGGGAGGGTGTCGGCGGAGATCGTCCAGAAGGTCTGGCGGCTGGGCGTCCCCATCCTCGTCTCCCATTCCGCGCCGACGTCGCGCGCCCTGGAATTGCTCGCGGAGGCCGGCATCACCCTGATCGGGTTTGTCCGGGGAGGCAGGATGAACCTCTATACGGAAGGAAAACGGGTGATCCGGTAATGGCAAAATCCATCTATATCAAGGACATCAAGGCGGGAGACAAGGTCAGCACGGCCTTTCTGGTGGCGGAGAAAAACATGGCCTACTCCCAGAAGGGGGCGCCCTATCTCAATCTGAAGCTGAAGGACCGGACGGGCGAGGTGGACGCCAAGGTCTGGGACAACGCCCCCCAGTGGGACCCCCTCTTCGGCAAGGGGGATATCGTCCACTGCCAGGCAAGGGCGGTGAGCTACAAGAACGCCCTGCAGCTCTCGATCCTGGAGATCCGCCCGCTTAAGGCTGGCGACGTCGACCCCGCGGACTTCTTCCCCTCCGCCCGCCGGGACCCGGAGGCGATGTTCGCCGAACTGGAGGGGTTCGTCGCCTCGGTGGCCGCTCCGCACCTGAAGGCGCTGCTCGCGGCCTTCTTCGCGGACGCGGAGGTCGTGGGGGCCTTCAAGCGGGCGCCGGCGGCCAAGGGGTTCCACCACGTCTACATCGGGGGGCTTCTGGAGCACACCCTGTCGGTGGTCCGCCTGCTTGACGTCGCGAGCCGGCACTACGAGGGGGTCGACCGCGATCTCCTCCTCGCGGGCGGGATTCTCCACGATATCGGAAAGATCCGTGAGTACCGCTACGAAGGCCTCATCGATTATTCCGACGAGGGGCGCCTGATCGGCCACATCGTCATCGGCGTCGAGATGCTGGATGAAAAGATCGCCGCGCTGGGGGCCTTTCCGTCGGAGACGGCGATGGCCCTGCGCCACATCCTCCTGAGCCACCACGGCGAAATGGAATTCGGCTCCCCGAAGCGGCCCAAGACGCTCGAGGCCATGATCGTCCACCAGCTGGACGACCTCGACGCCAAGGTCAACGCGATCCAGGGGTTCGTCGCCGACGCCCCGGACGACGCCTCCGCCTGGACCCCCTTCCACCGCCTCTTCGGCCGCTTTCTCTACAAGGGGAAGCCCGGCTGAACCGCCCGGGCGGGTACCTGCCGGACGTCCGAGTCCCCGGCGCTCAAAACATGTCTTCGGCCTTGCGCCTCCTCGGAGGGAATCCCTGTCCTAACGCCGTTCAGATGGCCTCGATGGTGGAGGGCGGTTTCTTCGTGATGTTGTACGTCACGCTGACCACCCCGGGCACCTCCGCCGTGATCCGGTCCGCCAGCCCCTCGAGGACCTCGTAGGGGAGCCGGGTGGGGGATCCCGTCCGGGCGTCCGAGCTGTCCCAGCAGCGCAGTTCGATCTGGCAGCCGTAATCCCGGGCGCCATGGCGCATGCCCGTCACGCGATCCGCATGCAGAATGGCGAGGTACTGGAACGCCCCGCTCTTGCAGAGCGCCTCCTCCACGATCCGGGTGGCCTGACGGACGGTGGACACGCGCTCCGGCGTGACCTCGCCGATCACGCGGGCGGCCAGGGCTGGACCGGGGAACGGGGGGCGGTTGAACAGGGGTTCTGGCAGGCCGAGTTCCCGGCCCACGAGGCGGACGCCCGGCTTACGCAGCCGGATCAGCGGTTCCAGGACCGTGTACCCGAAGGCGGCCTCCGTGTCGATGCCGAGTTGGGAGAGGATGTTGTGCTGGCGCTTCACCCCGGCGACCGCCTCCTCCACGTCGGTGAAGATCGAGCCCTGGAGGAGGTGGCGCGCCCCGCTTTCCTTGACGAGCCGGCCGAAGACGGCCTTGTAGAACGTCTGGGTGATGGCCTCGCGCTTTTCCTCCGGGTCCGTCAGGCCCTTCAGGGCTCCGAAGAATTCCGCCCGGGCGTCGACGATCTCGACCGGAACCTTCAGGGCGGCGAAGGCCTCCTGAATCTGGCGGGGTTCGTCTTCCCGCATGATGCCGTTGTCGATGAAGTAGGTCTTCAGGCGGTCTCCCAGGGCCCGGTGGCCCAGGAGCGTCACCACGGACGAGTCCACGCCTCCCGACAGGGCGTTGACGGCGGCGCCGTCTCCCACGGCGGCGGTGATGGCCCGGACCTGTTCGGCGATGAAGCCTCGGGGGTCCAGTTCCGACAGGCTGATTTCCTTGATGCTCACGAGCGGTCTTCCTCCTTTATGGATAGGTGCAGGCATGGGGCAACGGGCGTCAGGCCAGGGGCGAAGGGCGGGTGCCGGAGGCCGAACGCCGAACGCCTGATCCTCGTCTCCCTATATCCCGTCGGCGGGCGAAAATCAACTGGCGATCTTCTTCCCCGCCATGATGTTCCGGCGCTTTTCCTCCGTCAGGAGGCATCCCGTCAGGCAGTTCCCCACGCAGTCTCCGTCGCAGGGCTCGGTGTGGATTGTCACGCTCGCCGACGGGAAATGCCCTTCGATGGCGCGGGCCAGTTCCTCCGTGATCCGGTGCGACTCCTGGACGGACATGTCGGGATCCACCTTCATGTGGAATTCCACAAAACGGAAATTTCCCGCCTTGCGCGTGCGGAGCCGATGGAAGCCGTGGATGATCGGCCGGTGATCGATGATCAGCTGGCGGATCCAGGCCTCCTCTTCCGGCGGTAACTGGACGTCCAGCAGGTCCCGGGCCGACTGGAGCGTCAAGTGCCAGGCGGCCCGGATGATCAGGAGCGCCACGGCGATCGCGACGGCGGGATCGAGCCAGTGGAGGTCCAGGTCCGGGGCGAAGCGCCGCCCCAGCCAGATCGCGGCCAGTCCCGCCATGACGCCGGCGGAGGTGTAGACGTCCGTGCGCAGATGCCAGGCGTCCGCCTTCAGGGCGATCGAGTCGGCGGCCTGGCCGATCCGGAAGAGCCAGGCGGAAACGGCGTAATTGGCGGCAGCGGAAATCAGCATCACGGCGATCCCCCAGGCGAGGTAACCCAGGGGACGGGGATGGAGGATGCGCTCGACCGCTTCGTAGATGATCCATCCGGCGGCCAGGAAGATGAGCAGGGCCTCCACGACGCCGGAGATATTCTCCACCTTGCCGTGGCCGAAGGGGTGCCGCGTATCGGCGGGCACGCTGGAGGTGCGTACGGAAAAGAGGGCGATGATGGCGGCGACCAGGTCCACGGCGGAATGAATGGCCTCCGAGAGGATGGAAACCGCGCCGATGGACAGGCCCACGATCAGCTTGAACAGGATCAGAAGGCTGTTGGAAGCGATGGAAAGCCGGGCCGCCCGGATCTTCTCTTGCTGCAGGGTCATAAGGGTCCGCGTTTTGTCCTACGCTCGCGATCGAAGCCGGCGGGCGGAGAAGGGCCGCCCGTGACCGGGCCAGACGGTTCGGGCGCCCAGGCGCTGTATGGTTGCCCAGCTTTGCTTCAGCGCCGCCGGGTCGTCGGCGAAGGGCGGCATGATCGGGCCGCCGCCGCACGGCAGCACGTTGAAGGCCAGGTCCCCCACGAAGGCGTTGCCGTCGTCGAGCAGGACCGAGATCGATCCCGCCGTATGCCCCGGGGTCATCACGATCCGCCCCGCGACGCCGAAGCGATCCAGGGAGAGTTCGCCGTCGACGAGGATGTCCGCCTCGAGCGGGTCGAACCGGACGAATCCGGGCAGCGCGCGGGCAAGCATCCGGCCGGCGGCGATCAGGGCGTGCCCGGCTGGATGGGCCCCCGCCGGGAAGACCACCGCCCCCCGCCTGAGCCAGTCCGCTTCCCCGGCCGGAACGGCGACGGGGCAACGGCAGGCGTCCCGGATCTCGCGGAGGTTGCCGACGTGGTCGTAATGGACATGGGTGATCACGACGAGCGCGATCCGCGAGGGGTCCATACCCTGTTTCGAGAGGGCGGTAAAGAATTTTTTCCCCTGGCGGGGAAACCCCGCGTCAATCAGGATGGATGCAGATCCTTCGCTGACGATGTAGGCATTGGCGGTGCCCAGGGGAACGGGCAGGATGCGCGGCATGAACCGTCTCCAATCAGGCCGGATGAGAGCGCTTCCGCTTCCGTGAGGCCCCCGGGAAGCCTGGCCAGCCGGCTCCCGGAGGCGCGCCGGGGGATCGGAATTCCCCGGGATCCTCCCTCGGATCAATAGCGGTAGACGGCGGCGAGGACCTCCTGGCCGGGAATCTTTCCCGGCGGCAGGAGGTGGACCATCCCCCCGTTGATGAAGGTCTGGATCGCGGCGACGTCGAGCAGGTCCTCGTCCCCCGGCTTCATCGCCGCGTGGAGCGTCACGGCGCCGGTCTCCGGGGTCAAGACGCCCCACTGCTGACGGCCGGACGCGACGAGCAGGATGCCCACGCGGCCGTGGACGGCGGCCGGGACGATTTCGCGGATGTCCGTGGCCGTCAGTCCCGTGCCGGAGGACTGCCGGTACTGGGCGATGGCGTCGTGTTCCGCCCTTTCGTAATAGGGCTTGAGGATCTGCAGGGCCTGCCGGTGGAGGTTCTCCTCTTCCTCCTCCTCGGGGTTGCCCTGAATGCCCTCGTCCATCAGATAGGGATAGGTATTGGCGTCCCGATAGATCGGGAAGAGATACTCCACGCCGGCCAGCACGAGGGGGGCCTTTTCCTCCTTCAGGGGATCGCGCAGGCCGCGGTCGATGAGGCGGAAGAACTTCAGGATGTCGTCCTTGACCTGATCCGCGCCGGCGCCGTGGCCGGAACGTGTGGCCGTCTCCGCGCCGGCCCGCGACCGGAAGCGAACCTGGCGCTCCGGTTCATCGTACTGAAGGGCCTCTTCCAGGCTGTGGGGGCAATGTTCGAGCGGCCGTTCCCGGAGGCCAAAACGGCTGCCCTCGAAGAGACGCACCGCCTTCTGGCTCAGGGCGAGGAGGAAGAAGCGGTTTTCGTCGCCCAGAAGCGGCAGGAGGGGCTTGACGTGGAAGCGATCGCCCACGATGACGAGCTCCGCAACGTCGAGCGGCAGGGCGTACAGGTTCATGAGGTCCCTCGAGTGGAAGAGGGCGAGTCCGTCCCGCCGGTTTTTCCGGACGAGGGCCTGGCCGGCGATGCCCGACAGGGGTTCCATGAAGGTCCTGATGTCCGGGGGCTTGAGGCCGTGCGCGGCCAGGATCTCCTCCGCCTTTCGCAACAGGTTGCGGAAATGGATCTGGCTTTGCTGGGGTTTGGTGCCGACGGCTCCGGGCGGCATGAAGAGCGACAGGCAGGGACCCGTCTGTTTCTGGATAAGGGTTTTGAGCGCTTCCGGGGTCAGGGTATGCATCCGTCCACCTCCCTCGTCTCGGGTTCGAAAGGGGATGTTCCGGGCCGGAAGGAACGCTGCGGCGGGAAGGGAAGCGGCCTGTCGCCGGGACGGCCGGTTCGGGTCGCAGTCCGGTTCCGGCACCCACCAGGCCAAGACAGCCTGTTAAAGGATGAATATCGGATACGGCCTGACAAAGCAAATGATTTCTTTGACAAGGCTTTTCAAATGGATTATGAGGCGGCAGATGGAAATTCGCTCCTGCGCGAACCGGGATATTCGCATGCAAAAATGAGGGTTCGCCCGCGGGGGACGTCTTTGAGGTGCGCCAGAGCAGGGGGAAGGGGTCAGCATGTATACCGCGAGCGATTTGAGAAAGGGATTGCGAATCAAGATCGACAACGATCCGTACGTCGTCACGGAGTTCAATTTCGTCAAGCCGGGCAAGGGCCAGGCCCTGTACCGGTGCCGGCTGCGCAACATGATCAACGGGTCGCAGTTCGAGCGGACGTTCCGGTCCGTGGACACCTTCGAGTCCGCCGATCTTCAGGAAAAGAAGATGCAGTACCTCTATCAGGAGGAGGAGAAGTACTGCTTCATGGACAACGAAAGCTACGAGCAGGTGTTCCTCACCCGCGAACAGGTGGGCGATGCCGTGAACTACCTCATCGACAACATCGAGGCCCAGGTCCTTTTTTTCGAAGATCGGCCCCTCGGGGTCAGCATCGCGAATTTCGTGGACCTGGTCGTCACGAAGGCGGACCCGTGGGCGAAGGGCGATTCGGTGACGGGCAATCAGAAGCCGGTGACCCTCCAGACGGGGTACCAGCTCCTGGTGCCGACGTTCATCGAGGAGGGGGAGAAGATCCGCGTAGACACCCGGACGGGGGAGTACCTGACCCGTGTCAAGGGATGAACCGGTTGCGGGCGGCGAATGGCGCCTGACGAGACGGCGGGCGGCCCTGGAGGTCCGGGCGAGGATGCTCCAGGCCCTCCGCCTTTTTTTTGTTTCGGCGGGCTATCTCGAGGTGGAAACCCCCGCCCGGATTCCCGCACCGGCGCCCGAGGCCCATATCGACGCCCCCCCCTCGGGGGACTGGTTTCTGCAGACCTCGCCGGAGCTGTGCATGAAGCGGCTCCTGGCTGCGGGCTACGGCCGGATCTTCCAGATCGCGAAGTGCTACCGTGACGGGGAGCGGGGCGACCGGCACCTTCCCGAATTCACGATGCTGGAATGGTACCGGCAGGCGGGCGATTACCGCGATCTGATGGCGGATTGCGAGGCGCTCCTGCCGTTCGTTCTGGAGGCCCTGGGACGGGAGGCCGCGCTGGTCTACCGGGGGGAGCGCATCGATCTGGCGGCGCCGTGGGAGCGCCTGAGCGTGGCGGAGGCCTTCCGGCGATTTACCCGCCTGAGCCCGGAGGAGGCCCTCTGGAACGGGTGCTTCGACGAGCGGATGGCCCTGGACATCGAGCCCCGCCTGGGCCGGGGGCGCCCCACCTTCCTCTACGACTACCCCGCGGCCTGCGCCTCCCTGGCCCGTCGGAAGGACGCGGACCCCGGACTCGCGGAGCGTTTCGAACTCTACATCGCCGGTCTGGAGATGGCCAACGGCTTTTCCGAACTCACGGATGTCGCCGAGCAGCGCGACCGCTTCGCGCAGGCGCGGGCGGAGCGGGAACGCCTCGGGAAAGCCGATTATCCGACCGCGGGGCCCTTCCTCGCGGCGCTCGGCGCGATGCCGCCGGCGGCTGGCATCGCCCTGGGCGTGGACCGTCTGGCCATGCTCCTGGCCGACGCCGATAGCATCGACGGCGTCGTGGCCTTTGTCCCCGAAGACCTGTAACTCCCCCTCCCGGGTCGTTCCTCCCCCGCGGGGAAACGCCATGAATTCGGTCGGGATCGGAAGGTTCACGTCCGCCGCCAAGCCCCTTGACAAGCGACGGTTTTTCCTTTACACGAGGGGACAGCCGCCGCTTTGGCGGCCCGCAGGGCGGCGCTCCCGAGCGAGCCGGGGCGCGTTTCTTCTCTGCGGCGCACCGGGGGGCGCCGGGTCGAAAAAGTCCGGCCCGCGGAGGGATCTCGATTTCTGGGGTTGCGGAGGGGAAAGCAGTGAATGAAATCTCGACGGTCGCAGCAGGCATGGGCGGTCAGTTCCACGGCAGCCTGCTCAACATGATCCTGGACGCCGGGCTGATGGTTCAGCTCGTTCTCATCCTCCTGTTTGTTTTTTCCATTGTCTCTTGGGCGATCATCTTTCTCAAGTATCGCACGATCCGGAAGGTCAAACAGGAAAACGAACTGTTTCTCGACGCCTATATGCGAAGCAGCAAGCTGGCGGAAATCTTCCCAGAGGCGAAGAAATACGCGACGTCCACCCTGGCCGCGGTCTTTCGCGCCGGCTACGGGGAACTCGTCAAGCTGACCAAGGCGCGGCGGGAGCTGACGGGAGGCCGGGAAGAGGAGGGGGGGCTCGCCGCCTTGGAGCTGCGGGGCGTCGACAACGTCGAGCGGGCTCTGAACCGGGCGGCCAGCGAGGAATCCTCCAAACTCGAAATGGCGCTTGGCTTTCTGGCCACCACCGGCAGCGCCTCGCCGTTCATCGGCCTGTTCGGCACCGTCTGGGGCATCATGGACACCTTTAAGGGGATTGGCCTGCGCGGGTCGGCCACCCTGGCCGTGGTGGCCCCGGGAATTTCGGAGGCCCTGATTGCGACTGCGGCCGGGTTGGCGGCGGCCATTCCCGCGGTTATCTTCTACAATTACTACCTGCAGCGGATCAAGGCGATGACGGCGGAAATGGACAACTTTTCCGGCGAGTTTCTGAACATCATCGAACGCTACCAGGTGAAGAAGGGGCAGTGATGCCGGCGAGAAGAAGACGACCCTCCCTCGAGGACCGGCCCATGGCGGACATCAACGTGACGCCGCTCGTGGACGTCATGCTGGTGCTCCTCGTCATCTTCATGGTGACGGCGCCCATGATGCAGATGGGCATCGATGTGAACCTGCCCCGGGTTCAGTCCAAAAGCATCGATGTGGCCGAGGAGAAGATCGTGCTGTCCGTCAACGCCCAGCGGGAACTCTTCCTCAACAAGGTTCGGGTTTCGCTGGGCGAGCTCCGGCCGAAGCTCGAGGCGATTTTTGCGGCGCGCATCGAGCGGGAGGTGTTTTTGCGGGCCGACCGGACCGTTCCCTATGGGTTCGTGGTCGAGGTGATGTCCGAGGTGCGCCGGGCGGGCATCGACAAACTGGGCATGATCACCGAGGCCCCCGAGGAGCGGGGATGATGTCCGCATCCCCTCTCACGGAGAATCCGGGCGGGGGGGGATCCCTTGCGGGGATGGTCTGGCTGTCCCTGATCCTGCACGTGGTCCTGGTCTCCGTCGTTCTCTCCCTGCCCCCCCTCCCCCCGGCGAAGCTGACCCTGGGGCCGGTCTATTCCGTGGAACTGGTGAGCGCCCCACCGGGGCTTCCCGCGCCTTCATCCGATCTTTCCCCCGAGATCCTGAGCCCGGAAGCAAACCGCCCCGCCGCGGTTCTGAAGAACACGCAGGCCATGGCCCTTCCCGAACGCCGGACCGAGGCGCTGAAAAGACGTCCGGAGGCGGCGGACGCCGCCGTCGAGGCGATTCGCAGAAAAGTGGCGGCCCAGCCGCCGGCCGTTCCCGCGCCCCGGGTGACGGCGGAGACGACGGCGCCGATGGAGGGGAAGGCCGCCGGGGTGGAGCGGCAGATGCAGGCGCGGCGATACGCGGCGCTGGTTTCCCAACTCGTCTGGAGCCAATGGGCCTTTCCCCGGGACAACCTGCTGCCCGTGGGCAGTGAGGCCGTGGTGCACGTGACGGTGCTCGCCAACGGAACCGTTGCCCGGATGGATTTCGAGAAACGCTCGGGCAACCGCTATTTCGACGAGTCGGCCCTGAAGGCCATCCGGAAGGCCAGCCCCTTTCCCGCGCTGCCCGCCGAAATCGGCGGCGGACGTCTTGAGGTCGGCATCCGCTTTCACCCCTCGCGCGGGCAATGAAGAAGGACGGAGGGACGATGATCTTCAGAGGGTTCTGCGCGCTTCTTCTGAGCCTGGGGATCTTCCTGGGCGGGGCCACAACGCCGGGGTGGGCGGAGGAAGCGGCGGTGCGCGTTTACATCGACATCGATTCCCCCCATTTCCAGAAGTTCCCCCTTGCCGTGACCCCCTTTTACGCCCTCGCCCCGTCCCCGGAGGGGGTGGAGCTTTCCCGCTGGTTCTCCGCGTCGCTGACGGAGATGCTCGCGATCACGAACTTTTTCCAGCTGATCCTGCCAACGGCCTTTCTGGAAGATCCGGCCCAGGCCGACAGCACGCTCCAGGGAACCCATCTTCCCGACTGGCGCGCCATCGGGGCGGAGTACCTCGTCAAGGGCGGCTACCGGGTTCGGGGGCAGGAGTTGACGGCGGAATTCCGGCTCTTCGACGTCGTCCGGGGGGAGGTGGTCCGCGATAAACGGTACGTGGGCACGCTGGCCGAGAGAAAGGCCATGGTCCAGAAGTTCGCCGGGGAAATCCTGTTCGCGCTGACCGGCGACGGGGGCGTGTTCGATACGAAAATCGCCTTCGTTCTGAAGTCCGGGCGCGAGGGGGAGCTTCACACCGTCAACTTCGACGGTTCGGACCTGGCGCGCTTCACCCAGTGGAAGACCCTGACCCTGTCGCCGCGCTGGTCGCCCGGGGGACGCTACCTGACCTACACCTCCTACCGTGACGGCAATCCGGACCTTTACGTGCAGGGGTATCCGGGGGGCGGAACGAAGAAGATCGCCGCGTTCCCCGGCCTGAACCTGGCCGGACCCTGGTCGGCGGACGGTCAGCGGATGCTGCTCACCCTGAGCCGGGACGGCAATCAGGAGATCTATGTCATGTCCCTGGAGGACGGTCGGCTCGAGCGCTTGACCCAAAACGCCGCCATCGACGTCTCGCCCTCCTGGTCGCCGGATGGCCGGAGCATCGCGTTCGTGTCGAACCGCTCGGGATCGCCTCAGATTTACGTCATGAACCGCGAGGGGGGAGAGGTGCGCCGCCTTACGTACGAGGGTGGCTACAACACCTCCCCGTCCTGGTCTCCCAAGGGGGATCGGATCGCCTTTGAAGCGCGGGTGGACGGTTCGTTCCAGATCCATACGATCCGGGTGGACGGGAGCGACCAGATGCCCCTGACGACGGACGGCGGGGACCACGAGTCGCCGTCCTGGTCGCCGGACGGGCGCTACATTGCCTTCAGCACCCGCGGGGGGGGCGCCAGCCGGATCTGCGTCATGAACGCCAACGGGACGGGGAAAAGGGTCCTGGTGGAGGCGCCGGGCTGCCTGGCCCCCGCCTGGTCCCCCCGGCTGCCCTGACCGGCGTCAAAAGGGCGTTTTTCTGGTTGACCTGCGCCGGCGGAGTATGATTAAAGAGGCACGTGGTGTTGCGTTTCCGGGGAGATGCGGCAAAAGGCCCGGAACATTTTTGTGATGGCGTCGTTTGTCTCTGTTTTCGAGAAAGGAGTGTGTGGAATGAATACCAATCGGACGAGGATGAGGGTGCTGGCCTGTCTGGTCTGTCTCGCGATGATGGTTGTTTTGGGGTGTGCGACGACATCGTCCCAGAGAAAAGAGGCCCTGGTGGAAGGGGAGGAGGCGGTTGCCGCCGAGCAGACGGGAGCCGCCGGGCAGACGGGGGCCGTCGTGGAAACGGCCAGGCCGGAGAAGCCGGAAGCGCTCGTCGAGGAGACCCTGGCGAAGCCCGAAGCCGCCGAGCCGCAAGTGGCCGCAACGGCGGCCGCGGTCGAGCCGGCGCCCCCGGTTCCGGTGGCAAAGCCGGCCGCAGCGGTTCCCGCCGCGATCGAGGCGCCTTCCTGGGAGAACATCCCCTTCGATTACGACAAGTACAGCCTGAAACCGGAGGCGAGGGCCCTGCTCGACAAGCTGGGCGAGTGGCTGCTCAAGAACAAGAACTACGCCGTCGTCATCGAGGGGCACTGCGACGAGCGGGGCACCACGGAATACAACCTGGCCCTGGGTGAGCGGAGGGCCATGGAGGCGAAGGCCTATCTGACCGGGCTGGGTGTGGAGGCTGGGCGGATCAAGACGATCAGTTACGGCAAGGAGATGCCCCTCGATCCGGGTCACGACGAGGAGGCCTGGGCGAAGAATCGCCGGGACCAGTTCCTGGTTCAGCTCCCCCGTTAGGCGCGTGAGGGTGTTTTAAGTGAGAAAACCGTTATCGCTCGTTCCGCTGGCGGTCATCCTGCTCCTGGCGGGCTGCGCCAGCCAGCAGGATCTGAAGCGCGTCCATGCGGAACTCGACCAGAAAATCGCCGCCGTGGATCAGAAGGCGGCGCGCCTCGAGCAGGAAGACCTGAAACGCCAGGAGGCGTTGGCCGTCCTGACGCGGGAGGTTGGCCAGAACCGGGACGACATCGCGGCCGTCCGCAAGGTTCAGGCCTCCCAGGGGGCCGACATGACGGAGTTGCGGGATCAGGTTCAGCAGCTCCGGGGGACGGTGGAGGGGCTCCAGAAGGATGTGGCCGTCCTCTCCGGCCGGGCCGGCCGCAAGGACGAGGAGGTGAAAGACCTCCGCGAGCGGCTGGACGCCGCGGCGTTCAAGGTGAATTTCGTCGAGAACTTCCTCGGTATCGGCAAGAAGGAAGACCGGTCGGAGAACGGCGACAGGTCCGGAAAGTCCGTGCGCGAGAGCCTCAAGGGCAAGACGGACAAGGATTCCCTGTATGCCTTGGCCTACGAGACCTTCAAGGAGGGCCGCTACGAAAAGGCCCGGGAGGAGTTCCAGAACTTTCTCAAGGCCTATCCCGCGACGGAGTATTCGGACAACGCCCAGTTCTGGATCGGGGAGTGCTATTACCTGGAACGAAAATACGAAAAGGCCATCCTGGAATACGAAAAGGTGGTCAAGGGGTATCCCGAGGGCGACCGGGCGCCCCATGCCCTCCTGAAACAGGGGCTCTGTTTCCAGAGCCTGGGCGACCAGTCGTCCGCCCGCCTCATCCTGCAGCAGGTCATCCGGGCGTATCCCAACACGAGTTCGGCCCGGATCGCCCGGGCGAAGCTCATGGAGACCAAATAAGCAACAACCCCAGCCACTTCGGATCGGACGGCCCCCCTGAGGGGCCGTTTTTCGTGGCGGCCGCAAGCCGGCTCGACGGGCGTCGTCCGGGGACCGTGTGCCGGGCCGGCGCCTCAGGGAGGCCCCTCCGGAAGCCTGCGGGACGCGGTTCCCGGCGGGATGGTGAGATCGAACCGCTCCGGGCCGGCGTCCGCGGAGAGGACCGGGTCGGTGTAACGGACCGTCATGACGGTTGCCGGCGGGCCGGGGGCGGTGAAGCGGATCCGCATCGGCCAGGGACGTCCGGAAAGGAGGCGGTGATCCTCGAACCGGACCGTGTAGACCTCCCTGCCGTCCTCGGCGAAACGGGTGCAGCGCTGCACATGTCGGGACGTCGGATCGGTCCACAGGGTCAGGCGTTTCCCATCCGGAGCGAACAGATCGAGCCGCCCGGCGTCCCCGTCCGCCTCCGCGACGGTCTGCACGGAGGTGATGCCTTCTCCCGGCGGACAACTCCCCCTGAGGAGCGCGATCAGCTCCCCGCCGGACAGGCCGATCGGCAGGAAGGAGGCCAGATTCTCCCGGGTCGGCGCGCCCGTCCAGTAGGCCTTTTCCCCCGGGACCGAGATCTGCAAGCGGCTTCCCGCCAGGGTCATGAAGAAGTCGGGCGGTCCCAGGAGGGGAAGGTGCTCGACGCGCAAGGCGTCGGGCCACCGCATGAGGATCGCCGCCTTGAGAGGATAAGCGCCCCGGTTTCCGGAAAGTTCGATGCGGGCCAGGGCCTGAAAGGCGCCGTCGAAGCGGTCGGCCGCGGCGAGCGCCGCCAGGGTGTTTTCGGGGACTGCCCGGACCTCAGGCGGCCGGAGGGCGCCGGACGGTGGACGGCACCCCGCGACGCACCACATCAGGACAACGAGCAGGAGGAGGGCGGCTTGGTTGCGCGGGGCGGGGTTTTCGGGAACGGCGGTTTGCATGCGTGAGGATTACTTTTTCTTTTGCAGATCCTGGATCTTTTTCTTCAGGGACGCGCTGTCCGGGGTCAGTTCGAGCGCCCGGGCGTAGGCCTCCAGCGCCTCCCGGAAGCGCCCCGCCTTGACGTACGCGTCGCCCAGATGCTCGGCGACGGTGGCGTCTCCGGGCAGGAGCTCGGCGGCCTCCTTCAGGTATTTGACGGCCAGGTCCAGCTTGTTCTGACGGAAATAGAGCCACCCCAGACTGTCGATGATGAAGCCGCTTCCCGGGGAGATCTTCAGCGCCCGGCGGATCATGCGTTCCGCCTCCTTGAGATGGATGCCCCGGTCGGCGTAGCTGTAACCGATGAAGTTGAGGGCTTCGGCATGGTTCGGATCGATCTTGAGAACCTGTTCCATGGCCTGGATGCCCGCTTCGAAGCGGTTGGTCTTCTCGTACAGGACGCCGCGGCGGTAATAGAGATCCGTGCTTTCCGGAGAGAGCCGGAGCCCCTCCGTCAGGCAGTCCTCCGCCGCCTGAAGGTTCTTCTGCTCCTCGTGGAGCTGCGACAGATACAGGTACAGGGCGGGAAGCGCGACGTTCAGGGCGAGGGCTTCCCGGATGGAGGCGACGGCCGCGTCCTTCTGCCCCTGCCGGCTCAGGATCATGCCGATCCGGATGCGGGCGTTTCCGAAATAATCGGAGCTCACCGGAACCCGCCGGTATTCCTCCAGGGCCTTGGGGAAGTCCGCCTTCTCTTCGTAGGCGGAGGCGAGCAGGTAGGTCAGCTTCGCGTCTTCGGGGCGTTCCACAAGCAGCGCCAGGAACAGTTCGATGGCCTGATCGGGCCGGTCCTTTTCCAGATAGACGATCCCCAGGGCCAGGCGGGCCTCCTGGTGCGAACGGTCCTGGCCGAGGATCGTCGTGAAGGCCTGCTCCGCCTCCCCGTAGTTCTGCTCGCGCAGGTAGAGCTGTCCCAGCCGCAGCCGCACCGTGATCCGGTTCGGATACGTTGCCAGAAAATCCCGGTAGAGCTGAATGGCCAGATCGGTGCGCCGCTGGCGTTCGTAGAGACCGCCCAGATCCAGCAGGACGGCCTCCCACAGGGGCTTCAGGGCCAGTGTTTTCCTGAACCCCGCCTCCGCCTCGGTGAACAGGCCCATGTCCGTCTGCACCCGGGCCAGGTAATAGTTGCCCATGGGGTGCTCGGGATTGATCTCGAGCAACTTCCGGAAGTGTTCCTCCGCCTTGTCGTACCGATGGCTGTCCGCATAGATCGTCCCCAGATAGAGGTGCGCGGTTTCGTTGACGGCATCGAGCTCGATGATCCGGCGATACCGGCGAAGGGCGTTTTTCGTGTCCTGGACGTGCAGATACAGGCCGCCGGAGAGGAGGTTGACGTCGATGTCGTCCGGATGGCGGAGGAGGGTTTTGTCGCACAGGGCGATCGCCTTGTCGGGATTTCCCTTCTCCAGATAAAGGGGGGCCAGTTCGAGGGTGATGGCGGGGGCGTAGGGATCGTATCCCATGGCCGTCTCCAGTTCCCGGATGGCCTCGTCGGTCTTTCCGTCCAGGGCCAGAAAAATGCCGACCGAATAGTGATAGGCCGCCTCCCGCGAGGTCTTGTCCTCGGACGGTTCCTCGGCCGGAGGCACCGGCGGCGTCAGGGGGACACACCCGCCGAGCGTGCTCATCAACACGAGGATCAGCAGGCCTTTTCTGAGAAGATCGAGGTTCATTCGGGCCGGTTTTTTCATCGGCGTCGGGGCTCCCCTTCCAGGAGCAGGGAGGAAAGGTGTACGGTTTCCGTTTCCTCCGCCTTGAGAAAGGTTAGGGCCTCCTGCAGGGCGGCAAGGGTTTCCGGGTAGGGATGACCGATCATCACCAGAACGTTCCGGGTGCCGGGCGGGCCCTTCCGCACGGCCTGCTTGAGGGTCTCGAGCGCGGCGCCCGCATCGCGGCCGTTGTCGAGAAAGATGTCACGGGCGGCGAACGGGACCCCCGCGAGGACGGCCAGGGCCTCCACGCGGGAATTGGCCGTCGTCCGGCTGTCCACGAAGTACAGGTTCCGCTTCCCGATGACCGCCAGCGCCGCGGATACCTTTCCCTCATCCGCCATGAAGGCGGAACCCATGTGGTTGTTGACGCCCCGGATATGCGGGACGGCGTCCAGGGCCCGCTCCACGCGGCGCGCGATTTCAGCGTCGCCCGACGCCAACAGCAGCGCGCCTTCCCCGGGATCCTCCCCGGGGTAGCCGCGGGGTTCCATGGGGAGATGGAGAAGAACCTCCTGCCCGGCGTCGTGGATCATCTCCGCCGCCTCACGGGAATGGCGTTTGTAGGGGAGGACGGCGAAATTCAGGGGAATTCCCAGCCGGAGCAGTTCGCGCACGGGGCGCAGGTCATGACCGATATCGTCGATGAGGATGACGACCTTCAGGGCCGTGGCCCGGGGGGATCGGGGACGAGCGTCCTCCGGGTGCCGCTCCGCAGCCGGCGGCGAGAGGTCCGTCGGGGCGCTCTTTCCCGCCCCGGAAGGGATTCCGTCCAGGGCGGGTGGCCGGATCGCCTCCCAGTGGCGCGTCAACGGGATGAACAGGGCCCCCGCCAGGAGGGCGAGGAACAGAACCACGACCCATCCGGTGCGTTTCTTTTTCTTCTTTTTCCCCATGGATTTCCGAGGGGCGCCAACCTTCGGGCCGTCCTCAACTCCGCATGTTTTTCCTGAAGACGTCCCAGCTCTTCAGAATATCGATCGCCGCCTTGAGCTGATTGTCCAGGTCCGTTTCCTTGCGGAGCTCTTCCGCCGGCGGTCCGTTTTCCTTCTGGGGCCGGATATGGCCGCGGAGATCCCTCTCCCTGAGCGGCTCATCCGCCTGGTCGCGCTCCTCGGCGGGCCGGATGAATTTCACGATCACGTCGGGTGCGATGCCCTCCGCCTGGATCGACCGGCCCTTGGGGGTATAGTACTTGGCCGTGGTGAGCTTAACGGCGGATCCGTCCTCCAGGGGGATGACCGTCTGCACGGAACCCTTCCCGAAGGTCTGGGTGCCGAGAATCAGGGCGCGGCCGTTGTCCTGGAGGGCGCCGGAGACGATCTCCGCGGCGCTCGCCGTCCCCTCGTTGACGAGGATGATCATGGGACAGGCCGGCTCGTCGCCGTCGTCTCTGGCCATGGACTTGGTTTCCATGCTCTTGGCCCGCCCCCGCGTGGAGACGATGACTCCGGATTTGATGAAGAGGTCGGAGACCTCGACGGCCTGGTTCAGGAGCCCGCCGGGATTGTTCCGCATGTCAAGGATCAGGCCCCGCAGGGGTTGCCCCTTGTCCGTGACCTCCCGCAGGGCCTTCTTCAGATCCTCCCCGGTCCTTTCCTGGAACTGAAGGACGCGGATGTAGGCGATGTCGGGCTCGATGGCCTTCGCCTTGACGCTCTTGACGTTGATGATGGCGCGGGTGACGACCACGTCCTTGGGGTTGGTCAGGCCTTCCCGCACGATGGTCAGGGTCACCTTGGTGTCCTTGGGACCCCGTAATTTCTTCACCGCTTCGAGGATGGTGATGTCCTTGGTCGACTGGCCGTCGATCTTGACGATCTGGTCGCCCGGTTTGATGCCCGCCTGATAGGCCGGGGTGTCCTCGATGGGCGCGACGACCGTGAGGATGTCCCTGAGAAGGGTGATCTCGATGCCGAGGCCGCCGAAACTGCCCCGTGTCTCCACCTCGAGCTCCTTGTACATCTCCGGGGTCATATAGGCGCTGTGGGGGTCGAGGGATTTCATCATGCCGTTGATGGCCCCCTGGATGAGGGTTTTGGCCTCGACGTCCTCCACGTAGTTCTTTTCCACCATGTCCAGGACTTCGTTGAAGGTCTTCAGGTGTCGGTATGTGCTCCGGTCGAGCGCGGAAACCTGATGGTCGCCGTAGGGGCCAAGGATCAAGAAGAGTGCGGATATGCCCGCCAACACGAGACGGCGCTTTTGCATCGGCGTTTTCATGCCATAACCTCCTCCGGGGTCGGGACGGGAGAGGAACGGCCCGTCCATCGCGATCTCTGTTAACATGAACCCTGTGCAAAATTCCATCTCTATTTTCTTGCGGTTGCGTTCGCAAGCGGAGGTCGGGGGGCGTTACACGGAGTCGTCGTTGCGCAATATATGGACGGTCGGGAAACGGTATGTTGTGCGAACCGCCGCGCCCCTGGCGGGGGACAAGGGGCTAACGATTCGAAATAGTGCGTCATTCTTCGTGACGGCGCTTGGCATTCATTTTGCAAATTTCAAATGGCAGCGCGCTCATGGAACCCGTCGCGCAGGACGGCGGGCGAGGCGTTCGTGCGGACTCATCCAATTCAACGACAACGAAGGAGAGCGATCATGACAGAAAAGTACGACGTGGTGGTTATCGGGGCCGGTGTGGCCGGATTGGGGACGGCGGCCATCCTCGCCCGGGATTTCAAGCAGAAGGTGCTGGTCCTGGAGAGAAACCCGTTCATCGGCGGGCGACTTGCATCCTTTGTCGGCAAGGGAGACAAGATGTACATCGACGGGATGGAACTGGACGCCAACGGCTTCAAGCGCGTTCTGGGGATGGTCGGCGCCTGGGTTCCGAAGTGCACACCAGACCTGGAGACCTGCTTCAGGGAGAAGGTCTTCGACGGTTGCACCCTCGATACCGGCCACGGGCTGTTCTGGGGCAACAAGGGCAAGATCCGCATGCTCATGAACTACCTCGAGAAGCCCGTGGACATGCCCTGCAACGTCGGCTTCGCCTTCGTCGATTACAAGAAGGGGAACAAGGCCTACCAGGTCGGCAAGGGCGAGCCCTACGGCTGGATGAGCAAGGACGGATTCCGGGCGACCATGACGGCCCTCCGGGACATGGCGACGATGAGCCTGGCCGATATCGCCCAGACCGCGCACATCTCGTTCGAGCAGTGGCTCCAGGCCCGAAACGTTCCCAAGGAGGCGTACGACTACATCAAGGTCCTGGCCGCCTCGCAGACGGGTCAGGCCGATCTCAACCTGACACCGGCGCCGGACGTCCTGGGGCACATGGCCGCCGCCGCACCCATCAAGATGAACCTCGTGGAGGGGTCCTGCGCGACGGTCGCCAATCCCGGCACCATGGCCTTCGCCCTGCTGATGGAACAGGCGCTCAAGGAAAGCGGTGGGCAGGTCCTGCGCAGCGCGCCCGTCGTGGAGGTGATCATCGACGGCGGCGTCGTCAAGGGCGTCACCTATCAGTACGAAAAGGGTATCGAAACGGCCTATGCGGACCGGGTCATCTGCACCGTTCCCTCCAAGCAGATGCTGAACGTCATCCATCCCCGGTATTTCCCCCAGGAGATCGTCAATCGGGTCCAGACCAAATTCTGGGGCGCCGGCATGATCACCGGGTACGGCAACATGAAGTCCGACATCTGGGTGGACAAGGGGATCGAGGAGCGGAGCTTCATCTACATGCCGGACGTGATCGGCGCGGAGGAGGGCTACAGCGGCTGCATCGATATGGTCCTGTGGAACCTGGCCTCCTGCGCGAGGGGCAGCAATTCCAATCCCTCGCTGACCGGTGAGACCGGTGCGGCGCCGGAGGGCAAGCACGGCTGGATCTTCTCAACCGCCATGACCCACGAGGAGATGAGGACGCCCCAGAAGGTGTCGCGCGTGATGGAATGGAACGAGGACTGGTGGAAGAAGACCTTCGGCCGGGCCAAGTGGGAGTCCGAGATGGAGTTCTTGATCTGGATGTGCACGGATCACGCCTTCGCCTGGATCCAGCCCATCGGCACCGACCGGATCGACGTCAAGTCCCCCTATGTCGACGGGCTGTACTTTGCGGGCGACCAGTACGGCGAGCGCCTGTGGGGCTGTGGGGTGGACGCCGCCGCGCTGAGCGCGACGCTGTGCGTGGACAGCATGATGGGGTCCAACACCGAGGAGAAGGTCTTCCCATTCTATCACCGGGCGGTGCCGGCGCGGAAGAAGGCCTGGTAGGGGCGTCCGGTCTGTCAGAGGACGCATTCAAAAACGAGAAGGGGCTGCAGGCGATTCGCTGCGGCCCCTTTTTTCCGGGGTGCTGACCGTCTGTTGCGGGACGGTCCCGATCGGCAAGCGGAATTGCCCGCCCTCATGAAGATAACGGACCTGCCCTGTTCAGAAACTCGACCATCGGTTGCACCCGTCGGACGCAAACAATTTATCTTGCCACCATCAGTAAAAATATATATTAATACATAGTGTCGGCTGCCCTCCTTTCCGATTGTCCACGTGACGGGGGAGCGTCGGCGCCGGGACATCAAAAGGGGAAATTTCGATAAGACCGGTCGTCTCGGATCCTGGGGCAGGGATCAGAAGCCTTGTTGTCTGGACAGGCAGCGTGCAGATGGATTTCTTCAAAAAGCCGGCTCCCATGACCAAGAAAACGATCCTCATCGTGGATGACGAAGAGGATTTCTGCCATTTACTCAAACTCAACCTGGAAGAGACGAAGCAATTTGAAGTGCTGGTTGCCCACAACGGTCCGGATGCCATCGATATCGCGATACACCATCATCCGAGCCTGATTTTGCTGGACATCATCATGCCGAAGATGACGGGGACGGAGGTGGCCGAAGTGCTGCGA
>Ga0116149_1000726_pt1 | contig 42651 bp, 27 predicted proteins | sample AD_UKC057_MetaG_FD_89787 | JGI IMG/M metagenome (GOLD analysis project Ga0116149, IMG submission 89787) | Active sludge microbial communities of municipal wastewater-treating anaerobic digesters from USA - AD_UKC057_MetaG | ecosystem: Engineered > Bioreactor > Anaerobic > Digestate | place: USA...
CCGATCCCGACGGATGAAAAATTCGACCGCAAAAAGTTCAGGCGCGAACAAAGCCGTCTCAAAAGATGGGCGTCCTACGCGCCTGCCGATGAATAAGACAATCGGATAATAAGCCCGAATCCTAGCCCGGATTTTCACGTGAAACTCCGGGCTAATAATGTTTGTCTCAGCGGTCGCCGAGCGCGGATTTGAACGTGTTTCGGTTGCGCTCGTGCCATGCGTACCACTGTTCCGCCAGATCGCCTTTGTCGCGAGAAAAGCGCTCCCCGGATATTTTTTCCAGAGATACTATGGCGGCGTCGACGAGGATGCTTGCGCCTGAGAACTCGCCGCCTATGCCCGAATTGAAGCGTTGTCCGCCGCCGGTGACGACGAACAGGACAAGCGCGTCAGCCGATTCCCGGCAGGGCAGCGAGCCGAGCAGTTCGATGATGTCGCCGGCGGCGAGCAAGCGCGACTCCGCGCCAAGCGCCTCCGCCAGCGCCGGGACCGCGGCTGTTCCGAGCGACAGGACGCTCTTTTTCGCCGCTGCCGACGCGTGATAGTCGTAGCTGTTCAGCCACTCGGCGACAAGCTCCGCCGCGGCTCTGGCATTCTTCTTGGCGGCGTCCTCTTTGACCGAGACCGCGACCGGGTTCGACATCGCCGAGCCGTTCCAAGCGCCGGGCGTGTTCGGCCTCGAAACATATTCCGCCGATATCGAGTATGTTTTGCCTTCCTCGAACGAGAAACACTGCGAAAGGTCAAACGCGCGCAGACCGTGATATTCGCCGGGACGGAACGGAACAACCGCGCCGGGGGCCGGAGGGATTCGAGGCGGGCACGCCGACCGTTGGGGCGCTCCCCCTTCGTCTTTCACAACAAAGAACAGCCCCGCGCCGTCGGACGCGCCGGGCGAAAAGAAATGAGGCGGCACAAGCAACTCGGCGCTTCCCGCGTTCTCTACTTCGCAACTTATCTTCACAGGCTCGCCGACGTTTACGCTCTCGGGCGTCAGCAGCTTCGCGACCGCCGACACGTTTTGCGCCGCCGCCGGGACGCATAGCGCCGCCGCCATTGCGAACGCCGCCGTCACAGCCGCCGATTTCATGTGTTTTGTTTTCATTTCGCGCTCCGTTTTCTACTTGTTCGCCAATTATAGCGCCATCTGATAACTTCCGCCGCTGTCCGCAGCGCGCGCGCCGCTGTCCGGTTTTAAAGAATATGATGCGTTTTCGCGCCGGATGCGTGTAAAATAGCGCCATGAAAACTCGAACGCTCATAATATTCAGTTTCATCGTCATCCTCGCCGCGAGGCCCCTCTCTGCGGCGGAAAGCCATACGACCTATTTTTCCGCCAATATCCTTTACTGCGACCTGCAGGCGGGGGAAAAGCGAGACGACTACGCGAGCCGCAGAGAGGCGCTCATCGCTCTGCTGGCGGAGATGAAGCCTGACATCGTCGGCATTCAGGAAGCGTCCGTCTGCAAAATCTACGGCCATCCTTCCGGCGACGACACGATAAAGGAAATTGCGCTCGGCCTGAAGAAGCGGGGATTGAACTACGGAGCGTCGTTCTGGGAATCCGAGAGAGTCGGTTCGCTGTGGATAGAAGGACTGGCTTTCATGTGGAATAGAGAAACCGTCGCGCTCGACAAGGCCAATATCAAGTGCCGGCATCTTGAAACGTCATACCAACGCAGCGGCGCTCTTATACAAAAGTCCCTTTGCCGGGCGGACGCGACGGCGAAGGACGGCGGCGCTCCCCTGCGCGTCTACAACACCCACTTCGAAGCGTACAAAAGCGACGCGCGGATAAAGCAGTCTCTTGAAGTGGCCGCCATTCTGCGAGAAGAGTCGGCGGACCCGAACGCGCGCGCGCTTTTCGGCGGCGATCTCAACAGCCGCGACATGAGCGGAACCTACGAGGCTGAAGGGTTTAAAACAGTCGCCGCGGACCGCGTGGACTACGTGTTCTCGATCGGCATCTCTGACGAAGACATACGCGCAGAGATTGTCCCCCTGCACTCCTTGCCTGAAGCGTCGGACATCTCAGACCACAACGGCATCCTTGTCACAATCCGCAACAGATGACGCCGCCACTGAAGAAATAACGGAACGAAGTTGTGTGGGCCGGCATGGGCGACCCGGCGGGTCGCGCGAATGCGGGCGCGCGGGGGAAAGCGCGATGGCTTTTTTCGCGCGGGCGGATGTCGCGCGCGGCGGTTGCTCCGCATTATTCACCAATGCGGGCCGAAATCGAAGAAAGGGATGAGATACGAGGCGAATCGAGCGAGAACGAGGGAGCATGCTGTTTCGTATGTAACCGAGTTCGAGTCGATGATTCAACGACGTATATCGCCCTTTATTCGATTTCTCGGATTTTTCTCGTGAAAAATCCGTGTTACAGGTTAAAATTCAACGTGCGGGCTGAATCGGCCCGAAATTCTACGAAAGCTGCGTTGTCTCCAACATGAAGAAAAAGGATTCGCTGAAAAATCCGGAAGCCGCCGACACGACATACAGGGAAGGACTTATGCGCGGCGCCGGGTTCGGCGCGCGGGAGTTGAGCCGCCCGGTGGTGGCGATAGCTAACTCGTGGACTGAGGCGAATCCGGGCCACGCGCATTTGCGCGAGCTTGCGGCGCATGTGAAAGCGGGCGTTTGGGCGGCGGGCGGAACTCCCGTCGAGTTCAACACCATCGCGCCCTGCGACGGCATCGCTCAGGGCGAAGGCATGCGCTCCGTGTTGCCGTCCCGCGACATCATAGCGGCGAGCGCGGAACTGATGTGCCGCGCGCACAGGTTCGACGCGCTCGTGGCGGTGGCCTCTTGCGACAAGATTATTCCGGGGATGCTGATGGCGGCGGCGCGGCTGAACCTGCCGACGGTTTTCCTTACCGGCGGCACGATGTATCCGGCGCGGGTGAGAGGCGAGACGCTTGTGGCGTGCGACATCAAGGAAGCCATCGGGCGCGCGAAAGCGGGGGCGATTTCGGCGGCTCATTTTGAAGAGATACGGGACAACGTGTGCCACGGCGCGGGAGCCTGCTCGATGATGGGAACAGCCAACACGATGGCGTGTCTGGTCGAAGCGATGGGGTTGTCGCTGCCGGGAGCGGCGGCGGGGCCTGCGCTCTCCGCGCACCGGACTAGGCTGGCGAAAGCTACCGGAACGGCAATCATGCGGGCGGTCTCGGCGGGGCTGAGGTTCAGGGACGTTGCGGGGGCGGCGGCGTTGTCGAACGCCATGAGGGTTCTGGCGGCGCTGGGCGGCTCGACTAACGCCGTCCTTCACCTTCTGGCGCTCGCGGGCGAACTGGGCTTGCCTCTGGAACTGTCAGACTTCGACAAGGTCAGCCGGAACACTCCTCTGCTGGCAAAATGCAAACCGGCGTCGTCGGTCAATCTGCTGGATTTCCACGAAGCGGGCGGCGTTCCGGCGCTGATGAAAGAGTTGCTGAGGGCGGGCATGTTGGAAGGCGGGGCGAAAGCGGCGGAGGCGAGGTCGATGGCCGAACGGCTGCGCGCGGCTCCCTGCCCGGACGGCGCGGTCATCAGAAGCGCGGACGACCCGCTCGCTCCCGAAGGCGGAATTGCCGCGCTGTACGGCTCTCTGGCCCCTCTCGGCGCGGTGGTCAAACAGAGCGCGGTCCATCCGGCCATGCTCAGGCACAGCGGCCCGGCGGTCTGCTTCGACTCTGAGGAGGACGTCCGCGACAGGTTGCTGTCCGGCAAAGTGAAGCGCGGCGACGTGCTGGTGATACGATACGAAGGGCCGAGGGGCGGGCCGGGGATGCGCGAGATGTCCATCCCGGCGGCGATACTCGTCGGCATGGGGCTGGGGGACAGCGTGGCGATGGTCACCGACGGCAGGTACAGCGGGGCGACGCGCGGGCCGTGCATAGGACATGTGGCCCCGGAAGCGGCCGCCGGAGGGCCTATCGCGGCGGTCAGGGACGGCGACATAATTGACATCGACATACCGTCGAGGCGGCTCGACCTGAGGGTTGCCCCGGCGCTTATAAAAAAACGGCTGGCGGAATCGAAACCGCCCGCGCGTCCGCTCCCCGCCGGATGGCTGGCGGTCTACCGCGAGCTTGCCTGCGGGGCCGAGAGAGGCGCGGCCTTGCTTCCGCCGTCCGCCTCCCGCGCGACTTCACTTCCCCAGAATTCCAATCCCCGGAAACGGAGACCGAAAAAATGAAAGACATATACTTCGGACGCGAGGACGCCAAACTGCACGGAGTGATATCGATATCGGACGCGCCGGGCGCTCCGGGCGTCGTCATCTGCCACCCGCACCCCCAGTTCGGCGGCTCTATGGACAACAATGTAGTGCTCGGCCTCGAAGCCGCTCTATCCGACGCGGATTACACCACTCTGAGGTTCAACTTCCGGGGCGTCGGGCGCAGCGGCGGCGCGTACGGCGGCGGCGACGCTGAGATGGACGACGTCATCCGCGCTATCGACCTGCTCGCCGCCGACTCCTCCGTCGGGGCCATATACGCCGCCGGATACTCTTTCGGCGCGATGGTCGCCCTTAAGGCCGCTCTCGGCGACGACCGTGTCTCCGCCCTCGTCGGCGTCGCCCCCCCCACCTCTCTCGGCTCGTTCGATTTCCTGAGCGGAAACACAAAACCCCTGCTGATGATAACTGGCGCGCAAGACGAATACTGCGACGCTTCCCTGCTCAAGCAATATGTAAAACCCGTCTCGGACAAGCTTGAAACAATATCCGGCGCGGACCATTTTTTCATCGGCCACGAGAACCGCGCCGGCGATATCGCCGTTCAATTCCTGTCCGCCCTGCCCCGGTGAACGCTAATATTGCCGGAATGCCGAAACATAAATAATGACTTTGATAACAGCATATTCTATTTGTTTTAAGCCTTTTTTATGAGCGCGGTCTTCGGCTAAAACCATTATTGAATTCAGAAATATTGGTTCCACGTTGCCAAGGAGACCTTGGCAACGATGAGTAAGATCAGCAAAAAATAATTTGGAACTTTGGATTGCGGCGATTCATCGCCGCTCTGCCTTTGCCGGGAATTCATTCCCGGCTCCCCGCGTAGAACGCAACCACCGATTCCCGCCGCCAATCGCGAAAAAAGGGGACTGGCAGCGCGCTTCTTTTGCGATGCCTGTACCCTCTTTTCGCCATGGAGTACTTTCCAATGATTAGCGTAGAACTTGCAAACTATCAGTAGCATGAGCAAGTTCATGTTTTATGTGATTAGACACATTATTAGATGATTCAACCCGCTGCCAAGCGTGCCACGAACAAAGTTCTTTCCTTTGTGCGTGATGCTTTTTCAGCAACTTATAAATAAAAACCTTCAATTAATTCTTTGCACAGTGGCGACATATTTCTATATGATGATAAAATATCCGCAGATATTTGACGACGCACAACGGCGGTGAACGCGCATGGCGAAGCCTGTCATTTTTGCCGCATCGGCGGCATTGGTGTTTATAGCTCTAATAGCGGCTTTCCCCCGCGGCGCTGCGGCGCGGAGCGGCGACTCATCTTTTTCGCTGCCTAGCTGGAGCGTCGAGGCGAATCAAAGGGATTGCGAGACTGTTCTTAGAGTCAAAGAATTGAGCGCGACGCTGGAACGCATGAGGAAACTGAAACTCGCATATACTCCGCCATGCGAAAGGATTGGCTCGTTGCTGTCAGGCGATCTGCTTATGGAGGAATTCAAAGCGGAAAATCCCAAACAGAAGCTGGAAGCGCTGTCTGAGATTTATTATAAATTCACAATGAAAGAAATTAAATACGACCTCAAAGAGATACGGCCTTTTTTCATCTTCGTGAAAGGGTTCTATGATCCGGCGACAAAGGATATCTTCATAGTTCAAGACGACCCTTTTGCGAGAATAATGAAGGAAATGGCGCTAGGAGAAAAACAGATTGATTTCAACAAGGCGATGAAGTTGGCTGAAGCAAAGCCGGATTTCAGAGAAGAAGAAATAACGCTGATACACGAGATGACGCACTCGCTACAGGACTACTATTACGACCTGTCGGACATGGATGACTTCGCGGAAGGCAACTCAGACATCAAGCTGGCGTTTGATTCCATAATCGAAGGAGACGCAAGCTGGGTGGGAACGGAGTACGAGGCTCACGCGAAGGGATACGGCCAATCAAGCATACCCAGTTACAAGAAGATTATGGATATCATCCGCGGGATGGGCAAAGACAGAACAGGTTATGAGGAGGAGTACGGCGACGATGAAAAAATGACTGACATTTTTAATGAAACTTTGGGGAGTTTCGTGGCGTTCCCGTACATACAGGGACAGGCGTTCATGCAGGAAGTAAGGCGAAAGAACGGCTACGAAGCTTTCGAGGAAATATTTTTGGATCCGCCGATGTCATCAGAGCAGATAATCCATCCTGAGAAATATTTCGTTGAAAGGGACCAGCCTGTTGAAATCGATTTGTCGTCCGCCGCGGATTATCTAACGAAGAAACATGACAAAGTTCGAGTTGCGCATTCAGACACTCTTGGGGAGTTCGGCATGAGTTCGATGCTCCAAGCGGTGTTGCCTCTGGCGAAAGCGCTCGAGGTTTCAGAAGGATGGGACGGCGACCGTTATTTAGGCTTCTACGACAGGCGGGGAGCCATGCAGCTTGTCTGGTTCACCGTTTGGGACACCGAAGAGGCGGCGGAGAGATTCAAGAAGGTTTATCAGAACTATTCCATCGAGAGAAATGTGTCGGTGAAATATGAAAAGCGGGCTGGAATCAACGGAAGCCTTTTCGACGCGATATGGGGAAAGCTCTATATAGAGAGAAGAGGCAATGAAGTGGCGATAGTCGATTTGTTCAGCGTTGAGTCCGACATAGAGGAGTTTATACGGGAATTATGGGCCTGCGACAGATACGAGCTTGCGCCGTGGAAGAGAGAAATCAAGCCGTTTGAAAATAGAACGCTCGCGATGCCGCCGAGAAGGGCGGCTTCCTATGTCAGCCGCGCGGAGGTTCTCTCAAATAACGGATACGGCGGAGCCGCGATGGACACTTTGGACATCCTCAGGAGCATGGGCGCGACGCCCGCCGGCGATGAACTGAAAAGCGCTTCAATATACGGCAAGCACGGCGACCATCAGGCCGGCATCGAAATCCTGTCTTCATCGCGGGAAACTGACTATGCGGACTCGGACAGGAAAAAACTAGGCGCTCTGAAAGTCGCCCTCTATTTGGCGATTGGAGACGCTGATGGGGCTTTCGATTCCCTTGTTTCTCTTTACAATTCTCTTGGCGACATGAAACATGCGGTTAGAGCATTGTTCGCCGAGCCTTGCAAATCCATGAAGAAAAATGAGTCGATGTTGGCGGACGTTCTTTATGACATCGCGGTCTGGCGGCTCGATGAAAACGATCCCTCAAGCGCCTCTCCCGCAATTTCAATGGCGGCGGAACTTCTGCCGCGAGACGCGCAGATTTCTCAACTCAACAAAGAAGTGGACGCGATGCTCGGATTTTGAGAAACAGCGATTCAGAATAATGATTCCGAAAACAACGCAAATGTCGGGTCGGCGCGCTAACCCTCATTTTTCACTATCCGTGTTAATTGCTTCGGCTCTCTTCCCTCTTGTCCGTCTCTGAAATATCTGCTCGAAAACCTGTCGCGCAGCCGAATCCGGAGCCTGCGCTCGGTCTTTGCGGGCATTTTGAGACAGGCGCGAAGAACCGATATAATATAATTCAGTTATTTGGGCAAAATGGCATAACTATTCGAAACGAGAGTCATAACAATGATGATAAAAGCAAAATTGCTCGTTGTCATGTTAATCGCGGCGGCGGCGGCTGGGGCGATGGCGGGAGAAGAACCGGGGAGTTTGACGCAGAGGCATCCTTGGCTTGCGGACGCTTCTTCTCTGGGGCAGTCATTCGATTACGAGGCCGGGATTCCGCCGAAGACCCGCCGGGGGGCGCTGGGCGTCGGCAACGGGCTGGCGTTCGCTCTCATCGGGCTGGACATGCCGCAGAACGCCACATCGAACATGATCGGGCCGGACTACGAGACGGGCGAAAAGTGGTTCGGTCCGGTGTCCCACTCGCTGGAGGCGGGGGGTGTCCCGCTTGCGCCACGCTCAAGCCGCCTGTACCGCGTCCGGAGGACTAACGTGTCGGTGGTCGAGGAGGATTTCGGCGGGCTTGTGTTGCGGACGGTCGTGTTCGCGCCGACGGGCATCCCGGCGATAGTTAGGCTTGCGGAGATTGAAAACGTCGGCAAGGAAACGGCGCAGGACGTCGCTCTGACTGTCCGCGCGAGCGCGGGGGGCGGCGATTCGCGCGCTGAAGGAGCCGCGTTGCGGTTCGTCTACGACGGCAAGGCGATGACGGTCTCGTTTGCGGACGGCGCGGGCGAGGCGGCGGCAGGGGCGCTGCGCAGGGTCATCGGCGACATCCCGCCCGGCGGCAGGGGGGTGGCGACGACCGTCGCGGCTTTCTCGCTGGAGGGCGCGCCGGCTCCTTCTGTCACGGACGACCCCGAACTGCTTCTTGAGCGGGTTCGAGAGGAATGGGCCGCATGGCTTGAAGGCTCTATGTCCGTGAAGTCCTCGGACGCCCGGCTGGCGGATTTCTTCGAGAACACTCTGGTAATGCTTAAAACGCAACAGTCCGCCGCCAACGGGGCGGTGGCGGTGATGTCGAGGTACTCCGGGGCTTGGTGCAGGGACGCCTACAGCCCGATAAGGCTCTTTCTGCTGGCGGGCAAGTTCGAGGAGGCGCGCGCCGCCGCCTCTTTCTACGACAGGGCATCCCGGCTCGTCGGCTTCAGAAACAGGTATCCGGCAAACCTCGACCTGTCTGCGGCCCCGGACGAATTCGACTGGGATTCCATCCGGCCTCAACAGGGCGACGACCCGAACATATTGATTCTGCACATATACAACGTGTGGCGCGCCGGAGCGGCGGACGACGATTACATCCGCGGCCACTACGGGTTCATGCGCCGCAACCTGACTTCTCAATTCGACGCGGAATGCCGTCTGCCCTTCCACGGTGACGAGACGTATCAGGTATACGTGATGATGCAGACAGGCGCGCCGATGAGCGATTTTTACTCTGTGGACACGAATTTCTGGCATGTCGCGGCGGCGGAAGCGATGTCTGAGATAGCGGCCGCGCTCGGCCTCGAAGAGGACGCGCGAACGTTCGCCGCCCGCGCCGCCGCCTGCCGCGCCCTCACGGACGCGCACTACTGGAACGACTCCGAAGGATACTACGTCCCGTTCGTGAAAAAGGACTCGCTCTCGCCCGCTGATTCTCCTTTCGGCGACATAAACTTCAATGCGCTGTGGATGGGATACGGCGCGCCGTCCGACGAGAAGCTGCGGCGCAACGCGCTCGCGACGGCAAAAAAACTAATGAACAAAACAGGCGGCGTGAAAACAAGCTCCCGCGTGTCCACTTTCACAGGCATGCTGCCCGGCTACCTGCTTTACAACCTCAAAGCGCTTGGGCTGACGCCGCAGGCGGACCTCGCCTTCGACAGCCTCTTCAACGGCTCCATGAGCAAGACCGGAGAGTTCGCCGAAGCCTACGGAGCAAACAACAGATGGATGGATTACACGACGCATCCGAACGTGCTCCGCCCGTGGGAGACGGCCATCAACGCGGAAGCCGTGTTGTATTATTTGACCGGGTTCAGATACGACCATCGCTCCAAACGGGCGGCGCTGTCTCCCAGCCTGCCTCCGGGAGTCGGATTCGTCGCAGTCGAGAACCTTCGCGCCGGGCAAAACCGGTTGTCAGTTTACATAACCGCGAAAGACGACGGACAACTGGAAGTTGAAGCGCGCGCCACCGGCGAGCCGGGTTTCACAGTCGAAATGACTCCCACGAACCAAGATTAAGCCGCCGCGCGCGACGCTCCGCGCAAATTTATCGCGCATTTTTCATCAATGCGGGATGAAATCGAAGAATGCGACGAGATAAGAGCCAAATCGAGCGAGAACGAGAGAGCATGCTTTTTGTGTGTGCCCGAGTTCAAGTCGATTATTCAACGACGCAGATCGCCCTTTATTCGATTTCCCGTGATTTTCAAATGTTTCCCTTGACTAATAATCTTCTTTTCTTCAATCCACATATACGTTAAAATCATCCTCATGGAAACCAATAAGCAGGAACTATTCGCGGCGAAGTTGAGAACGGTGTTGTTGTGGGCGCTGGCTACTGGCGCGCTGTTCGTTTTTGTGTTCAAGGTAAGAACCGTAATCGGATATTTCGCGACAGCCGGAATTTTAGCTTATTTGCTGCATCCCGCTGTCATGTGGCTGAGCAAAAGGAAAATCCCCCTGTGGGCGGCGGCGTTAGGGTCTTTTGCGGTTTTGGCGGGCATATCCGCGTTGATTGTCGCGCTTGCGGCTCCGCCTATTATCAACCAATTCAATGAGCTTGGAGAGAAGCTTCCAGAATACATTGAGTCTGCCGGGCCTGCTTTCGAACGGGTGAAAACCGCTGTGGAAGCCGCCGACCTGCCGTTCGACATGGAAGCGGTCGCAAAAGATGCGGCAGAGAGCGCCAAAAACAAGGCCGCTGAGACCGCAGCGCAAATTTTTAAAAGCGTTTCGGGGTTCTTAGGCGCAATGGCGGCTCTTGTCATCGTTCCCATTCTCCTTTTCTATTTTCTCGCCGACGGCCCGCGCCTTTGGAAAAGCGTTGTCTCTTACATACCTCCGGCTTCCCGCCCAGAATTTGAATCCGTGATGTCTCGCATTAACATAGCCATAGGCGGCTTCATCCGGAGCCAGTTGAAGCTTTGCCTCATCATGGGAATAATGACAACCGTCACGATGATGATACCGTTCCCAAAATATGCGCTGATTTTTGGACTTATTGCGGGAATCACCGAGTTCATTCCTTATGTAGGGCCTATTTTGGCCCTGCTTGCGCCTTTGGCCATCGCGTGTTTTTCACCTTTGTGGAAACTAATTTACGTGCTTGTGGCTTTCCTTGTTCTGCAATTCCTTGAAGGCAATGTTATCGCTCCAAAAGTTATTGGCAAAGATGTCGGTTTGCACCCGGCGGTAATAATTTTCGTGTTGATGTGCGGCGGCCAGATCGCCGGACTCGCCGGTATGATAGCAGCCATCCCCGCCGCTGTTATCCTCAATGTCCTGTGGCAGTATTTCTATGTTGAGAAGTATCTGTCCATTGCGGAAGGCAAGGAAATGTCCAGTTCTGAGCAGGTTGTCAAACAGGCCGGAAATGACAAGTAAAAACATCATATCAAGAAATCAGGGACATGTCGGTTATTATAAATATGCTTTATTTTATTATGTTTATCTTTCATTTTAACCAGTGAAAAACGATGATTTGACCAAGCTGAAAAATCTTTGATACGAAAGCATCGAAAATATGGTCGCGAAGCGCAATAGCGTTACGTTAGCGATTTGAGGTCTTCTGCTTCGACTTCAGAGAAAATCTTGTCCGCATCCAAAATGATGATCAGGCTGTCATGCTTCCTCGCCACTCCGCGAATGAATTTGTTGTCCATTCCCGCCTTGCCGATGCGCGGGACTCCGCCTATGTTTTCAGGCTCTATCTGAAAGACCTCTTTTACGGAATCCACTATCATTCCGACGATCAAGCCGTTGTCGAGTTCGACGAGTATGATGCGTGTTTCCTTGGTGTGTTCTTTCTGGGGCATGCCGAATCTTTTTCGGAGGTCCACAACAGGAATAATAACGCCCCTGAGATTGAAAACGCCTTCAAGAAAATCCGGCATTCCGGGAATCGTTGTCGTTTCCTTAACGCGTTCCACGCTGTTGACTCTCATCACATCGACAGCAAAGAGTTCTCGGTCGATTGTGAAGCTGACGAACTGGTGATTATTAGTAGATTTTTTTAATTTTTCCATTAGAGGAAAAATGACCTCCGGCAGAAGTGTGCGGAGCGCGGCGTTGAGCGCTCGCGTTGTGATGTGCGGACGTGTGTTAAAAAAACGCCGGTACCACATCTTTATTTTTGTTCACGCCGCAGACTCAGCGGCGATTGCTTTCCTTGCAAGTCTTACGGCGCGCACTGGGCTGGATTCGCCTCGGCGTTCATCAAGTAGTAGGTTTTTAGAACGAAAAAGTCCTTGATGTCCACTATGCAGTCGCCGTTGAAGTCGGCGGTCGCTGTGAAACCCGTCTGGCCGCATTCCAGCCCATAGTTCTCTTTGATGGCGCGGAAATCGTGCATATTCACAATGCCGTCGCAATTAGAATCCGCTATGGTAGGCCCGCCGGGGCCTATCGGTTGCAGCGCTGGAGAAAGCAGCGTGAATCCGCTCGACGCCAGAGTCAGGTTCGACTTAAGTTCGAGATATGCCACTCCCCCGGAGAACGGCGTGGTGTGCGGGTAGCCCGTTCCTTCTTCAACCACCAATCTTACTTTGAACAGATCAGACGGAGAAGCTGATTCATACACTATTGTAAACGAGCCGTCAGACGATGTGTAGCCTGTGGCGACCACTGTGTCGGCGGGAACGCTCACCAGTTGTATTTCCATACAGGCGACTCCTACGAGCGCGTATCCGCTGGATGTCTGCTGCTCGACATCCCTCACCAGCAGAGAGCTTGTCACTCCTTTGGTTCCGTAAATGCCGACAGCCGGCGAGGAAGCTTCGCTCAACTGCCCTGCGCCGTCCGCCGCCTCCACGTAATATGTGTACTGCGTTCCCGGCGTCAGGCCGGAATCCGCGTAGAACGGGGCCGATATCAGAGATGTGTTGAGTTTCTCCGCTTCCTCTGCCACGCAGTCGGCTGAGCGATAGATATTATATCCCGCGAGATCTCCCGCAATCAGAGAACCGTCCGAGTTGGTCGTCGGCGCCGTCCACGATATGGAGGCGGACGTCCCGCTTCCCGTCATAATCACCGAAAGGCCCGTCGGCGGCGAAGGCGGGAAATCCGGCACGACGCCGGGCGTTCCCGCCGCCTCGTTGGAGTATTCGCTGACGTTCGGCGGGTCGGAACTGTCGATGGATTCGAGCACATAGTAATACGAGGTCCCGTTCGTCACGTTGGTGTCGAGATATTCAAGCGTGTTCGGCGGAATGATTTCGGCCGTCAGTTTGCCGTACATCGAGCCTGAAATGAAGCTGCGGTACAGATAATAGCCTTGCAGGTCCGTCAGCGGAGTGTAGTCCTCGTTGAAGAGAGGTTTCGTCCATCTGACAAGGACTTGGCCATCTCCCGAAACCGTGTTCACGCTCTCCGGGGGCAGCGGAATCGCGTCGTCCGCGTTTCTAGGCGTTGCCGATACCTGTGACGACGGAACGCTCTGGTTGCCGGCGCTGTCCACTGCGACGACCGCATAGTAATAAGGTGTTCCCTCAATAAGTTGATATGAATCCACATATGAAGTGGCGGAAGGCGGAATCAGCCCGTTTATCACTCCGTCCACCTGATTCGGCGTGGTGTCGTAAATGCCTGAGAACGTGCCGCGAACGACATTGTAGCCCGCGAGGTCGGTAAGCGGCGCTCCGCTCGAACTTGTCGTCGGGGCCGTCCATGTTATCGTCACATATTCGTTTCCCGGCGTCGGGGATGCATCGCCCGCAATCGCCGAAATCCCCGTCGGCTCCTCAGGCGGCCACAAGTCTTGGAACCGGATATGTTTCTTCACTGAGTTCGTGTCTTCGTTAAGGTTGGACGAACTGTCCCTTGCCCGGACGATGAAATACACATATTCGTTATGCCGCAACCCGGTCACTATATGGCTTGTCGTTCCTGTCACCGTATAGTGCGGGGCGGACATGTTGAATCCGTTCGTTGTCGACGCCTGATAGATATTGTAGTAAACCGGGGCGGAGCGGTCGGAGGCCGCGGTCCATTCCAGCTTCACCGCTCCGTTTTCGTCGTAAATCGACAACTTGCTGATACCCGCGAAAGCCGGAGCCGTCTGGTCTGTGGGGGTGGCGGAGAATTCGAGCGCCGCCGTGCTTGTCTCATTCGCGTACACGCTGGAGTCCATAGCAGTGACGACGACATACACCGGTTCGTCGTCGTCCAGCCCGGTCAGGTGATATGCGGTCGTTGCGGCTGCCTGCCGATCCGGCGGCGCGTTAAAATTCTGTCCTCCGGGGGTGTCGGACAGATACACGTTGTAGTACACCGGAGTCGAGCGATCCGTCGCCGCCGACCATGACAGCACAAGTTCTCCTCCCGCTGTTGAATCTACCGCGCTCTGCAGCCCCGTCCACGTCGGCGGCGTCTGGTCGGTCGGCATCGCCGACAGCGTTGCCGTGTTGGTTTCGATGTTCGATCTACCGTCTTTGGCTCGAACTCCGAAGTAATACGTCGTCCCGTTCGTCAGCGATGTCACATTGTATGCCAGCGCCTGCGTCGAAGCGTGTAGCGACGACGCGTTGAACAAAACCGTTGGCGCAGAATTGGTCGATTTGTAGATGTTATAAACGATGGGCGTTGTCGGGTCCGTCGCGGCGTTCCATTCCAGCCTGACTTCTCCGCCCTCTGTCGTGTCTTCCGCCGTTTGTAATCCGGCGAAGGCTGGCGGCGCGAAGTCGTTAGGAACCGCTCCTTTTACGACATTGTTGGTTTCCGTGTTTCCGAACGCGTCTCTCGCGCGGATTATAAAATAAGTGTAAATCCCGTTCGTCAGGCCTGACACGGTGGCGGTCGCGCCGGTGGCCGTCTGCTTCACCCCGCCCGCGATTATTGTCGCCGGAGTTGAACTTGAACTGTAATAAATCAGGTAGTCTACAGGCGGCGAGTTGTCCGTCGCCGGGGTCCATGTTAGATTTATCGCTCCGTATGTCTGCGCGTCGGCGGCCGTTTTCGCGCCGTCGAACAAAGGCGCGGATGTGTCAACCGGCGTCGCCGTCCTGACAACAGTGTTGCCGTCCGCGTTGCCGTTGTTGTCTCTGGCCCGCACCGAGAATGAGTGGATGACTCCGTTGGTCAGGCCCGTCATGGTGTATGGACGCGTGGAAACGATTACGGTCGGCGTCGAGTAGTTTATCGGGTCGCCTCCCGTCGAGTAGTAGATGAGATATTTTATCGGCGTCGACTGGTCGGTCGCGGGTGTCCAATCAAGTTGAACCGCCCCTCCGGCTCCCGTGTTCGCCGCGCTTGTCAATCCAGCAAACACCGGCGGCGTCGAATCCGTCGGCGTCGCGGAACGCTCTTCCGTATTGACGCTCGACACCCCGCCCGAATCCACTGCCCTGACCACCACATAATAAAGCGTCCCGTTCACCAGTCCGGTGATGGACGCGCTTAATGCCTGCGTAGTCGTTTTCGGCGTTGTGAAGTTCTGGCCTCCGGATGTCGTCGCCACGTAAACGTTGTAAGTTATGGGAACCGACGGATCGGCAGCAGCCGACCACGATGCCGTCAGCGTCCCGCCAGTTCCTGCGTCCACCAAGTCCTCAATCCCCGCGAACACCGGCGCAACTCCGTCGTTCGGCTTGGCCGATTTGTTCACAGTATTCTTTTCTTCCCTCTTGCCGGGGTCCATCGCCCGCACGACGAAGTAATACGTCGTTCCGTTCGTCAGTCCGGTCACGACCACTCCCGTCGCGTTCTCGGTCGTGTATGCGGGCGTGGCGAACACCGTCACTGTCTGGGTGGCCATGTAGATGTTGTATGTTATCGGAGCCGAATCGTCCGTCGCCGCAGTCCATGACAGTTGAATCTCTCCGCCGCTTCCGGTTGCCGCTGCCGACGCAAGCCCGGTGAACACAGGGTTAGCGCCGTCCGTCGGCACGCACTTCGTGTAGCCTCCGATGCTCGCGTTCGGAAATACCGCCGCCTCGGAGCCGCCGTAGTTGCCGGCTGCGTCCATCGCCTTGGCCACGAAGAAATACTCCTGCCCCATTGTCAGCCCTTCGACGTCGTGCCTCGTCACGTCCTCGCCCTGCGTATATGGCGGAGACACGAAGTCGAAGTGTTCCTCGCCGTATTCCGTCGCGGTGAAAACCTCGTATGTTATCGGGAACGAGTTGTCCAGCGCAGCTTGCCAGCCCACCTGTATCGTGTCGCCTTCCCCCTTGTCGAGACAGAAGTTCACCCCTTCGAACACAGGCGGTATCGCGTCTGTGGGCGTCACCGTGAACTCCACAGTGTTGGTTTCCCTGTTCCCCTCTTTGTCCTCCGCTCGCACGGCGAAGGTATAGGCCACATTGTTGGTCAGTCCGGAAATTACCGCCTCTTCGGCGGTCGTCACGAAAGTTTGCGGATTGTTATAGTCGAGGATGGCTCCGCCTTGGTTGTAAAAAATGTAATACTTTATGGGTTGCGAATTGTCCGTCGCCGCAGTCCAAGTCAGTTGAACCGAAGCCCCGCTTTCCATGTCGGCGGCGGCTCCGAGTCCGGCGAACGTCGGCGCCACCGCGTCCGTCGGCGTGACGCTCAGTTCGACGGTGTTTCCATCGTTAAGCCCGCCTTTGTCCCTCGCCCTCACCGCAAAATAATACACGGTGTTGTTCTGCATGCCGGTCACTGTGTATGTGGTGACTCCCGACACAGAGAATGTCGGGTGCGACCAGTTGTACGCGCCGGACGCCCCGGCGGCGAATATATCGTATGTTATCGGGTGCGGCGGGCTGGTGTTGTCCGTCGCCGCCGCCCACGTCAGCGTCGCTTCCCCGCCCTGCCCCGTGTCGACCGCCGTTGAGATGCCCGCGAAGACCGGGGCCTCCCCGTCGGTGAGCGTCACCGTCACATAGTTTGTGTTCTCATCCTCGTTGGCGAGCGGAGACGCGTCCGCCGCTCGCACAATGAAGTATATCGTCTCCCCGTACAGCAGCGCGGGATCCGTTATCTCCACCGAACCGGAGTCCGTGGTGGTTGCGAAAGGCGTTCCTAAATCGAACTCTTCCGGCTCCAGCGCGGCATAAATGTTATATGTTATCGGCGGATTCGCGTCTGTCGCCGCTTCCCATTCGAGAATCACCCCGGGGTCCGGCGCGTTCTCCGCGTCCGTGGCCGCCGTCACTCCGCCGAACAACGGCGGATACGTGTCAGTGTCCGCTATGAACGTCAGCGAGTCGTCGTCATTGTATTGCAATAAATACGGGCCTTCGTCCTCCGGCCCCGGCACGATCGACACAAGCCCCTTCGGCCCGAACGTCTCAAACGTCAGCGGCGTCCCGGCTATCTCTTGATACTGGGGGTTTACAGCGTACAGCTTTTTCTGCGTTGTCGACACGATGTAAAGGTTCTTCGTCTGCGGATGATACGCGATGTCGGTTATGTTTGAAATGCCCGAAGGGCTGATCACCTGAATCGCCTCGTTCGAATTTCCGTCTATGACTGTCGCCACGCCCGCAGGATGCATCACGTATATCAGGTTGTCCTCTTCGTTCACCACTATCTTGTCCGGCGACGAAAAAACCTGAATCCGCACTATGAAGTTGTTCGTCGTTCCGTTGTATATGTAAACTTCGCCCCGGATGTTGTCGGACACATATATCTTGCCGGTAGTCTCGTTTACGGCCACCCCTCGAGGCGAGGTCAACTCGTTTCCCATCAGCGTCGCGACGGTTGCGTAGGTGTCCGCGTTCATCACCGTCACCAGTTGGGAGCCGGGCCGCGCCACGTACACCCTCTTGGCCGCCGTGTTCACCGCGATTCCTCTCGGAGACCCGCCCATCGATATCGGAGCTTCCATCAGCCCGGAATTTATGTCATATATGTAAAGCTTCAGATCGTTCAGCCCCGTAATGAACGCCTTTGGGGAAACCGGGTCGTTATACACCGCCACTTCCCACGGGTACGAGCCGGAGCCGGTGTCGATGTAATCGACCGAGGGCGGGTCGAACTCCATTCGCACAAGCCTGCTGCTTGCCGGGAGCGTCAAGAAAGCCTGTCCCAACGCGCCGTCGTCATACATCGCCCCGTCGTTTACCGTCCCGGTCAAAGAGCCGGCCGATCCCACTTCTGTCACTTCGGCGATCGCGGGAGCCGCGCAGACCAATAGCGCGGCTATGCCGCTGATGACGGCCGCCCGAATTCGTCTTCCTGTTTTTAGGTTGCGGAAAATCAAGTCCTTTTTCCTTTCGCGCGCGGCGAGTCCGCCGGCGGCTTCACCCGCTTTTTTCACCAATGCGGGTTGAAATCGAAGAAAGGGATGAGATGTCGGCGAATCGAGCGGGAACGAGGGAGCATACTGTTTCGTATGCGGCCAAGTTCGAGCCGATGACTCAACGACGTAAACCGCCCTTTATTTGATTTCCCGGATTTTCCCCGTGAAAAATCCGGGTTAATCCCGCTAGGTTCTCCCCTTTGCGCCTGACCGGGCTGTCTTCGGCTTTCTCATAAAACGCCCATACGCAAACCCGCCGACTGTCCCGGGTTTGTCCCGCGCCGATACAGCGCCTCTTTTCCGACTATTAAATTATAACATATTGAATTATTTCTGTTGAATAATTTTATTAAATGTCAAATCCTTAAGCGCCGCTCAACCAGAGAAACCGGGCTTGTGCCGTCATAATCCTGTCGCCGTCATTCGGGAGAAAACCCTAACCCGCATTTTTCACCAATGCGGGTTGAAAGCGAAGAAAGGGATGAGATGTCGGCGAATCGAGCGAGAACAAGGGAGCATACTGTTTCGTATGTGACGGCAGTTCGAGTCGATGATTCAACGACGTATATCGCCCTTTATTCGATTTCTCGGTTTTTTCCCGTGAAAAATCCGTGCTAAGTCGCGCCCCGTCCGGCCGTCAACCGACTTTGCTTCCCACGCTTTGCAGTGTCATCCCAACCAGATCCAGCGCCGTCTGTCCGCTCATGTTTGCTATTCTTGTTGTGTCTATTCCGGTCTGGTTCAATAACTGGCTCTTGGTGTAGTCCACTATCTCTCTTGCCATGTCCGTGTCTTCTATCCTAGACCTGCTGGCCTCGACGTTTATCACCTCGGCCATATTGTCATTTATAATATGCTCGATTCGGTTAATCATCGTTCCCGTGTCGGCGCGCCTGTTATTAAGGCTGTCCAACGCGTTGTCCAGAGAATTGATCGAGGCCTGCGCAAGCGCCGTCGAAGTGAACGAGGCCGACACTCCGAGCGCAAATGAGGACACTTCGAACATCCCCAGCCTCACCACCTGCGTGTTCTCGTCGTTGTCCGCCCCTATCTGCCCTCTGTCCTTTTCTTCCGGCTCAACTGGCGGCTCATTAAAAAAGACTCCGTAATTCAATGGGGCCCCTGCACGCTCGTTGTCAATTATTATCGTCCACTGCCCCGGAGCCGGGTCAGTAATAGTGAAACTCTCCTCGTCCCATCCTCCTGAGCCTGCATATCCCGCCCAGCCTGAATAGTTCACGGATGTCGCGCTTGTTATTGCTGGCGCCGAAACGGTCCCGCCCCCGCCCAGATAGGCGGTCACTCCGGGCGCTCCGTACGTAGCATACAGATATCCGAACGCCTCCGTCCCGTCGGGGGAAAGCAAGTTGAAATCCGGAAAATCATCCGTCCCATCAAACCAACAGCCATTTATCTCCACCACTCCGGCTATAGCCATCGAAGCCAAGTCAACAGATATGTACACCTGACCGGGATGCACAAGAGCAACTAATCCGCCCGGAACCTCGCTGAAACCCGGACCGAAAACTCTCATTCCGTTAAATTTCACCGTCGTGTTGATTTGGTTTATCTGATTCACCAGAGACCCGGCTTCGGCCTGCATTTTCTGTCTGTCATCCGCCGTTAGCGTCGCTTCGTTCGCCGCGCGCACCGCCAGTTCGCGTATCCTGTTGATACAGTCGTTTACCTCAGCCATCGCCGCGTCTCTCAATTGCAGATAACTGACGCAGTCCTGCGCGTTCTGGTTGGCCGTCGTCAGCCCTCCCGTCCGCGCCTTCATAGATGTCAATATGCAAGTCCGCTCGGATCGTCCGCACCCCGGTTCACCTGTAGCCCGGAAGACAGCTTTTCGGCTCCTCCGTTTAGCTTGAGCCCTGTCGCCCTCAGTTGATTGTTGCCTATCATGGAGCTGATGTTTGTGTTTACACGCATCTCATTTCCTCCTGATTTCGTCGCTCCGGCATCCTTGACGGAGGATCATCTGTCCGGGCTATTGCGCAATTATTGACACGCGCAACATCAATCCCTCTCAGGCTCGCACAACGCACATCCGCCGCGCATGCCCGCGATCAGAAACGCTTATTGCCCGGCCATGCCCGCATCACGCTCCGCTGCGCGATTCCCGCGAACACGCTTTTCCCCTTTTTCCTTCTCTGTCATCTTTAATCGACATAAAAGCCACGCGACTTAACACCGCCTCCAAAATATTTGCTCTATTGCTCTATTATTTTCTCCGGCCGCTTCGCTTTTTCTTTCGGCCCCGCCTCTCGCTCACGCTTTGCGTTTGACTACGCCCCCGCTTCTTATATATCCTTATTGTCGCGGGCGTCCGCGCTCCGCCTCACTTCTATTATTGCGAGGTCTTTATCCCTATGAAAAACCAACGAGTTCTCGTCGTCGCGGCCCATCCCGACGATGCCGATTTCTACTGCGGCGGCGCTGTCGCCTTCTGGATTTCCAAAGGAGCAACGGTCCACTACGTAATCTGCACAGACGGCGCCATCGGCGCGGACTCCGCGGACGTCGTCCCCGCAGAGCTTGCCGCCCTCAGAAAAAAGGAACAGTCCGACGCCAATGCCGCCCTCGGAGTCCGTCAAACCGTCTGGCTCGACTATCCGGACTTCTCCCTCCCCGCCGGCGAACAACTCCGCAAAGACATCGCTCGCCAAATCCGTCGCTTCAAACCTCACATCCTCGCCACCTTCGACCCGTGGCTCCGCTACGAACTCCACCCCGACCACACCGTCGCCGGTCGCGAAACCATCTACGCCCGCCTCGCCGCCAGACTCCCTCTCCGCTACCCCGACCTAAATGACGAAGGGCTCCTCTCTTGGCCCGTCGAACGCCTTTTCCTATTTAAAACGGATAATCCAAACACTTGGATAGACACCGAAGACTTCATCAAAACTAAATTCAATACTCTCAAATGCCACGCCTCCCAGTTCAAAGAACTCGCTTCCGACGACACCTTCGGCCTTTCTCTCCTCAAACAACTCTCCAAACGCCATCCTGAGACAGGCCGCATCGCCGAACCGTTTAGAAATATTCCTCTGGAAGGTTTAGAAGGTCTTATGAATTACATCTCTCTCTAATCTTTCGTCTGAAAGCAGGCTCATTATGAAATTTCATTCGTTATTGCTTCTTTTCTCCTTGCTTTTATTAGCTTTTTTCTCTATTTCCTCCAATTGTGCTCTTTGTAATATTTCTATTCAAGATTTCTACGCTTATGATTCCTCTGCTCCTTTAAATCCGAAATTGTCCGTTCTAGAAGAATCTCTCGACTATTCTCTCTACCGTGTCGAATATGATAGCGTTTGGGGCCGCCGCGTTCCCGCTCTCTATATGGTTCCGAAGAAATGTGGCCATCCTAATCCGGCAATTGTATTCGGACATGGTTTTACAGGAAAAAAAGAGGATATGCGTAAATATCTATCCCTGCTTTCCGAAAAATGCTACTGTGCTATCTCGATTGATATGTGGTATCATGGCGAACGCAACATCGCAAATAAGAAAATGTACAGCAAACATCTCTACCAGATGCGAGAAGGCCTCGCCGGCTCAGTTGTCGATCTTCGCCGTGCCGTGGACTTTCTTGAGACAAGAAGCGACGAGGTTGACCACTCACGCATTTCCTATCTCGGCGGCAGTATGGGGGGCATACTGGGCGCTCTCTTGGCCGGGGTGGAATCCCGCATTAAATGCCCTGTTCTTGTCGTTGGGGGGGCAGATTGGTCATATCTGGTCAAGAATAGCATCGTCGTTCAGGTTGACCTCTCTAGCGACGGCATGTCCAGAAGTCTCGCCGATTCGGCCAGACGCATCCTCGCTCCTGTCGATCCTATCAACACCGTCCAACTAATATCACCCCGCCCCCTCCTAATGATTAACGCCAAACACGATATCCTTGTTAACCCTGCCTCCAATAAAAAAATGTTCCTTCGCGCCAAAGCGCCCCGCAGAATCGTCTGGTTTGCATCCGGTCACGGCGTGCCCGAAGATGAAACAATGGATATTGTCATTGATTGGTATGATAAGTATCTACGCAATGACCATGTGCCGGATTTCTATTCCACCAATGAAGGATGGAAAACCGAAGCAGTCAATATCGACATGTCCGCACAACTGCCTCCCGTGTCTGACTCCTTTCCTCTGTCCGAGTATCTTGCTTACGACCGCGACCTCCCGCTTATCAGCCTAAGAGACCCGATACCCTCATCCGACCCCTTCGTGTCCAAATTCGCAATATCGTTTCAAGGGGTGCGGGATCGCATGGTTTCCGGTGTCCTTAACATACCCTCACAAGGTTCCGCGCCTTTTCCTGTCGCTGTCTTCATACATGATATCGGCGACAGTCCCTCTAATCTCGATATGCTTGTGGACACTCTTGCCCGCATCGGCTACGCTTCCGTATCCATAGACTCCTACCAGTTCACGGATAAGGCGTCTGACCCTCTTGCTGCCATGTCAAACGGCCCTTTTAATGCTAGAAATCTTTATGTACAAACAATTCAGGACAATCTAAGGCTTATAGATTTTCTTGAAAAGCTAAACACTGTCACCACAAGCGGCATGACCTTCATCGGAATGGGTTCAGGAGCCTCTATCGCTCTCTCTGCATCCTTTTTAGACACCAGAATACAGAAGGTGGTCTCAATAGAAACGCCAACTGATTTATTAAAGTATAATATTTTAAAGTTATACAATAGGGTCACTGTTTTTCATTCTTGGTCGAACGAAAGCTATTCCCGCAATGCTTTTGCGCCTGTTGATCCTTTAAACCTCATTAATAGCTCCTCAAGCGCTTCTATTCTGTTTATCAGAAAGGATAAATCGAATGAAAACGAATTTATGAACACCTTGTCCATGTTTAGAAACGTTCCCGGCGCTTTTTATGTTCCGAACACGTCATCAGATACTACTTCAGGTGAATCTGACATCGGAAGCGCGCTTGCCGCTATCGCTTCGTTCATTACTGACGCTCACATTAAAGAACCATCTGATTCTGTTTCTTATTTGCATAATATTGCCTTTGTGTCCATCAATACCGCTGTAGAGCCTCATATATCATCCGTTCACGGATCCGTTTCTCATACCTGCTCTGTTTCCAATATTAACGCCAATTTGTCTGACTCTCTCGTCTCATCCCTAATGATTATCAACGCGAGAATCGATTGCGCGACCGATTCAGCCAAAACCGTGATCGCTGCCGTGTCCAGCATGAACAAACATGTTTCTTATATCCAGCTTTATGATAATGGACAAAATGGCGATAATGCTGCAGGCGACAATATATTTACCGGCTCATACAAAATTCCTTCTTCAGATTATGAGTCCTTTAATATAAGGGTCGGCGGCGTTACAAATAGCTGGTATCCAATGGTTGAGAAAACCATATCAAGCGCTCATTGAGTTTCAATTCATGGTTATTGAGCTTAAAGACATAGCTGATTCAGACATCCCCATAATCAACAGATGGCTGACTCTTGAGCATGTAATACGACGCTGGGGCAATGTGGCATTTGAAGACCTGCCTACGCAAGGTCTTGGCAATGCAGTCATCGTTTGCGACGGTCTGCCCGTCGGCTATATCCAGTGGCAACATCCTAGTAGAAGCGAACTGGACACAGCGGGCTTGTACGATATCCCAACTGATATTGTCGACATTGATATATTCATTGGCGAAATCTCTATGCTCAGACGTGGAATAGGGCATTGCGCTGTCCGATGTCTCATCGAACGGATTAATCATCAATTCAGCACGCCTATCGTTTATATGGCATGTGCTGCGATAGACAACTCGGCGTCTATTGGAATGTTCGAAAAGGCCGGATTCAAACAAGACCGCGTATTTGACGATGCTCCTGACGGCGGGCTTCATGTTCTTTTGCTTTATCGGTCATAATTGTAAATATATCAATGAAATAGCATATAATAATACAATCATAGTGATATCCACTTCTACCAAAAACATGTTTTTTATTCTCTTTTGTAACGATAATTACATTGTTAAGTAGCGTATGGACAGTTATGTCAAATCGCAGATTGATTTGTCCAGATTATATATCTATAAATTTCTTGTTCTTTCCAGCAAGTTTCTTGTTTTAATATAATCTAATCGCAGATAAGTCGATTTAGGACACACTGTCATGAAGTCCGTCAACGCGCTCAAAAACAGCATTGGACACTTCCCTTTCGCATCAGTTTTGAGACCGGTTCAGTCGTCTAAATCTGATTGGACAATCGTCGCGATGCGAGAAAACAGCAAGAAAAAACGTCCATCCCGCTACACAGAAAATGTCCTTATATGGCTTGATTGTTAAAAATGAAGGAATGAGGCTTCCGGCCATGGAAGTATTTCTCCGGAGGAAGAAACAAGTGTGATGCCGCGTTCGCGCGAAACAATTTCGCCTATCCTTGTAGCGCGTGTTCCGGCAGATTCGATATTTCGTTCTAAATCGTCAACTTTTGAGGCGGACGCGGTTATCAGCAGATTAAAATCCTCTCCGCCGCGAACGGCGAAAGAGGCAAAAGAGACATCCGAGCGTCTTGCCCACGCGCGGAGATCAGGCGATGTGGGTATTTTTTCCTCATAAATAACCGCGCCTACGCCGGATCTGGCTGTGAGACGCGGCAAATCCACCGCAAGGCCGTCGCTGAGATCCATCATTGCCGTCGGAGCAAGAGACGCAGAAGCGGCCAGACCCGCTGCAAGCGAAGGTTCTGGAGCAAGGTGGCGGTTGATAAGTCGCTTCATAAAAGGAATAGTGATTTCGGATTTCGGAAACAAACTAAGTATCTGTAGCCCCGCCGCACTGTCTCCGCACGTGTCTGTGACAAGAATTATATCGCCGGGAGCCGCGCCTTTGCGAAGGATCGCGCGATTTTTGCGCGCTCGGCCCAGCATGGCGATATTGACAATAGCCCTGTCCGAGCGCACAGTGTCGCCTCCCGCAATGACGACGCCGTATCTTTCACAAGCGGCGGCGATGCCTTCATAAAGAGATTTTATGAAGTATTCCCTCGCGCGGGGCCTTGCGCCGACGGAGACGACAGCCGCAGTAGGCTTGCCGCCCATCGCCGCGATGTCGCTGACGCTTGCCGCAATCGCTTTCCAGCCCACTTGATAGGGAGATGCCCATTCAAGGTTGAAGTGAACGCCCTCGACCAGCAGGTCGGTTGTCACGAGAGTCTCGGAATCGTCCGCGCTCTCGCAGAGCGCCGCCGCGTCGTCTCCTATCCCGACGCGCACCGGCGGCCCCGGCGGGCCGAGGATGGTTTTGATGCGCTCTATCAGCGCGTCCTCGCCGGGTTGTTCTTTGCCGCGTTTTCCGGCCATCTGCGCGCGCTCTCTCTGTTCCGGGCTTCCAGTCCGCGTGCCGCCGTCAGCCCTTTTTCGCGCCTGCAGCGTCCTTCGGCGCGTCCATGTATTCTACATCAAAACCCCCCCGCTGAACACACCCGCCGCGACGCGCTTCGCGCGCCTGTTTAAAAGGAACCGTTTTGTTGCTATATTATTGCCGCGCGGCGTTCATCGTCGCGCGGTTCGGAGGGCGCGGTGGAATTGCGGATTATCGCCGACATAGAAACGGTCTCGGCGGCGGAAACCGAGGAGCTTGGGCGGCTCATAGGAGAGGCGCTCGAACGCGGCGCGTTCATCGCCCTCGAAGGCGACCTCGGCGGCGGCAAAACCACTTTCACGCGCGGCCTCGCGCGCGGCCTCGGCATCGCCTCCAACGTCACCAGCCCCACATTCCAACTCGTCCGCGAATACGAAGGCCGAATCGCCCTTTTCCACTTCGATTTCTATCGTCTCGAAACCGCCTCTGAGCTTGTGGATTTGGACATTGGCTACTGCCTCGGCGCGGGCGTAGTCGTGGCGGAGTGGGCGGACAGGTTTCCGCCTCCCGAATCGGACTCTCTTCTGAGGCTCAGGTTCGACTGGGCGGGCGAGAGCCGAAGGCGCATCCGCCTCGAAGCATGCCCCCGCGCCGCCGCCGCCCTCGAAAAATCGGACTCCCTCCGGCTCAGGCTGTCCGCGCCGCCCGGAGGCGAACAATGAAAATCCTCGGCATAAGCACATCCGGCTCGACCTGCGGCGCGGCCCTGATGCGCGACGGCGTCATACTCGGCTGCGACTCATTCCCCGGCGCTCGCAAATGTTCCGAAGAGCTGATTCCCCGCATGGAGCGCCTTCTTTCCTCCAACGGCCTCGACTTGCGCTCTCCGGACATGTTCGCCATCGACATCGGCCCCGGCGGCATGACCGGGTTGAAAATCGGCATCGTCACGATTAGAACCCTTTCTCAAGTCCTTTCCATCCCCATCTCTCCGGTATCGTCGCTCGAAGCGCTCGCCCGCTCCGCCCCCGAAGACGCCGCCCTTGTGATGCCGGCCCTGCCCTGTACGAAGTCCACCTTTTACGCCGCCCTGTTCCGCCGCGCTCCCGGCTCCCTGCCAGAACGCCTCTCGCCGGACGCCCTGCTTGATCCCGGCTCGCTACCCTCGCTACTCTCCGCCGCGCCCGGCGACCAGCCCCTCCACATCGTCGGAGACGCCCCCGACGCCCTCCGCGCCTCCCTCTCCTCGCTCATCGGCCCCAGCGCCCTCTTCCGCGACCCCGCCGACTCCCGCCCGACCGCCGTCGCTGTCTGTGAAATCGCCGCCTCCGGCCCCGCCCCCTCCCGATTCTCCGACATCCTTCCGAACTATCTGTGCGTCACTGCGGCGGAGAACAACTTCGGCATAAAAGTCTGACCCGGCTCTTGTAAACCTTCACTGTTTTTCAAATCCGAAAAACATCCCTCCTTCCCCTCTTGTGCTATAATTCCGGCGTCGCAACCGCGCGACAGCCGCTTGTTCCGGGAGGACGACTCGACATGGTAAAAAGAGACGAACTGATAACCTTCATCGACGATTGCTTCGGACGGGAATTCCGCGCCAAAGCTAAACGCAAAGACAACTACGTCAACGGCGTTCAGATAAGAGGTCGCGCCGACGTGAAAAAAGTCGCTCTCGGCGTCAGCGCAAGCCTAGACTTCCTCAAACTATGCCGCAAATCAGGCGCGGACCTCGTCATCATCCATCACGGCATCGGCCTAGACGGGCTGGATCACCACATATCCCCGCTTCTCAAAAACAGGCTCCGCGAGCTTATCGACGGCGATATGACGCTCCTCGCGTTCCACTATATGCTCGACGCGCACCCCGTTTTCGGCAACAACGCCCAAATCATCGAAAAAGCCGGCGCCCGCATCGTCGCCCCCTTCCACGAAGATTGGGGCTTCGTCGGCGAACTCCCCTCCCCCCTCCCCCTAGACTCCGTCATTGCCACCCTCTCCCGCGTCTTCGGCTCAGACCCCGTACTCTTCCGCAACGGCCCCAAACGCGTCAGAAGAATCGGAACCGTCAGCGGCGGCGGCGCTCCCAGAATGTCCAACATTGCCGAAATTATCGACTCCGGCGTCGACCTCTACCTCACAGGCGAAGCCAAAGAAGAAATCCCCGCCATCTCTAAGGAAATCAAAATCAACTACGCCGCCTTCGGTCATTACAACACCGAAAAATTCGGCGTCACCGCCCTCGGCGACTTGATAAAAAAACAATATCCCGCCCTCGACGTCCGCTTCTTAGACGTCCCTTGCCCCCTCTGAAAGCGCCTCCGGCGGCCAAAGAGAAAAGACCAAGAGATAAAAGCCAAAGACCAAAGAGAAACTTTTGAAAAAGTTTCTCTTTGGAATCTCTTCAAAACGTTTCAATGGTCGTCGGGAGAGAATCGCTGCCGCGCTTCTTCTCCCGACGCCCCATGTAAATCATTTGGAAATAGATGCCTATTAGCTATCCTATCCGGGCGACCCGACGGGTCGCCCCTACAATTCTTTTGTTTCAATATCATTTATGAAGAAGTTTCCTCTGAAAACATCTTTCCCAATATCCTTTCACATGAGCGCGGCGGAGCGAAGGCGCGAACGCGCCCGCTTCGCCGCGCGCAAGGAAACATTTTGAAAGGGATTTTAAGGGAAAACTTTTTCAAAAGTTTTCCCTTAACACACAGTTTCTTTCCTCATTGTGTGAAGTTCGGCGCGGTTTCTGCCGTAGATATAGTATGCGGACGACGCGCGCGGATGGTCGCGCGCGCGCTTTCGGAGTCGATATGACAGGAATGTTGTCTTTCAACGATGTGCGCGTGGCCGACCTGAAAGTCTCGTCGAGCGACCTTGCTGCGGCGCGCTCTTCGGGCGGCTCTCAATTCTATCAGGCCCGCGTCATCGATTTTCAGGATGGCAAGGCCCTGCTCGAAATCAACGGCCGCACAGTCGTCGCCGAATCGAACGTGCCTCTTTCCCTTCACGGCGAGTTCAAGCTCTCCGTCAAAGGGTTCGACTCTTCAGGCCGCACCGTTCTTCAAGTGGTGGGCGCTGTCGAGGAAGGCTCGTCCTCCATCCGCCCCCTGTCAAACGCGATGATCTCGTCCCGGCTCATGGGATTCGACCTGCCCGAACACGCCGCCGCCCCGGAAGCCGCCCGCTCCCTGCTCCAATACGGAGTCCCCGTCACCAAGCCCAACATGGAATCCATGCTCTCCGCCCTGCCCCAGAACGCCTCCCGCCCCATTATCGAGTTCGCCGCCTCCCTCATCGCCGAAAACCTCCCGCTCTCGCGTGAACTTGTTCAGCTTCTCCCTTCTCTGGCATCCCAACTCGACTCCATTCCGGCGGACATGAAATCCGTCGGCGACGCCGCGTTGCGCGCTTCGGGCGCTCTGCCGACGGACACTGCCGCAACCACAAAAATATCCGCCGAACTGGCCGCGCTCATCGCCCCGAACGGCGAAGACCCCGCAGAGATCGCCGCCCGTCTTCCGGACTTCGTTAAAGCCTTCATCAATTCCGCCGAATCGCGGCTTGCCGCTCTCATCGAATCGGGCGTCGCCCCGGCTGACGCCTCTGCGTCGGCCCGCGCCGCTTTGGTCGAATCTCTCGCCTCCATGCTCTCGCTCGTAAGCGGCTCCGCGGACGCCGTGCCGGAACACGTCGCGCGCGCCCTGCAAACCCTCATGGCAAAAATCAACGCCGCTCCGGCTCCCGCGTCGGACCCCGCTCAAACATCGGCTTTAGAGACAATTAAATCCTCCCTGAGCGATTCTATGGCAAAGGCCCTGTCGCCGGACACTCCACCCGCGCTTCAAGCCGCCGCCGTCCGCTCCGCCGTCGCTATGGCTCTGGCGCAAACCCTCGCGTCCCAGCCGCAACCCAGCGCCGCCGACGGCGCGACCGTAACCCTCCCCGCCCCTTCCGCCTCTCTAGCAGACTTCGCCGCCCTCCCAGCCTCTCTCAAAAACGCTCTCTCGCTCTTCGAACAATTCGCCTCCCAACAACCCCCCATTTCCTCTCCGGACGCCGCCCGCGACGCGCTCCCGAACGCGCTAGCCCGCCTCGCCCCTCTGCTCAACTTCAACTTCGACTCCACAACCTCGCCCGCCGTCAAACAGTTCGTCGAATCTGCCGCCGAATGGGCCAGACTAGCAGCTATGCCGGATTCCCGAAACACGCCCGAACTCGCCGCCGCTACAGAAAAACTCGCCGACATCGTCCGCAACCCCGCCCTCAAAATGGAAATAGACTCCCTTGACCGCCAACTGCGCGACCTGCCCGACTTCCGCGCCGCCCTCTCCCGCGCCGCCACCGCCACCCAAAACGAACTGCCCGCTCAGGCCCTTCGTTCTCTCTCTCTCTCCCTCCAATCCGCCAACCTCGCAAACCTCGCCCATCACACCGGCTCCGCCCCTCTCGAATCTCACGTCGCCTTCTTCCCCATCCGCGTCGACGACCACGTCGAAATCGGCAAACTCAAAATATACCGCCGTCAGGACGAATCACGCGACCGCCGCCCCTCTTCCCCCGCCAAACCTCTCAACCCCTTCGACGCCCGTCTCGTCCTCATTCTCGACACCGAATTCCTCGGCCTCACTTCCATCTCTCTCAACACTTTCCCCAATAAGTCCGTCAAATGCGACATCGACGTTCAGGACGCCCGGCGCGCCCGGGCTCTCGAAAAAAATGCCGACGAACTTCGCGACGCCCTCAAAAACACCGCCTACGAAAACAACTCCGTCAATATCCGCGTCCGCAGAAGAAAAAATCCCGCCGCCTCCGACCCGGATTCCCCCTCCAATGACGCTCATAACGTCTTCTCCGTCGATATGAGGATCTAATGTTCTTCTTCATTCCTTCCAACCCATTACGCGCCTCACACCCAGACGACCTCGCGACTCTCCCCTTCCTTCCCTTCCACTTCCTCGAAAATCTCCTTTCGGCTTTCTGGCTGTTCGCAAATTTCCTCTTAAACATTGGCTGTTTTGTGTTTGCGAAACCATCATGGGGACAGTTCCGGCTATGAGCGAAGACAAAGAACAAACATTCCGGAAAAAAGCCGCCGCTCTCTCTTACGACAAAGACCGCGACGTCGCCCCCAAAGTGACCGCCGCCGGAAAAGGCTACGTCGCCGAACGCATCATCGAACTCGCCCGCGAACACGGCATCCCACTCCACGAAGACCGCTCCCTCGTCGAAGTCCTCGTTAAACTCGATCTCGGCGACACCATCCCATACGAACTCTATCAAGTCGTCGCCGAAACCCTCGCCTTCATCTACCGCGTCGAACGCCGCGCCCGCAAAGGCCAACTCTGATTCGCTTATAGTTAGTTGTTCCTGAAAACCGATAATAGATTTCCACAAAATAAACCACAAAGTCACGAAGTCACAAAAAAGACTTAGCCCGCCTTTCCCTCGTAAAAACTTCGGGTTATGGCTGACAATAACTCCGGCCCGCCACACATGAGAAACACGGGGACTGACAACGCGCTTTCTGCGGCTGCCTGTACCCGCTTTTCGCTGCCACGGCAACCCCCTCCTCTAAAATTCAGAAGCCGGTTTTTGCCATGAACGAAGTTCAGCAAAAACCGGCGTCCAAGAGTTTTTTTGGAAGGGGCGCAGGGAAACCTATTTTTTGCAAAAAATGGTTTCCCAGCACACTCATAAAACCAAAAACAACTTTTAATCAAACTCACATTTACCCTATTTCGGATTTTATGCTTTTTTTTATCTTAATTTTGATTGCGGCGATTCGCCGCTTTGCCTTTGCCGGGAATTCATTCCCGGCCCCCATATAGGACGGGAACGCCGATTCCCGCCGCCCTCCTCTCAAATTTAGGAGCCGGTTTTTGCCATGAACGAAGTTCAGCAAAAACCGGCGTCCAAGAGTTTTTTGGAAGGGGCGCGGGGAAACCTATTTTTGCAAAAAATGGTTTCCCCGCATACCACCACAAACTATTAACACCATTGGGAACACCGTGCGCCGTTTCCCTGTTATAATCCCCATGTCGGCCGCATGACGGCCTATCACAAACGGAGGATTGCCACTGAAATGTCAAATACCGATAACAACCTGAAAGAAGCGTTCGCCGGCGAATCACAAGCCAACAGGAAATACCTCGCGTTCGCAAAAAAAGCCGATCAGGAAGGATTCCCGCAAGCAGCCAGACTCTTCAGAGCCGCTGCGGAAGCCGAAACAGTTCACGCCCACGCCCACCTGCGCGCCCTCAAAGGCATAGGCTCCACCAAGGATAACCTTCTCGAAGCAGTAAACGGCGAAACTCACGAGTTCAAATCAATGTACCCTCCCATGATCGAAACCGCCAAGGCAGAAGGCAACAAACAAGCCGAAATCTCCTTCTCCTACGCCAACGCCGTCGAACAAATCCACGCCGGACTCTTCCAGAAACTACTCGACACGCTCGATTCAGCACACGAAAACTCTCCTTATTTCGTATGCCCTGTCTGTGGGTTCACTTCTGAAAACGCCGCGCCGGACACTTGCCCCGTCTGCTCGGCCAAAGGCGAAAAGTTTATTAAAATAGATTAGTTTTTCCGTCTTTCGGTTTTGCGCATCAAGCGCGCGGCTCTTTAACGACTTGCACTTACCCGAAGCCAGCATTAAATATCGGGCCGCTTAATTTGCATCGCGGCGATTAATCGCCGCTCTGCCTTTGCGGGCATTCATTCCCGGCCCCCGTATTGAGAAATAATACGGGTTGCGCTCACAATCTCCTTCCTGACTATGCCTAAAGATCAGTCAAAAACAATGCGTTATTTTGTATTGCGGCGATTAATCGCCGCTCTGCCTTTGTCGGGAATCTATTCCCGGCTCCCATGTAGAGCGGTAACGCCGATTCCCGCCGCCATTTGCGAAAAAAAAGGACTGGCAATGCGCTTCTTTTGCGACGCCTGTACCCTCTTTTCTCCACTCGCACAACTATCCCCAATCCGCCATTATGATTCGGATGCGATTGTTCAGAGCGGATGAAATGCAAGACTTAAGGCGCGTTTATTTACATTGAATAGAACTTTAGGTTCATGAATAAAAATAATGCGGCGGCAACTAAGCAGTTCCCTGCTATAAAAATCGCCCCGGTTCGTCTGCTCTATCAACGAATCCTGCATTATTACCGATGTCTCCGCCCAGACATCTCCTCATTCCAAACAAGCGCCACTATTATTGTTTTCCGTAATTTTTCGCTTATATTCTATCTGTTTTCTATCTTTTCTTCTCTTTCTTTCTCGAATGTCTTATTTGTCATTATATTGCGTCTATTGCCTAAATCCATGTTCATATACTCCCTCACATGACCATATCGCCATTTTCATGCTTAGCGTATTCTAATTTCTTCCTTCGTCTTCTCTAAAATTGCTTTTTCAACTATCTTTCATCCTCCTAATACTTCTCTCCGTTTTTTACTGCAATTTTTATATTATTCCAACTGTCCACTTGAATGCAATACGCTATTTTTTCCTTTATTGTTGCCATTTTATATTCGCTACCTCTGTCCAGCCTCGTCCATCTTTCTTATTTATCTTCTTCATTTGCATCTTGCGTTCATTGTTGCGCTATTCATTTCCTTCCATATATTTCGGTTTTATTGTGCTTATTTTATATGTTTCTTATCCATTAAAATAACTATTTCATATTCCCTCCTAATTTCTGCGCCATTATTATTATTCTTTATATATTATTATTCTAGTCAGTATATCTCATATTTTATCTGTTTATCTTTGTTATTCTTTATTTTACTTTGTCTATTGTGCTGCGTGTCCGTTCTAAATTTTAGCAGACATAATTTATTACCTTTATTTATTATGTTTTTTTCTTAATGCTATATTTCGCACATATAGCATGGCCATACTATTGAGTCGCCTCATTATTTAATCTGCGTTCTCTGTTTATTCCTTTAATGAAGCATATTTCTTAGCTACACGTCAAAATAGTTCCGTAAACGACTTTTCCAGACATTTTGCTTCTTCATGACCCGTTTTTTATTATGACCACATTGAGGTCACACTTCATAATCTGATTCTTATGCCTCCTATAATAAATCATGCCATATCCACATCTTCACATTGGCTCGGGCCTTTCCTGCTTGCACAAAGCTCAATGCCCCTACTTTTAAAACTATTCTATTTTGCTTATCCATATTATAGTTTGCTCTCAAGTTTCTGATCGAAGAGCATACTCATGTAACAATGGAATTTTTTTCAAGACTTAACTTTTAGACGCCACTTTTCTAAGTTCGGCTTTTTCCTTTGCCAGTAACAACACCATCGACTACCGGCAAATAGACACGCGCTTTTATTTTTGACTGCGTTTATCGTGTTCATCTCAAAAATATTGTACATTTCAAAAGCTTTTCTTGTTTTGCGAACCTAAAACCACTACTTTTTACCAAAATGAAGACATATCATGATTCAATAATATTAAAACGTCTATGAATGACTGAAAATTCGCCCTGCGCAAAACAAACAAACCATATTATTGCGGGTTCATGCCTTTTCGTCTTATTTCAAAGCTCTTTTTCCTTCCTTTTGATATTATTGCTATTTTCATTTATAATTTCCTTTATGCAATGATTAAATATATCTGCCTATATGTCACAATGATTACATTTATTAATATGTCGCATTACTTTTGTGTTTTAATTTTAGTCGATTTTCATTTATTGATGTTTTTTATGTTTTGTTTTGCAATTATCCTGTTATGCGCTTGTTCTGATTATTTAAGCTCTCACTATTTGCACACCTTCACAATGTCTTCAAATTCTTGTTCATCAATACGCTTTTTTCCTTTATCTTTAAGCTTCCGGCCAAATAGAAATTTGTCGTGTCAACACAAACAAGCAATAATGTGCGCGCCAATAACGCAATAGCGCAATGTGCTTGCCATATGGCGTGGCTGTCTTTTTCTCTTCCTGCCTTTTCCTTCGTTACTAAGCTTGTTTTCGCCTATTCCTTGCTTGTCATGCAAAATGCCGCGAAATGCACAAAACCGACATCTTGCGCTCGACCTCTACTAATTTGCTCTTTTTCTTGTTTTAACCACCGTTTTTCCACCTTTTCTGATCTGACAATCTATGCAAAACGACAAAAACGTTTTTGTATTTAAAAATGTGGTTTTCCAAATCCGGCAATATCAACACGCAACTTATAAAATGATGGCGTGACCAAAATAATTCTTTATTATTAGCTATATTTATCTAATATGTCTTGCCATGTACAATGCATAAATGTTTTGGCAGCCTATATTTACAGATACGTGATATTGTATATAATATACTTATGAACCTTAAAGAAGCTATATGTTTATTCCTTTCTGACCTCAAGCGGAAAGGTTACTCCTCTAAAACTGTCAAAGCCTACGAATTCGACCTCGGAAAACTTTCTGATTTCCTTTCAGGCCAATCCAACATGCCGGACACCGCAATCCCGGTGTCCAGCATCAACACTAACGATCTCAGGCGTTGGGCAGACCTCTGCTTGGACAACAACAATACACCCCGGACACTTTCTCGTAAGATGGCAACCTGTAAATCTTTCTTTAGATTCCTTGTAATCGAAAGCATTGTTGAGATAAATCCCGCAGACAGGGTTTCACTGCCAAAAACGCCTAAAAAACCGCCCTCTGCATTGTCTCAAGACGAGATTAGACAGCTAATCAACGCCCCTGTCCCTGAAGAGAGAGACTATCTTCGCAACAAGGCTATTCTATTATTAATGTACAGCGCGGGCCTGCGCGTAAGCGAAATTGTGTCTATGAAGATGGAGCAGTTGCTGCTGGAGCGTCAGGCAGTGCGGGTGAGGGGGAAGGGGGCCAAGGATCGCATCCTGCCCCTTGCCGACTCCTCTAGAAAGGCTATAATCGACTATTTCTTGGAAAGGGAGAAGAAACTCCCTAACTCAATAGACCCCAAGGCTCCCGCTTTTATTACCTCGAAAGGCGAGCCTTTAACTGTTAGAATGATTCAATATATGGTATATAAATATGGTAAAACAGCAGCTATACCCCTACATGTTCATCCGCATCTTATTCGACATTCTATCGCCACCCACCTCATCGAGGAGGGATGCAGCGTTGAGGCGGTAAGACAAACTCTAGGACATGAGGATCTCGCAACAACGTCAATTTACTTAAAAGCCTCCTCAAAATTTTTAAAAGACGAACATCAAAAGTATAACCCGTCCGATAAACTTTCAGAATAAATTATCGATAAATAATAATAAAACGCAATTAAAACATAATATTGTTTACAAAATTATTGTTTTACCACCTCATATCGCTCACCTAGCAAAAATAACACGCTTAATCTAATCAAGAAAATAGCCCATTCTGTCTCTCTTCTCGGCGGCATAAACTAGGGAGGCCATATTTCATAAAATTCAACAAATGTTTGAAACGCCTTTTCATCGTGTAATAATTTGTACAAGTTTGTCTTCTAATTCATGTGCTTAATATTATTATTTATGTCTTGTTAATCGATAACAATCAGGATGTAATAAATCATTTATTATACAGCAGTCTAAAAATATATCATCAAATAATCGGCTTATATATCGCTACTATTTAGATTGTTAATATTTTCGGCCACGCACAATATATTGCGAGTATTTATATTTTTTATCACACAGTAAATTTTAGAAAACACAACACAAACGCAAGGGTGTTTGTTTTGTGTGTTTTTATGATTTCATGATTTTGCCATTTCAAACCACGCTATCTCTACACTTTTTTATTAGTCCTGAAACAGTCGCGAAACAGTCGAAAAAAGCTAGCTAATTTGCTCGATTGCCATGCTTCATGGATGCCGCGCGGCCAAAATATTCTTTCTACGATAGCAATATTTATGGACACGGCGTAGGATGCGATAAATCTGCGTCGGCTTTGGGCGCACATTTTAGATCCGGCTGATATTTCGATCCCTACATACAAAAATAGGGTTGGCGATGTTTTGACCACCGCCATCCCCCGACTTTTCTGATATCCGATGTCCTGTCATCAGATTAATCTTGAGCAGGGGTCCTTCGGAGCTTCTTCAGCCCCGGGTGCTGGATAATCCGATCTTCGCGCTCAAAAAGTCCGCTGGGAAAGATGCGTCGCAAAGTATTTTTGGTCTCAGCCGCGCAGTATAATAGCGGGACAGAAAGATGCGGCTCCACTAGCTGAAGCTCCGTGTTGATAAAAACGATTGCTTCTTTGTTATTGTGGCCGTCAAGACGGCGATATATCCGAAAATTGCTTCACAAGTCCGCATTTGCCGTTTTCGCCAGCGGATTCGGCGCAAGCGCGCAGTGCGGGAGCCGGGACCGCCTTGTGTTGCATCCATACTGATTGCATTCCGGGACTGTTTAGAACAGTAATTCTATATATCATAGAATTAAAAAGAATAATTAGATTTTAAAAGGGGGTTGTCTTGAATTAAGTTAAGTGATAAGCTTATAAACATTACAAAATGATTTAAAAGGTTGTTATAGTTTGCAAAATGAATAATTTGAATTTTTTGTTGACAGATGAATATTAAAAATATAATATAGTTTTTAAGATGCGTTAAAATACATAATAGAGAGGAAAAGTGACCGATGGAAGAATTCTATACGGTCAGAGAAATCGCAGAAATCCTCAAAGTGAATAAAGTCACCGTGCAGAGGTGGTGCAAGACGAAAGATCTGCCGGCGGTGAAGATCGGCAAGTCATACAGGGTAGAGAAGAACGACTTTGAGGAATGGTACACGAAGAAAAAGGGAGAGCCGTTTCAGGGTTCTCTGAAGTTCTGAGTGGGCCGGTGACAATCTGGCAAAAGCGGAGATAAGAGAAAAAGAAAGAGGGACTTCTTCGAGGATGGAAGAAGCGCTGACACTGAAGGAGATAGCGAATCGGCTGGGAACGCCCGAATCGAATTTGAGGTATTACCGAAACCGGATCGGCGATTTTCTGCCGTCTGTGGGCAAGGGCAGGAGAAGAAGATATCTGCCGGAGTCTATGGAAATATTCCGGCGAACGGTCGAGATGGTTCAGGAAGGCGTGTCGCTCGACCGGGTGTACAGGAATCTGGCGGCGGAAAGACCGATAGAGGCGGACACTGCGGGCGCGATTACGCAAGAGGCTCTCGCGGAGGATTTATCTAAAAAAATTGCTGAAAAAATCGCTATTTCCGGTTTATCAAAGAGCGATGCCGAAAGCGGCGCAATTCAAAAGCAATATATGGAAGAACTTGTCGGACGGCTGGAAGAAGCGGTTGGCCGACTGGGAATGAGAATCGAAGAAACGGCCGGGTATGGAGCGGGAGAATCGGAAGAACCGTTTAAGGCGGAGATTTCCCGGCTGATCATAGAGGTCGAAGAAAAAAGAGCTGAACTAAAGGAATTAAGAGAAGATTTGAGAAAGAAGGACGCGATAATCGAGCGGCAGAAAGAACAGTTGCTCGAAGCGCGAAGCGGAAGGCTAAACATAGAGAAGGAATTGACCGAAATAAGGGCAATTCTGGAGAGAGCGTCGTCCGGAAGATAGCGCCGGATGAGCGCCGAACAGGGGAAAATTGAGTGGAAAGGCCCAAACCGCCCAGACCTGATAGAGTGCGCGACATAAACAGCGGCAGCACATGGGGATGGGTTGATCACAGACTGGAATGGTGGCTCGAGGACCTCACACAAGAGGAGGTTCTTTTATATTTTTACCTGATAATGAAAAGCGATCGCAACGGTTGTTCGTGGTGTTCGACGCGCGAGATGCAGAAAAGGCTCAAAATGGGGCCGTCCACAATCATCCGCGCCCGCCAGATGTTGGAAGAACGCGGCTTGATCGCCGCCGAAAAAGACGAACTCAGCCAGAGATATATATATCAGGTGATGTCGTTGCCGATACAGGAAAACGAACGGCTGCAGATACCGATGATAAAGAAGGGGCGGCCGGCGAAAAAAAGCGGCTCAAAATCAAGCAAAAATGAAGCCGTCGCCCAAACGCCCGCTCCTGATTCCTCTCCCGATCCCGAAGCAGGCAAACGGTATCTGGATGAAATCATGGGAAGACTTAGCAGGCCGTAACGTCCGGAACTCTCTCTTTATCCCAACACTCCAACATTCCATCATGCCAATGCTTAGATGAATTTTCATTGATTTTGCGAGGAACCTTCTTTTGCAACGTAATAAACAGTTTCTTGCGTCCTTTCTAACCTGAAAAACCGTTTTATCCCATATTCGCCGATAGAGCAGGCGAACCGGGGCGATTGCTCAGAGTGACGAACTGCATTGTTGCCGCCTCATTTATGTTTCGCAGAGGCGGTTTTGCCCCGCCCGAAATGATGGCGTTGTTGAGCGCGGAACCCGCGCTACTGCGCTAAAATGCATATTTGAGCGTCGCTTTTTTATTCCCGCGAACAATCATTTCTAATCCCAGATACTATAATGATTTTTAAATGGTTTTACCTGTCGCGCGCCACAACGGGGTGTGGGCGGCCACCCGGCACAATGGGTAGAATCATATAATACTCCGCACAACATCCGTATCAATAGAAAACCTAGTGTTTCAAAATTAAATTGTTTCACGTGAAACAAATTTCAGTAAAAATAGATTTTTATATCGGTTTCTGATATTAACAGTATTTAACTGTGATTGACTATATGTGCATATACATTGCGCGCAGCTTTGTTGCTGTTTTGCTCTATCGGGGGGGCGGTTTTTATAAATCAAAAAGATCGCTTTTAGCGGCCAATAGTGAGGATGTCTTGAGAATTAAACCGGTTTCGTCAATGGGGAATACGGCTTCGTAAAATTCGCCGATAGCGTCGAATATTCTTAACTTTGACCAAACAAGATGGCTCGAGCCGTTTTGAAAAGGTTTTTTGTAAAAAACAACCTTTTTCAAAGGGTTTTTTCCAAATCACCAAAGGCAAGAAACAGTTTTGAACGGCTTTTCTGGTTGAAATAGCAGTTTCAGCCCTGATTGTGTTCCGATAGCCTGTCTTCAAGCGCTTCCGTTTGTCTGACGGGGGTCGGCATTTCTGAAAGAGATCGTCATTAGACTGCGACAGAACATAGCAACAAATGATAATCGTGTAATGATATTATTTTCGATATCCGAAAAACATTGGCGCCATCATATTTGATTCAAGCCCGGAACAGTATTGCGCGCAAAATACTTGCTCTGTTGTGTATTTTGTCAGCCTTTGCGTCTCCGCGACTTATAAGTAATCATCCGACTCAGGTCGTTTTCATTGCCATTGCTGACCCGTGCCAACCCGATCTTCCACTGTGTTTAGATAATCCCGAATTCGTCGTCGGAGCCGTCAAACCGGGGCGATTGTTCTTAACGGCGAACTGCTTCTCGCCCCAAAACACAGCTTGGGGGCGCCACCCTCTTTGTTCATGATTCCTATGTTCTATTCACTGCAAAAACGAGCCTTGAGTTCAGCGTTTCATCCGATCTGAATACCAGCGCCCCATTCCTGTCTAAGCATTCGAGTTGAATAGCTTATAAGGCGGTCCGCCGCAGGTCTTCTCCTTAGAAAGGAGGAGCCTCTAGAGACGAAAGAATTGGTGTCTGGTTGTATCTGCTATTCCCATCTCATAAAATTTGCCTGTTTAAGGACAGCGGCGGCAGCCGCAGCTTTTCGTATTAAATCAAAAAAGAGAATGGTTTTATTTCTTTTATTTCTTTTATTTTAAATACAGGGCAAAAACGTTATCCGTGAGAATCGGAATGTTACCGTGTGGAAACAGGGGCGCCTCCGGGGGGAAGCGGAGCGCTTCTGGCGGGAAAGGGCGCTTCACGAGAGAACCAGCGCTTCCGGGGAGAAGCAGCACAAAGGGGGCGTTACCCGCAAGAAACAGCGTTTCTCCAGAGAAGCGCCTATTCCGAAATGAAACCGAGCTAATTCAACCGGGAACTGGTTATTGTAAAAAGACCATTTCTTAATATGATATTCATTGCAATAAACGCAATCAAACGGCGTTGGACGAAGAAGGAAAGGAGAGTTATAAGACATCGCAAGGGAGACTTTAATACAATTTATGGGCAAATGGCGAAGAACGGGAAGGAGAGAATAAGCGAATTGTCCCAGTAGCCATCTTGAATTGCGAGGATTGGGAATTTCTGTCGGGGAGCCGTGTTTTGGACGCTTAATCAGGCTGTATCTGGCGCGCGGAGCAGGCGGGAGGGGCGTCAAGCATGGGCTTTGAAGAGGCTTAAAAGGGGTTTTTCGGCGGGCATTTCGCGGCGAGGCAAAGCTCATTTTCGCGAGCGGGCGGGATTTTTAAACTTGTACACGGAAGGTCGGGCGCGCGCGAAACAGGCGGCGGCGACGGCGGCAAAAAACCTGCCGGAATAAGTCCGGGGACGCTTGACTTTTGAGGCTGGTAAAGTATTATAATAACAATCGATTTATGAGAAAAATCAGAATGATAAAAGCGATGGCGATGGCGACGATTTTGGCGGCGCAGGCGGCGGTTTGGGGCGGGTCTGCGGAGTGCGCGGAGGCGCGCGCGGGCGTTGCGCCGCCAGCCGCGGCAAGGCGGGGCGCGATCGACATGCCCCGTTGGAGCCCGGACGGGGGCAAGGCCGCTTTCGTTTACGCGCTGGGCGGCGGCTCCGACGTCTACACCGTCGATGCCGACGGAACGGGCCTGATGAACATTTCCCGCAGCCCGGGCAGAAACACGAACCCGGTGTGGAGCCCGGATGGCAAGTGGCTGCTGTTCACGTCCGACCGCAACAAGCAGACGGACATCTGCAAGGCGGACAGGGACGGCGGGCAGGTGGAGTGCTGGAAGAATCCGGGGGACGACATGTGGCCGGCGTGGAGCCCGGATGGGGCGACCATCGCTTACTGCAACTATGCCACCGGCGAGTCGCTTGTCTATCTGATGGACAGCGGGGGCGGGAACCGGCAACTGCTGCACGACGAGCGGGCGAGCCATCCCGCGTTTTCGTCCGACGGAAAAAAACTGGCGATGACGGCAAGCGGCAACCTGTTGGTGTACGACCTGAAGAGCCGCAAGAGCAAGAACATAACGAAGGCGCTGTTGGAAGGCTGGGTGGTGGAAGACACCATGCCCGTCTGGGCCCCAAGAGGCAACCGTATCGCCTTCATCGGCAAATATGAGGGATATGCGTCTGAGCTATACACGATCGATTCAGACGGCGGCAAGGTGCGCCGCATATCTGAGACTCTGTATGAGAATTTCCTGCCCGCGTGGGAGCCTAAGAGCAAGGGCATCGCGTATTCGGCGTATGTGGCCGGGCGGCTGCCGGAGATATTCGTTTCCGAGCCTGAATCGCCTGTGAAGAAGCGGCTTACCGACAACTATGTCATCGAGATGGACCCGCGTTTTTCTCCGGACGGGAAGAAAATCCTCTTTGTGGCGCGCATAGGAACGAATACGGATATGTACATAATGGACGCGGAAGGCAAAACCGAGCCTGAAAAGTTTCTCAAAGAAGGGCTTCCGACGGTCGAGCAGATGAGAAAAAAAGCCGAAGCGGCTAGAAAGCGGAAAGCGGCCACTCAATAACCTATGACCGCTGCATATACGGACAAGAAGCAAGGACAATAGCGCAACGCAATTGCTGAGCGCGCAAAAAACATAGCAACAAAAGAAATATATTGAAATGCCGACAATCTGTTTCGGAATAACAGACAAGGCGGCTTGTCCGGAAAAGTAGCAAAAAACAGGTCGTGTACGGACGAAAACGCGAAAGGGGCAATGGACATGGAAGCGGCCGGAGCCAAAAGAGAACTGACGGGACAAGAGTTTGAGATCCGTTACAACATAAAGGGCAAGGGTGTTCTCGACGGAATATTCGGCGAATTCACGCCTGACCGGGGCCGCGTCATGCTAAAACAGCCTAAGCGAGACCGCGAGGTCGTGCTGGCAATCGAATATGAATCCCCGGAACAGTACGGAAGGATGCTCAAAACGCTGTGCGAATGGTTAAAAAGCGAAGAGAAATTCTGCGAACTTGAAAACCTGATGCTTTATTGAATACCGTAACAAGCGCGCAAGTCAAACAAAAACAAGAATTCCAAAATTAGATAAATATGGGTTTGATGAAAAGATGATTTTGGTTTAGTGTTTTTGTGTGCGGGGAAATCTTCGAATAGATGAACCACAAAGACACGAAGACGCAAAGAGGGGATTTTATCAGGGCGAAGAGTTTATTGGTAATGTATTCCCTTGGTGGCTTTGTGTCTTAGTGGTAAATGGTAGTAGAGATAAGACTTCAAGCAGACCACGGA